>Ga0307515_10014556_pt1 | contig 14565 bp, 8 predicted proteins | sample 17_EM_MG_FD_194513 | JGI IMG/M metagenome (GOLD analysis project Ga0307515, IMG submission 194513) | Populus trichocarpa ectomycorrhiza microbial communities from riparian zone in the Pacific Northwest, United States - 17_EM | ecosystem: Host-associated > Plants > Roots > Unclassified | place... | reverse complement strand
CGAGGTCCCGCTCGCGATCGACAAGCTGCGGCGCGAGGTCGAGACCGCCGGGACCGAGCTCACCCGGCTGCGCAGCCGGCTCGCCAGCACGATCATCGCGCAGCTGCCGGGCGACGGCCCGGTGATCGCGGCGCTGCCGGGCGATCCGGAGCTGTTGCGCAGCGTCGCCGCGAAGCTGGCCGGCGCCGGCCGCGACGCGATCCTGTACGCCGCGAACGAGGGCGACGACGGCGGCGCCACGGTGGTCCTGATGCGCGCGGCGGGCTCGAGCCTGGATTGCGGCGCGCTGTGGAAGCGGCTGGCGGCCCGGCTGGGAGGCAAGGGCGGCGGCCGTGCGGAGCGGGCGGAGGGCAAGCTGGCCACCCCGGTCGCAGATTGGCCCGCCGCTGTGGCCGACACGACCGGTTGAGCGCGAGCGCACGGCGATCCAGCCGATCGCCGGATCCGGGCGGTGGCGGCGTGGATGTACTCGTGTCCGGAGCGCACACCGCGACGAGATCGCGCGGCAGGCAGTGGCGCCCTGGCGCACGATTGATCCAAGCATCGAAAACTTCGGAGCGGATCCCGCGCGCCGGCGTGGGCCCGCGATTTGAATCGAGCCTCCGCAAGGTCTTCATCATGCTCGATAGCACTTCATCCGCGGACACCGAGACGGACGATGGTCTACCACCCGGCCCCACGGAGGGCCGCATCGTCGGGATCGGCGCCTCCGCCGGCGGGCTCGAGGCGCTCGAACAGCTGTTCGACGCGCTGCCGCCCGACACCGGCATGGCGTTCATCGTCATCCAGCACCTGTCGCCCGACTTTCGCAGCCTGATGGACGAGCTGATCTCGCGACACAGCGAGATGCCGGTGGTGATCGCCGAGACCGACATGCCGGTGCGCGCCAATCACATCTACCTGATGCCGCCCCGCAAGGAGATGATCATCCGCGACCGCCACCTGGTGCTGACCGACAAGGAGCCCCAGGCGTTCACCCTGCCGATCGACACGTTCTTCCGCTCGCTCGCCCAGGACGTCGGCAGCCAGGCGGTGGCGGTGGTGCTGTCGGGCAGCGGCAGCGACGGCTCGCGCGGCGTGGTCGAGATCAAGCGTGCCGGCGGGCTGGTGCTCGCCGAGACCGCCGCGAGCGCCAAGTTCGACAGCATGCCGCTGTCGGCCGCCGCGACCGGCGTGGTCGATCATTGCTACCCACCGCGCGACCTGGCCCGCGTGCTGTGCGGCCTCGAGCCGCGCGAGGTGACGCCGGACGCAGCGCTGCTGTCCGACGACCCGGCGATGGACGCGTTGCTCCGGCTGCTCCGCGATCACTTCGGCATCGACTTCTCGCTGTACAAGACGACCACGGTCGGGCGCAGGATCCAGCGCCGCGCCGATCTGCTGCGCACCCACAGCCTCGCCGGCTACGTCGACCACCTGCGGGTCGATCCCGAGGAGCTCAACGCGCTGTACCAGGACCTGCTGATCGGGGTCACCCAGTTCTTCCGCGATCCGGAGGCGTTCGAGCGGCTCGAGCAGGAGGTCATCCCGGCGCTGCTCGACAAGCTGCCGCCCGACGAGGAGCTCCGGGTCTGGGTCGCCGGGTGCGCGACCGGCGAGGAGGCGTACTCGCTGGCGATGCTGTTCTGGGAGGGGTTCGCGGCGCGCGACCGGCCGGTCCGGCTCAAGATGCTCGCGACCGATGTCCATCAGGTATCGATCGAGCACGCCGGGGCCGGGATCTACGGCGAGGAACAGCTCAGGTTCGTGAGTCCGCGCCGGCTCGAGCGGTTCTTCACCCGGCGCTCGAACGGCTATCAGATCTCGCAGGACCTCCGCCAGCTGATCGTGTTCGCGCGCCACAACGTCACCAAGGACGCGCCGTTCACGAAGATGCACTTCATCTCGTGCCGCAACATGCTGATCTACTTCCAGCCCCAGCCCCAGCGCACCGTGATGTCGCTGTTCCACTTCGGGCTGGCGTCGGGCGGCGTGCTGTTCCTGGGCGCGAGCGAGACGCCTGGCGCGCTGGCCGACGAGTTCGTGTCGATCGACGACCACTGGAAGATCTATCGCAAGCGTCGCGACGTCCAGCTGCTGTCGCAGATCCGGTTGCCGCTGCATCGCCAGACGACGCCGCGGCCGGCGCTGATCGACCTGCCGCGATCGCATGCCCACGATCCGCTGATCCTCGAGACCTATGATCAGCTGCTCGATCGCTACATGCCGCCGGGCTTCCTGATCGACGAGAACTGCGTGCTGGTCGACAGCTTCGCCGGCGCCGAGAAGCTGCTCAAGCTCCGGCGCCGGCGGCCGAGCAGCAACCTGCTCGATCTACTCGACGACGAGCTCCGCGCCGTGGTGTCGGGCGCGATCCAGCGCGCGGTCCGCGAGCGCACCGCGATCGCGTACTCCGGCGTGAAGCTGCCCCCGTCCGACGAGCCGCGCGCGGATCCGGAGACCGCGCCGGCGGAGGTCCACTGCACGCTGACCGCCGAGCCACTGCTGCACCCCCGCACCGGCACGCGCCACGTCCTGGTCACGTTCCTGCGCCCCGCCGAGGACCACGACCCGGCGCCCCGGCCCGATCCGCTGCCGATCCCGGTCAGCCAGGCGTCGCGCGAGCACGTCGACACGCTCGAGTCCGAGCTCGCGTACACCCGCGAGACCCTGCAGGCGACGATCGAGGAGCTCGAGACCTCGAACGAGGAGATGCAGGCGACCAACGAGGAGCTGATCGCGTCCAACGAGGAGCTGCAGAGCACCAACGAGGAGCTGCACTCGGTCAACGAGGAGCTCTACACGGTCAATGCCGAGTACCAGCAGAAGATCGCGGAGCTCAAGGAGCTCAACACCGACATGGCGCACCTGCTCGAGGGCACCGACGTCGGCACGGTGTTCCTCGACCGCGACCTGCGGATCCGCCGGTTCACGTCGCGGATCGCCGGCGTGTTCCGGTTCCAGCCGTTCGACATCGGCCGGCGGATCAGCGACTTCTCGCACAACATCGAACGCACCCAGCTGATCGAGGACATCGAGCGGGTGCGCGCGACCGGCGCGGTGGTCGAGGACGAGGTCCGCGATTGCAACGCGGTGCCGTACTTCCTCCGGATCCTGCCCTACCGGATCAACCGCCACGCCGACGATGCCGGCCCCGCCGACCCCGCACCGCCGATCGACGGCGTGGTGCTGACCCTGACCAACATCTCCGCGCTCGACCGCGCGCGGTCGCACCTCGCCCAGCTGTCGGCGATCGTCGAGTCGTCGGAGGACGCGGTCATCGGCAACACGCTGAGCGGCGGGATCACGAGCTGGAATCACGGCGCCGAGCGGCTGTTCGGTTACACCGCCGAGCAGGCGATCGGCCGAGACCTCCGCATGCTGATGGACGCCAGCACCCGGCCCGAGCTCGACCGCGCGCTCGACCGCACGCGGCGGGGCGAGACCGTCGAGCACGTGCTGTGGCTATCGCGCCACAGCTCGGGCGAGAGCGTCGACGTCTCGGCCACGATCTCGCCGATCCACGACCGCGAGGGCGCGATCGCCGGGGTCTCCGCGATCGGCCGCGACATCTCGGCGCTGCTCACCGCGCAGCGCGAGCTCGAGCAGCGCCAGCAGCGGATCGAGGTGCTGCTCGAGCAGGCCGAGGACGGCGCGCGGCGCCGCGAGCAGTTCATCGCGATGCTGTCGCACGAGCTGCGCAACCCGCTGGCCGCGGTGATGAACGCCACCACGCTGATCGAGAAGCAGCCCGACCGCACGGCGATCGCGCGCTGCCAGGGCGTGATCGAGCGCCAGGCGCTGCACATGAAGCGGCTGCTCGACGATCTGCTCGACGTGTCGCGGATCACCCGCGGCAAGTTCCAGCTGATCAACCACGACATCGACCTCCGCGCGCCGATCGAGTCGGCGATCGAGTCGACCGCGCCGCTGTTCACCGAGCGCGGCGTCCACCTCGACTACAGCCTGCCGCGCCAGGCGATGCCGGTGCGCGGCGACGCCAATCGCCTGGTCCAGGTGGTCGTGAATCTACTGTCCAACGCCGCCAACTACTCGCCGCGCGCCAGCACCGTCCGGCTGCTGGTCACCAGCGAGGATGGCAACGGCGTGCTGCGCGTGATCGACCACGGTGTCGGCATCGAGTCCGAGCTGCAGAGCAAGATCTTCGACCTGTTCGTGCAGTCCGAGCAGCGGCTCGATCGGTCGCGCGGCGGGCTCGGCGTCGGGCTGTCGCTGGCCAAGAACATCGTCGATCTCCACAACGGCACGATCGAGGTGTTCAGCGGTGGGCCGGGCAAGGGCAGCGACTTCAAGGTCACGCTCCCGCTGGTCCCGGGCAGCACCCTGCACCGCGGCAGCGACCAGGTGTCGTCGCGGCGCAGCGACCGCTGCCGGATCGTGCTGGTCGATGACCAGGCCGACTCGCGCGAGATGCTGCGCATGCTGCTCGAGTCCCGCGACCACCAGGTGATCGACGTCGAGGACGGCCCCAGCGCGATCGACGTGATCACGCGCGAGAAGCCCGACGTCGCGTTCATCGACATCGGCCTGCCGGCGATGAACGGCTACGAGGTCGCGCAGCGGATCCGCGACCGCCCCGGGCTTGAAGACGTGATGCTGGTCGCGCTGACCGGCTACGGGGCGCCGAGTGACATCTCGGCGGCGCGCGCCGCGGGGTTCGACGAGCACGTGATCAAGCCCGCCGAGCTCGCCAAGCTCGAGCGCATCCTCGCCAGCCGCAAGCCGAGCGTCCCGAGCTGACCCGGACTACGCCGGGGCGTCGCTGGGCCCGGGCCGATCCGGTGCGTCGCGCCCATCCGGCGCGTCGCGCCCATCCGGCGCATCGAACAGCTCGGCGCTGCGCCGCGGCGGCCGGCCCCGGCGCTTGCCGGTGGCGGTCGCGCTGGCAACCGCCACCGGCTTGGTCTCGGACAGCGCCGCGATTGCCGTCGCGAGCGCCGTCCGATCGGGATGAGCCTGGCTGTAGATCCGCGCGTAGGCGATCGCGCGTGCCGCCGTCTCGCCGAGCGCCGCCCGGCGCGTCGCGAAGCCGGCCAGCGCCGCGTCGAACGCCTCGCGCGCCCGGACCACCGCCTTGGCCTCGGCGCGCAGCTCGTCGGCCTGGCGGCGCAGCGAGCTCGCGTCGACCTCGGGGAACGCGACCTTGGCGAGCTGGGTGGCGAACAGCTCGATCACGCCGCTGACCTCGGTGGGCACCGGGTCATCGGGGGCCGCGTCCGTCGCCTGGGAAGGCACCAGAGTGATGTTGGAGGCTGGCATTGAACATATGTTCAGTACCCGGTTCCCGGGGGCCTCGTCAAGCGGCTCGGACGATTCGCGGTCACAACCAGTGGCCCGCCGCCTCTACCTCGACGCAGGACGCAGGAGGAGACGACGATGTACGGCTACGACGAGGAGCTCGACGCCGAGCAATGCGAGGCGATCCAGGACGCGATGGACGGGGAGTACACCACCAGCGTGATGGGCGCCGGACCCAAGAGCGGTGTGTTCCCCAAGCCGCTGAACCCCGACGTCGAGGTGCCGGGGCGCCCGGTCGACGATCCGATGCCGGAGTTCGAGCCCGAGCCGCCCGAGATGCCGCCCGATCCCGGGCCGCCGCCGTCGCAGCCGTCCCAGCCGCTCGAGCCGCCGGAGACCTACCCCGAGTTCGATCCCGAGGCGGTCCCCGAGGCCCCGGTCGAGGGCGGCGAGCTCGCCGAGGAGGGCGAGCTGCTGCTCGAGGGCGGCGAGACCGCGGTCGAGGGCGTCGAGCTCGCCGAGGGCGGCGCCGCGCTGGGCGAGCTCGGCCCGGTGGCCGCGGCCGGCATCGCCGGCTACATGCTCGGCGACGCGATCGCGCCGTACGTGTACGGCGACAAGAACCTCGACGGCAGCCCGGTCGTCAAGTCCGAGAACGTCGACGACATCGACACCAACTACAAGGACAGCTGGGCGTACAAGATCAACTCGTGGCTCGATGACTGAGTGACTCTCGATTGGCTGTCACAGCCGCGCCGCAATCGCCTCTATCCCGGTCATGAGCGATTACGATGATCAGCTGGAGGCCGAGCGCCAGGCCGCGATGATGGACGACGGCGCGCAGAGTTGCAGTGTCATGGGCGCGGGCCCGATCACGCCGCCGCCCAGTCAGATCCCGGTGGACCCGTTCGGCATCGAGAAGCCCGGCGACTGGTACCTCCCGGAGTCGGAGCCTCCGGGCTTCGAGCCGGGCAAGCCGTTGCCGGTGCGCCCCAACGATCCGCTGCCGCAGGAGCCGGTGCCGGAAGGCCCGGCCCCCGAGGCGCCGGCCGTCGAGGAGCCGATCCCCGACACGCTGCGCAGCCCGGGGAACGAAGCCGCGGAGGCCAGCGAGGCCGGCGAGGCCGGCGAGGCCGCGGAAGCCGCTGAAGCCGCGGAGGCTGCCGAGGCCGCGGAGGCTGCCGAGGCGGTCGAGGCCGGCGAGGTCGCGGTCGAGGGCGTCGAGCTCGCCGAGGGCGGCGCCGCGCTGGGCGAGCTCGCGCCGGTCGCGGCCGCCGGCATCGCCGGCTACGCGGTGGGCAGCGCGATCGCGCCCTACGTCTATGGCGACAAGAACCTCGACGGCAGCCCGGTCGTCAAGTACGAGAGCGTCGACGACATCGACACCAACTACAAGGACAGCTGGGCCTACAAGATCAACCAGTGGATGGACGACTGACCAGGCGACCGGCGACCGCCGCCGGGCGTGGGCGGCATCTCCCCGAGCGTGTCACGCGCACATCTCACGCGAGGTCGATCGGGAAGATCCGGCAGCCGCGACGTTGCCGGGAAGCGGTGAGGTACGCGGTCGTGAATCCCAGGCCATCGTTGCAGTTGTCCTCGAGCCGGGCCTGGCGATCGCCGGTCACACCGCGCCCCGATCGGACTCTATCCAGGCGATGAGGATCTCGCCCGTTTCGCTGTCCGGGACGACGCTGCGCTTCGATCGCAGCGGCCGCCGCCTGATCGTCGTCGACCCCGACGAGATCGCCGTGGTCGACGCGTCCGCCGCGCTGGCGATCCGCCTGGCGTTCCGCGGCGCCCGCGCGGCGGTCGGCTTCGACGACGAGCTGTGGATCGCGACCCACGACGATCGGCTCGTGCGCGTCGACCCGACCGGGGCGATGCTCGGCGCGCCGGTCGCGCTGCCCTGCGCCGACCACGCCGTGCTGGCGCCCGCGCCATGCGGGCCGCCCGCCGCGGTGTGGTCGGCCGGCGCGCCGGTGGTGTGCTCGCTCGCAGCGCCGCTCGCCGCGGCCGACGGCTCCTGGTCGCCGGGCCCGCGCCGGCCGGCGCACGAGCACCCCGGCGACGCGCCGGCGCCGGAGCCCGCGCTGGTGTGCGCCGAGGCCGCCGACGCCGACGCGATCATCCCGATCACCGGGCAGCGCGTCATCGTCGCGCGCGGCTCGCGGCTGACCCTGCCGTCGGGCCTCACCGTGGCGCTCGCCCCCCACAGCCAGGTGCTCGGCGGCTGCGTCACCGGCGACGGCAAGTGGCTCACGCTGCTGGTCGCGCACCGCGCCGAGCGCCAGCTCGTCATGGTCTCGCTCGGCCTGGGTCAGGTGATGCGCCGCCGCGCCGTCCCGCCGCGCGCCGCCGTGGTAGTCGCGAACGGCGTCGCGGCGATCCAGCTCGAGCCGCGCGCGCTGCGGGTGATCGACCTGACCACCAACCGCGACCTCGGCGGCGTGAGCTTCGACCACGACGTCGCCGCGTTCGCCGTCGGCCCGACCGGGCGCGTGCTCGCGACCCGCAGCACCACCGGCGAGCTCGAGCTCCACCGGATCGATCCGCTGTTCCCGCGGCCATTCGCCGCTCGCGCCGGTACCGCGCGCACCGCACATGCCGATCTGGCGCCCCCGCACATGCTCCCGCCGCCCGCCGACGCACCGCCCGCCGACGCACCGTCCGCCCTCGCACCGTCCGCCCTCGCACCGCCCGCCCTCGCACCGCCCGCCCTCGCACCGCCCGCCGACGCACCGCCCGCCCACGCACCGTCCGCCCTCGCGTCGTCCACCCTCGCGCCATCCGCCAGCGCGTCATCCGCCCACGCGTCGCGGGCCCCGTTCGCGCTCGACCTGAAGCGCGTCACATCCATGCGGGTCGCGCTGCTCGATCTCGTCGCGGTGATCCCCGCGCTCGACGCGCCGATCGTCGCGATCGCGCCCGAGCCGGCAGCCACCACGCCGGCGACCAGCGACGTCGGGGTTCACAGCTTCAGCGCGCCGACCGTTCACGCCACCGACTGGCTGTGCGGCTCCGGCGACTACCTGGACGGAGGCGCGTGATGCCGGCCGCGACCGATGACGCCACCCGCGAGCCGGCCGCCGAGCGGTCCTGGCTCGATGTCGAGCTCGGCCGGATCTGGCTGCTCGCCGAGCTCTGCCTCCGCCACCTCCAGCGCGCCGGGCTCCGGCCGCAGAGCTCGCCGACCGCGCCCGATCTCGCCACCGTGCTCGCCGCCCGGGCCGCCGCGCGCGGAGGCAGCATCGAGATCGACGCGCTGGCGGCGAGCCTGACCCAGGCCGACCGCGAGGTCGAGGCCGCGCGGCGCACCAGCCCGGCCGGCCAGCTCGCCCGTCGCCTCGGCCTCGGCCGGCTCGAGCTCGAGACCCTGATGCTCGCAGTCTCGCCGCACATCGATCCGCCGCTCGGCGATCTGTTCCACGCCGTGCGCGGCGGCGCGCGGCGCGGCGTCAACCTCGCGCTCATCACCCAGCTGCTGCGGCTGCGCCGCGACGACCGCGTCGCGTTGCTGTCGACGATGGATCCCGAGCGCCCGCTGGTCGCGTGGCGGCTGATCGAGGTCGGCCCCGCGGACGCGAGCGACGCCAGCGCGACCAGCCGCTCGATCCAGCCGACGTTTGGCCTGATCGAGCTCCTGAGCGGCGGCGGCCCGTCATCGAGCCTCGCCCGCCATGCCCGGCTGATCCGCGCGGCGGCCACGCTCGACGATCTCGTGCTGTCGCCCCGGCTGCGCGACATCCTGGCGCGGATGTCGGGCGCGGTCCCGGCGCCGCGCGCGCCGTGGACGCTGCTGTGGGGCATCGCCGGCACCGGCAAGACCGAGATCTCGGCGCGGCTCGCCGCGTACGCCGGCCAGCCGCTGCTCGCGTTCGACGTCATGGCCGCGGACAAGCCCGCGCGCCCCGAGCTGTTGCGGCTCGCCCAGCGCGACGCGCTCGCGCTCGGCGCGGCGCTCTACGTCGGCCCGCTGACCGCCGGCGACGAGGCGACCGCGCTGCTCCGCCGGCTCGATCCCTACCCCGGCGCGGTGTTCGTCGGCGTCGAGAGCTCGCGCCCGCCCAACCTGCGGCTCGATCGCCCGGTCCGCGAGCTCGCGCTGGCCCTGCCCGACGAGCGCGATCGCGTCGCGCTGTGGCAGCGCGCGGTCGCCGGCGCCGCGGCGGAGGCCAGCTCCGACGGCCTGGCAGCGCTCGCGCGCAGCTTCCACCTCAGCCCCGGCGAGATCCTCGCCACCACGGCCGAGGCCCAGGCGATCGCCCACAGCGAGCGCCGCGCGGTGACCTACGGCGATCTGCGCGGCGGGATCGAGCGCCGGCTGCGCAACAGCCTGCAAGACCTGGCGTGGCGGATCGACGTCCGCGTCCAGTGGAGCGACCTGGTGCTGCCGCCCGACGGCCGCGGCCGGGTCGAGGAGTTCATCGCCCGCCGCGCGTTCGCCCACAAGGTCTACGGCGAGTGGGGCTTCGGCGACCGGCTCGAGCGCGGCAAGGGCGCGATCGCCCTGTTCTCGGGGCCGCCCGGCACCGGCAAGACCATGCTCGCGGGCCTGATCGCCAGGGGCCTCGGCCTCGACCTCTACCAGGTCGACCTGTCGCAGATCCAGTCGCGCTGGATCGGCGAGACCGAGAAGCAGCTCGGCCGCGTGTTCGATCTCGCCGAGCGCGCCCACGCCGTGCTCCTGTTCGACGAGGCCGACTCGCTGTTGTCGAAGCGGACCGACGTCGAGACCTCCAACGATCGGTACGCCAACGCCAACGTCAACTACCTGCTGCAGCGGCTCGAGCAGTACACCGGCGTGGTCGTGCTCACGACCAACAAGGACGCCGCGCTCGACGAGGCGCTGCAGCGCCGCCTGACCCTGCACCTCCGGCTCGATGTCCCCGAGGTCCCCGAGCGCGAGCAGCTGTGGCGCTCGTTCCTGCCCCACAGCGCGCCGCGCGACCACGACCTCGACGTCGAGGCCCTGGCGCGCGAGTTCGAGCTCACCGGTGGCCTGATCAAGAACGTCGTGGTCCGCGCCGCGTTCCTGGCCGCGCGCGAAGACACCCAGCTCGGCACCGGCCTCCTGCGCCGGGCGGCCACCCTCGAGCTCGAGGACATGGGCCGCGTGGTCCGCGCGGCCTAGGCTGGAATAGTCGCCGAGGCTGGATCGTTACAGCCACCCTGGTGGCGGTACGTCCCGTGTGTCACAGGAGCGAGAAATGAAACTCAGGACCGCTGCAATCGCACTATTCACATTCAGCCTGATGACTGTGCTGTGTTTCTTCACGGTGAGTCACTACCACTTCATCGTGTTCTCAAGCCGGCCAACGAGCGATCCGGAATTCGTGATGTATCGACTCGATGACGTATATCGCGTGGTGATCCAGGGCCAGGCCGCCCTGCTCATCAACACCAAGGAGCGGGTCGTGGTGAGGCTCGGGGCATCCTCCGGGCGATGGCTGGGACCGGTCTTGTTCTGGCCGCACGATGCGCGCGGGGTCGTGCTCGGAGACGGGGTCCAAGGGGATGTCCGGGACAGCTATCACTACGCGGACGGTGGCGTGGACATCCGGTTTGGAAGCGCAACCGAGAAGCACGACGTGCATGTGACGCTGTGAGGCACGGACCGCCGGGCACGCCGCACTCGCGCTTTCCCCGGCAGGCCACGCCGCGACAGCGCGCCGTCGCTTCACCGGCCACCGACCTCGCCGCGTGGCCGGTGGCTCGGTGAGGCGCGGCGGCGCCTCGTCTGGCTAGAACGCCTTCTCCTGCGGCGGCGCCGGCAGCGGCGCGCCGGCCGGGCCGGCCGAGAAGTCGAGCGGCGACACCGCGGGCTGCTGCCCGACGCCGGGCTTGCTGAAGTCACAGACGCCGCCGGGGAACACCAGCTTGAGCCGATCGAACTGCGCGTCGCTGATCCCGACCGGATTGTAGTCGGAGCGATCGATCGGCTTGAGCGCGCACTTGAGGATGTTCTCGGCCACGGGGCCGCCGGCGATCTGGCGCGGCGAGGCATGCGGCTTGAGCCCCGGATCGGTGTCGCACAGCGCCATGTCGGTCACCTTCGTGCTGTGCGAGGCGTCGAGCGGCTTGTTGCAGAAGTCGAACGCCGCCCCGGGGCGGTTGGCGACGATCCGTGCCTCGACGCTCGTGGACTTGGTATCGGCCTTCATCGCTCCGAGCCACTGGTCCATCATCAGGAACGACTGCATCGTCAGGGCCGAGGTCGCGGGATCGGGCGACTGCACCGCGGCCAGCACCGCCGGATAGCGCCACATGATGTGGTTGTTGTGGTTGCCATTGGCGGCGTCGAGCCGGGCGCGCAGCGCGAAGCTGCGCCACACGTGGTGGATGGCCTTGTCGTCCCAGCCGCGCAGGTCGATCATCGGGGTCTTGGCCAGGTGGACGCCATCGGACACGATGCCCGCGCGGTACGCGATCGCCAGCGCGTCGGGATCAGCCGCGCTGCGGGTGGGCGTGAAGTTGCTGTCGAAGTCGACGCCGCCGATCGCCTCGTTGAGGATCACGAACTCCTCGGGGGTGATCGCGCCCGACAGGAACGCCTTGAGGCCGTACTGCACGCCGACGTTGTCGGTGGTGGCTCGCGCCCGGTTGGTGCCCTTCTCCTTGCCGAAGATCGCGACCGCGTGATCCGCGCCGGTGCAGCGCACGCCGTCGGGCTTGGCGACCGGATCGTAGACCAGCGAGTTGGGCAGCGCGCAGTTGTTGATCTTGGTGGTGACCCGCGGGTCGGGTCCGGTCACGCCGGTGACGTTGTCGAGCACGATGGTCGGGATGTAGGTACCCGGCCGGCCGAGGTTGGAGAAGCTGTTGACCCAGGCGTGGCAGCCCGACTGGTCGAGGTGGCCGTTGATCGCCGCCTTCTTCGCGTTGATCTGGTCCTGGGTCAAGCCAACGACCAGCGTCTGCCACAGCGGCGTGTTGTAGAAGTTGACGAGCAGCGTGCAGTCGGCGACCTCGAGCCCGGTGGTCTCGGCATCGGGGTACGTGCAGGTCGGCTGGATGCCGTCGAGCAATCCGGGAAAGATCGACGCGGTGGTCAGCTGGTTGATCGATCCGCCCGAGCAGCCGTTGCCCATCACATAGCGGGTCTCACCGTAGGTATCGGTGATCTTCTCCTTCATCATCATCACCGTCTCGCTCATCAGCACGCGATTGGAGTTGTACAGCGAGTCCGTCATGCTGTTGACCGCGACCAGAAAGCCGCGGCCCAGCGCGGCGGCGTTGGTGGTGATCGTGGCGTCGGCCCACGAGACCTCGGAGTGGAACTGCTGCCGCGGCTGGCCGCTCGACGCGCCGAACGCGTACAGCACCTTGCCGTTCCAGGCGGCCTGCGGCGCATACGGCTTCCAGCCGGCCGCCGTATCGTCCTTGGTCGGATCGAACAGCACGGCGATGTCGTAGATGCCACGGTTGAGCGTGCCGCGCTCGACGCGGACGATGAACGGCACGGTCACGCCGGCGTCGGTGGTGGTCATCGCCACGTCGGGCGGCACCGGCGACGCGGTGTAGGGCTTGAAGCAGGCACCCGCCGGTACGGTCGCAGGGAATGGCACCGGGTCGGGATTCACCAGCGGGTTGCACGCCAGGCTCGTCCGGTAGAACAACCGGGCCTCGGTCTTGATGTTGCACTGGTCGTCGGTCGCCGTGGTCGAGAGACCGCTCGCGTTGCTCGCCGGCGTGTCGCCGCTCGCGGCGGTCGCCGTCGGCGTTGCGCAGGAGAACGGCTTGACCTGCTCGCCCGAGATCACCGGGCCGCCGATCTTGTGATTGGTGATTGTCAGGTACGAGCCGTGGCCGGTCCCCAGGTCGGCGGACAGGATGTTCGGGCCGTCGGCGAGGCCGGTGACCAGGCCGATGATGCGGCCGCTGGCGCGCGCCGCGAACTGGCCGGTCACGTCGGTGGTGCCGAGCGTGACGTGCAGCTGCTCGGGCTTCGCGCCGTCGGGCAGCGAGATCTCGACCAGCGCGTCGCCGCCGCTGACCAGGTCGGCGCGGTTGGACAGCGTCGCGATCCGGGGGACCTTGACCGGAGCAGTCGCCTCGCTGGTCGGGGACACGCTGGAATCGCAGCCGATCGCGATCAGCGCAGCGCCGGCCGCGAACCACAGGGAGGTGGGGAATGGAACCCGTATCGCCATCACGGTTCTCCTTGTCTCAGTTCCGGCCGTCGACGACTGCCGGTCCAAAGCATGTTGAGTATTTGCGGGCCGAGTCTGCCCCCGTCGCCAGACAGGGGTCAAGCGGGACGACACACCGCCGCCACCGCGACGACACGCTCGCGGCGATCCGGTCGACCGCGGTGCGTCATTCGCTCGTCGCGCGACGGCCCAGGCAGGGCGCTCTGCCCCACCGGACGAACTATGCCGGACGCACCAGCTTGACCTCGAACTCGTGATCACCGCGCGAGAACGTCACAGTCTTCACTACATTCCTGATGCACGCGCCCAGCGGCGCATCGTCGACGCTCTGCGGGAGGATCGCGACGCGCCTGGCACGGCCGTCCGCACCGACCGCGATCACCATCTTGGTCCCGGGCGGCGGGGTCCCGTGTTCGCTCGCGCACCGGGTCACACCCGGCTGCATCAGATCCACGCCGGCGCGATCCTTGGCGTTCACCGGCGGTCGCCGGTCGGCCGCGGCCTTGGCGGCCGTGTCGCGATGACTGTCGCTCGCACCAGGCGCGGCCCCCGAGCCCGAACGCACATCCCCGGATCCGTCGCCCGGCGTGTCGCGCTGATCGTCCGGCCGCGCGTTGCCCTCGGGCGGGGTGCGCCCGACGATGACCACGTTCGAGCCGCCCCGGGTGACGCCGGTGCCGGGATCGCTGGTGATCACCAGCGAGGTCGGCTGCTGGTTCTGCATCTGGCGCCACACCAGGAGCAACGCGCCGCCGGCCACCGCGACCATCGCGAACGCGACCAGCGGCCACACCAGGCTGCGCTTGGGGCTGACCACGACCACCGGCGGTGCCGCCGCCACCGGCAGGTTCCGGGTCGCGCGCAGCGCGTCGAGGTTGGGGCCCGGAGCGCTCGACTCGTCGACCGCCGGCTGCTCGGTGCTCGGCCCGCGCAGGTGCCGGACGTCGACCGGAGTCGCCGAGATCTCCGAGCTGACCTCGGGGAACCCCTGGACGTCGTCCTCGATCTCGGTGGCCTCCTCCTCGGGCTGGATGATCAGCGGCATCGCGGTGGGCTGGCTGCCCGTGCGCACCGCGCTGGCGATCTGCGCGGTGCGCTGCGCGATCTCCTGGGCGAAGTTGGCGCGCACGAAGTCGCTGATCTCGCCCTGGGTCCACGGCCGGCGCAGCCCGGT
>Ga0307515_10014555_pt1 | contig 14565 bp, 2 predicted proteins | sample 17_EM_MG_FD_194513 | JGI IMG/M metagenome (GOLD analysis project Ga0307515, IMG submission 194513) | Populus trichocarpa ectomycorrhiza microbial communities from riparian zone in the Pacific Northwest, United States - 17_EM | ecosystem: Host-associated > Plants > Roots > Unclassified | place... | reverse complement strand
AGTATCTTTTATGCCTAGGCCCCAGTCACTAGGCCCTCGCCAAGGGTCACCACTCCTTAAGAGGAGACAGGAAAACCGTACGGTGTTGTCCAGGCTGCCAGGTAGTATTTAATAGTTGATGGCGAGTGACCGCATGCTCCGCGGGCGATTGCCCTAGGGGTTAGGAGGGGCCGTATATTTGCTCGTTGCTCGTTCGCAATCGCTCGTTCCTCGTTCGCAATCGCTCGTTCGTCGACATAAGAGGTCGTCGATGCTCTCTACTAGGGGTTAGGGGATATTATCAAATGCCGCGCATCCATGTTGGATCGTACAGGTGCCTTAATAGGAGAATAGTGTTGTTGTTATTGCTGTAAGGGGCACTTAGTGGTTGTTTTCGAGATCTCACCATCCCATGTGAAAACTTTTCACCACCGCCCACAATACCTATAACCACCACCACTAGGTCGTATCGCACGCTATGCGACGTCTCTGCGTTGGCTCTAAGTCTAAACTTCGAAGACTCAGGTTCGTAGCCGTCACCACGTACAGGTGCAGAGTCCGTTTTCGACGGCCTTAAGCTTATATTAAAACGCCTTTATATAGGCTTATATATAGAAGAAATTATAGGCTATAGTATAGCTATAGTTACAATTAATAACCTAAAAGGGAAGAGATAGATACAGCTCTTAGGAGCAGCCTTTATACTAGGCTTCTATACTAACTTAGTATATCTTAATAAGCTTAATAATAAGGGAGTTTACTAGAATAATAAAGAGAACACTTTCTTCTATAGCAACGACGAGACGTACGCCTACTATAGCCGCTACTATAGTTAGAACACTATCAAATATAATAAGCTAAAAAGTAACTTACCTAAGGCTTTATTTGCAACTTAATTAAAGCCAATAAAGTATTTATTAAAGCCTTTGCTAAATTAGGTAGAAGGCTATATATAGTACTAGCGATTAGGTTATATAGGAAAAGACGTAATTAAGTAACTACCTTAGTTAGTAACAGGCGCGATTATAAAAGGCCTAATAATAGTAAAATACAAATTATATAGAGTGAGTAAAGCTTATAAGTGTCACGGAGTGAGCATAAGTGGTAATAATATATAACGAAGTAGATATTATTAAGCTATGTACATAAACTGTGTAATAAGGTTAAGACGTTACGTAAGGAGAGAAGGTAGGGAAATGGGAAGAAAGGGTATATATCGTTAGCTTGGTTGCTTAGTTAATACATATATAGAGTAGAATAGGATTTAGGTAGTGGTCCTAGCAGAACTTAGTAAGATTTAGTAGAACTTGGCAGAATATAGCAGAATATAGCAGATTGCCGTTAGATTGCCGTAAATTGCCGTTTTATGGTTAGTCTTTAGTTGCTAAGTCGGTGGAAACAGGTAGACGTGTATAAGGTATTACGGGGGTGTCCTATAATAGTACCCCCCCTTTAAACTTAAGCTTTTGCGAGATAGGGCTGTGGTAGTTCTGGATAGAGTTTGTAAAAGTCTTCTATAGCTTATATAAGTCCTATAGAGTCGATAGGTTCCTATAAGGGCTTAGTAAAGCCTCTCTATTTTATAAGATATATATATTAATATTTCCGTTTATTATACTTAATGTTATTAATTCTTTTAATAAAGTACTTATTTTTACTATCTACTTTAACTAGTAGGGGAGGGTTTTATATTTATCTAGGCAGGGTGTTTAATATAGAAGTAGCGGGGTGGAGGACTAACGTGTGGAATATAGGGTGGATTTTAACCGTATTAGGGAGCTTTAGTTAGTAGGCGTAAGAGGAGATAACCTTCTTAACCTTATAAGGGCTAGCGTTCTTCTAATTAAGCTTCTTAGCAGGTTATTTTGTATTTAGATTTCTTATATCTAGCCAGATAAAGTTACTAATTTAATAGGCCGGTGCTAGGGTTTATTTCTTATTCGCTGCGGCTTTATAGATAGATTAAGCCTATATTATTTTCGTTAGTAAGGAACTGTTATAGTTTTTCTATCTTCTTTATAAATTTATTTGCTTCCGCAATTTATAAGGCGTAATAAGTAGGGCGAGGAATATTACTAAAGGGTTCAAAACCCATTTATGGATACTAGCCGTAGTTAGCCAGGAATAGGGAGACCTTTATAGTTTCTAAAACGGAATTATTTGTAGTAAACTTAGTAAATATAAGCCAGTTAATCTAGTTATCTTATAAGTATGACGTGTATATCCGAATATACTATTCCATTATAGCGTTTATATATTCTATTTAACTATCCGTTTTCGGGTGGTATACTATAGATAATAGTGCTTTAATGCGGAGTTGGGTAGTTAGTTCTTTCTAAAATATAGAGATAAACTGGCTGCCTTTATTAGAGATAATTGTTTTAGGGAGTCCGTGGAGTTTTTATATATAGTCTAGAAATAGTTAGGCAACGGTAGGTGTTAATATATTAGGGTAGGCGATTAAGTATCTTATCTTAGATAGTTGGTCTATAACTACTATAATATTTATATAGCCCTTACTTACAGGGAGGTTAATAATAAAGTTAATTAAGATGTCCTTCTATCTTTGGTCCGGAATAGGCAGTAGCTTTAGAAGGCCGTTATATGTCTCGTGTAAAGCTTTAGCTTATTAATAGACGTAACAGCTAGAGATATACCTTTATATTATATTATATATATTCGGCTAGTAATACTCCTATTAGAGTAGCTCTAGGGTTTTTCTTTAGCCTAGGTAGCCAGCTACTAGTAGGTTATATATGTGTTTAAGGAGCTTAAGCTTAAGTTTATTGTAATTAGGGATAATTAGACGGTTTTAGTAATATAAGCGGTTTCCGCAAGCTTTATATTTACTTAAAGAGATCTTCTTAGAGCGTCTAATGCCATCTTAAATTAGCTTAAGCGTCTCTTAGATAAACTCGTTATTTAGGTATTTATTAGTTATAATCTATTTAATTAATTAATTAGTTATTTTAAGGACTTATACTATAAGATCTTTAGTAGGAGGGTTGAATAGTTTGGGGCAAAGTAGGGTCTAATTTTAGTAAGAACGTGCCTCTTTTAGTGCTAGCGCGTCTTACGAGCGTTAGGTTAGGGCATTAGGCTTCTAGCCTTAAACGCCTAGGCGGTACGTAATTAAGAATTAGAAATAAGATAGGTATTCTAACTAGCGGGCCTAACAGTAGCTTAGCTGTTTTATAGTTATAAAGTACTATAGGTTCTTATAATCGCTAAGGACCTTAATTAGGAATCCAGCGCCTTCTAATTTAGGTTACTATTGCTTAAAGTATCTAATAATAGCTAGCAGTTCCTTATTATAGATCTTATAGTTATATTCGGCTAGGCTTAGTTATTTTAAGTAGTATGCTATAGGGTGTAATACTCCCTCTTCGTTATATTGAGATAGGATGCCTCTAGTGACGTAATTGGATAAGTTAGCTTTTATAACACTTATTCGGTTTAGGTTAAAGTGTTAGAGTATAGGCGCGGTAGTAAATATAACCTTTAGATAAGTAAAGGCCTTCTTACATTCCTTATTAAAGATAAAGGCTTTATCCTTTCGGGTTAGAGCTATAAGGGGTAAAACTAGGGCGGAGAAGTTGTTAATAAACCGTTGGTAGAAATTAGCAAATTCTATAAAGGCTCTTACGTCCTTAACGTTCTCAGGTTCTTACCAGTTTATAATTACTTTATTTTTTTTTAGGTCCATTTATATACCGTCTATAAAAATAAGAAGCCTAAGGTATAGGACTTCCGTCTTATAAAACTCGCATTTATCTACATCTAATTATAGACTAGCTCTATATAGGGCTTATAGGATAAGGTTAACGTATTTCCGATATTTGGTTAGGTTATTACTATATATTAAGATGTCGTTAATATAAGCAGTACAGAAGATGTCCAGGTAGGGGCGTAGGGTATTATTTACATAATATTAAAACAAGCTCGGAGCATTTGCGAGGCCAAATAGCGTTACTAAGTATTTAAATAATCTATACCGAGTACGAAATGCGGTAAGCCATTTATCTCCCTTTGCTATATAGAGGCGGTTAAATATAGAGATGATATTAAGCTTCGTATAGTAGCGAGCCTTACTTAGTTAGTTTAGCGTTTCTTATATTAACGGGATCGGATATTAGTTCTTAATAGTAACGGCGTTAAAGGCTTAGTAATCTACGCAGAAGCGTAAATTATCGCTAGGTTTCTTAATAAAGATTACTAGTATAGCTATAGGTAAAGAGCTTACTCTAATAAATCCTTTACTTAGGTTCTTATCTAGATACTTTTATAGTACTTAGAGTTTGTTTTAGGACATTCCATATAGGGGTCTAAATCTAGGCTGCTTTCCTTCTTTAAGTATAATCTTGTGGTTATATAGTCGGTATTTTAGTAGCTTATTAGCTTCCTTTCGTAAGAATACGTCTAAGCGGTAATAGTACTCTACTAGTACCTTTGTAATAGGGTTAGTATACTTCTTTAGTGCCAAGGCTTTCTTAATATTAGCCATCATAATAGCGAAAATCGTATATTTAGGCTTCTTAGCAAGCTAAGCTAGCGGAGTAGCTCTAATTATACGGATATCTAGGGTGTTGAGCTCTCTTAGATTGTCTATAGTCTCTTATATAGTTTCTTGTTTAGGTTTAGGTTTAGTATTAGGTATAGAGTTAGTATTAGATTTAGGTTTAGGTTCTTTAAGTATTCTTTTTATTATAGGGTACCAGTTCTTCTAGTACTCCCGTATACTAAGCTTAAGCTTCTGCTTAGTTTAGGGTAGTATAGTAGTTAGGGTTAGTTTGTAGGGTTTAGTAGGATTTCTAGATCTTTAGTAGATATTGGTGGAAATCTTATATTAGTGGAATTCGGTGGAATTCTTAGGTTAGTGGAATCTGGTGGATTCCTTAGGCGTAGGGTAGATATCAGTGGAAATCTTAGGCTAGTAGATCTTAGTGAATTTCCTAGGTTTTAGTTTGGGGTTAGGGCAGTAAGTTATAAGGCACTTCTACTTATAACAGGAGGCGGTAAATAGAAGCTTAAGGTTATCCTAGTTAATAGTTACCTTATATAGCTTTATCTAAGGTTGTTTAAGGATTACTAGGTAACCTAAGGTGGTAACAAAAAGCTTAATTAGTTCTTTATGGTTTAGGTATTAGAGTTTTAGGGCTGCTATATAGGTAATACGGCCTAAGATAGTGCGTTTACCATTAAATCTAAATACATTAATATGCCGGTTAAGGGGGGTTAGAGTAAAACCATTATCTTACGTAAAGATCTTGTTAATAAATCCTATGCCGCTAGCTCCTATATTAATTAGGATTTAAGCGTTAACCTATTAACTATTCTGCTAAAGACAGCAGTTAATGGTTATGCTATGGTCCTAAAAGTTAAAGTTTATAACGTTAAATGCGTTTAAGAAGATCCTAAGGCAGAGCTGTCCTAGAGAGCAACTTAGCTCCAGAACCTTCCTTTTAGAGGTAATTAGGGCGGGGTTCTTATAGAGCGTCAGTTAGAGCTTCGTCCTTATAAATAGTGCTTACTAAACATAGGGCTGGAACTAGATAAAGATTGGGGACGGTAACTAAAAGATTAATGCGGTAAACGGCTGTTAGTATTAGCCATTTATAAATCATTTTAGTGCGTAGGTAGGGGGACAAAGTAGTATTTTAAGATATAATTCTTCCTTCCATATTTAAAGTAGAGGCCTAGCTTAAGGCGTTATTCTTATTTAGAGGACCCTAGTGGGGCGTACTCTAGGGTTCTAGTATTAATATCCATAGCATTAGGGTGCTTAGGCTAAGACGACTTAGTAGATATTTATAGGGCTGTTGTATTATATTAAGGGGCGTGTTTTAGTATTAGGCGTAGTATATTATTATACCATTTGTTAACGACGTTTACGCAGGCGTTAAGGGCTCCTAATAGGTCTACGTCTATTAGGGAGGTTTTTAGTTCGGGGCTTAGAGATTTAATAAGGCTATTAATTAGTACGGAGTCGTTCTAGCCTATTTCCCTTGCGTAACGGTTAAATTTGGAGAAGTATATTAGGAAACTTTTTGTTCCTTAAGCTATATAGTTTATCTTTCTCTAGGTAGTAGCTTAGCGGTTTAGGTTACTATATAAGGCTTTAAGAAGTATAACTAGGCTTTATACTAAGGTTAGCTAAAGAGGTTTAATAAGGTTAGCTGCCTCTCCTCCTAGTCAACTTAGGGCGTAACAGAGTTGGTTAGCTTTAGTTAGGTAACAGTTAGCGTTACCAGTTAGCTTATTTTTTAGCTAGCTTAGGAATAATTAGAGCTCTTATTGTTTACTAGTAAATACTAGGGGGTTAGGTAACTACTTAGATCGTTATAGTACGGTAGTTGGTTTAGGGTAAATAGCTGCTATAGGTTCGGGACTTGCGTTTCGCGTGTTTAACTCTAGAGATAGTGTTTAGTCTTAGGGTTTTAGCGTAGGCATCTTAAGGGTACGGACTTCTTCTTAGAGGGCTTCCATTGTTTTCTAATACCGTGCTTCTTATTTAGCTTATTATTAAGTTAGGGTAACTTGTTGTTATTTAAGGGCCTCTATAAAGGACTTCTATATGCTTACTATTTATTTTTAAAGAATGGATATGATATCGGCGGCCGTTATGGGGGCTTTAGATGCGTTTTCTATTTCGGGTAGTAGTATAAGTGGTTAACGCAACGTAGTGTCACGGAGTGAGTATAAGTGGTAATAATATATAACGAAGTAGATATTATTAAGCTATATATATAAACTAAGTAATAAGGTTAAGACGTTGCGTAAGGAGAGAAGGTAGGGAAACGGGAAGAAAGGGTATATATTATTAGTTTGGTTGCTTAGTTAACACGTACACGAAGCAGAATAGGATTTAGGTAGTGGTCCTGGCAGAACTTAGTAGGATTTAGTGGAACTTGGCGGAATATGGCAGAATATGGCAGATTGCCGTCAGATTGCCGCAAATTGCCGTTTCGTGGTCAGTCTTTAGTTGCTAAGTTGGTGGAAACAGGTGGACGTGTATAAGGTGTTATGGGGGTGTCCCGTAATAATAAGGTGATATTAAAAAGACTACCAACTTAGTTACTGGTTCCTTTTTATAGAATCTACCTTAATTTAATACTTGGAATAGTCGCATTTAATAGCAATAAGTACGCGGTATACTTCCTTAATGATGTAACGCGAATAAATAAGGTAGAGACGATAGCTAAGAAGTCGTCCCTTACCCAAATTGCTATTAAATATTGCAATATTATTAAACGACGATATAGCTTTAAGGTAGCTATTATCTATATAAATGGGGAGACGTCTCTTATAGGCGAATTTAAGGAATGGGCAGCTAAATAAGGAATTAGTCTTAAAAGATTAGCACCTAATACTTAATTACAGAACGGTCCAGCGGAATAATTTAGGGGGGTAATTATATAGAAGGCTCGGCGTATAAGAATTAAGGCTTATCTACTAGAGGAGCTATATTCTAAAGTTTATAAAGCAGCTGCCTATCTACTTAATCGAACGCCTAGTAGAAGACTAGGGTAGTAAACGCCTTTTAAAAGAATTTAGTTAGCTATAGGTATATTACTACTAAAACTAAATATAGGCTACCTATAAGTCTACGGCTGTAGGGCCTACCCTCTTAAATATAATATTCTACGCCTAAATAAGCTCGCGCTAAGGGCCCATATAGGATATCTAGTAGGGTATAATTTAACGAATATAATTTAAATCTATATTCTTAGTTAGAAAAAGGTTATTAGAATAAAAGATATAAAGTTTAATAAGCGGTTACTCTATAATGACTTACAGCTAGATCTAGCAAATATACTCTAGGTAAGAACTAACTAAATATTAGAAATTATTAATATTTATTAAATATAGGATCTCTAAGATAAATTGGAATTGTTATTTAAGTTAATACTAAAGGAAGACAATAAGTGGAATCTAGTGGAAATAAGGAGGAGCCTAATATTAAGAGTAGTAAGTAATAAGATTTAAGCTCTAAAGATAACTTAGCTCTAGGGCTTTCTACCCTAGATAAGACACTAGAACCTAACTTACTAGAGCATCTACTATTATCCTTAAACACCTTAGCAAAGAAGCTGCACTATATTATAGTTCTAACTAATAGAGCTAAGCTAAAGAAGAAGATTAATGGCGATATAGGAGAGTAAAACGTAGTTAAAGGAAAGAGACTTAAAGGACGATTAAAGATCTATATAGGCTTTCTTACTAATATTACCAACTAGAGCCTTCTAGCTTAAAGATTAGCCTTTAATATAGGGCTTACATTTTATAAAAAGCTGCACTGTAATTAGCTCCTACTACTGCTTAGGAATTGGAAGGAGCTTTAAAGACATTAATATAAGAAAAAGTTCGTGGCTGCTGCCTAAAAAAAATATACGGACCTTTAAAATTAAGGACCGTTTTAAGTTATTAACGAGACAATCTATACTAAAACAGTGCCTATTATCTAGGTATTTATATATAAGACTAATATTAACGGATATCTAACGAGATTTAAAGCTTGTCTTTACGTATAAGGTAATTTATAAGAGTTAGTTTATAAGGATACTGTTACGGAGTAAATATAAGCGACAATAATATATAGCAAGGTAGATATTATTAAGCTATATATATAAACTGTATAATGAGGTCAAGACGTTACGTAAGGAAAGAAGGTAGGAAAACGGGAAGAGAGGGTATATATTGTTAACTTAGTTACTTAGTTAATACATATATAGGCAGAATAGGGTTTAGGTCGTGGTCCTAGCAGAACTTGGCAGAATTTGGTAGAACTTGGCAGAATATAGCAGAATGCCGTAGATTGCTATTAGATTGCCGTTAGATTGCTATTTCGCGGTTAGTCTCTAATTGCTAAGTTGGTAAAAATAGGTAGACGTATACAAGGTGTTACGGGGGTGTCCCATAACAGTACCCCCCCTTTAAACTCGAGCTTTTGCGAGATAGGGCTATGGTAGTTCTAGGTAGAGTTTGTAAAAGTCTTCTACGGTTTATATAAGTCCTATAGAGTTAACGGGTTCCTATAAGGACTTAGTAAAGCCTCTCCATTTCATAAGATATATATATTAGCGTTTCCGTTTATTATACTTAATATTATTAATTCTTTTAATAAAGTACTTATTCTCACCATCTACTTTAACTAGTAGGGGAGGGTCTTATATTTATTTAGGCAGGGCGTCTAATACGGGGGCAGCAGGGTAAAGGACTAATGTATAGAATATAGGGTGGATTTTAACCGTATTAGGGAGCTTTAGTTAGTAGGTATAAGAAGAGATAACCTTTTTGACCTTATAAGGGCTAGTATTCTTCTAATTAAGTTTCTTAGTAGGTCGTTTCGTGTTTAGATTTCTTATATCTAGCTAGATAAAATTACTAATTTAGTAGGCCGGTACTGGGGTTTATTTCTTATTTACTACGGCTTTATAGACAGATTAAGCCCATATTATCTTATTAGTAAGGAACTGTTATAGTTCCTCTATCTTTTTTATAAATTTATTTGCTTCTATAACTTATAAGGCGTAATAAGCGGGGTAAGGAATATTACTAAAGGGTTTAAAACCCATTTATAGGTGCTAGCCGTAATTGGCCAGAAATAGGGAGACTTTTATAGTTTCTGAGACGAAGTTATTTATGGTAAACTTAGTAAATATAAGCTAGTTAATCTAGTTATCCTATAAATACAACGTGTATATCTAAATATACTATTCTATTATAGCATTTACGCGTTTTATTTAGCTATCCGTTTCTAGGTAATATGTAGTAGATAATAGTGCTTTAATACGGAGTTAAGTAGTTAGTTCTTTTCAGAATACTAAGACAAACTAGCTGCCTCTATTGGAGATAATTGTTTTAGGGAGTCCGTAAAGTTTCTATATATAATCTAGGAATAGTTAGGCAATAGTAGATGTTAATATATTAGGGCAGGCGATTAAGTGTCTTATTTTAGATAGCTAGTCTATAACTATTATAATATTTATATAGCCTTTACTCTTAGGAAGGTTAATAACAAAGTTAATTAAAATATCCTTCTATCTTTGGTCTAGAATAGGCAGTGGCTTTAAAAGACCGTTATACGTCTTATACGAGGCTTTAGCTCGTCGGTAGATATAGCAGCTAGAGACGTACCTTTGTGTTATATTATGCATATTTGGCTAATAATACTCCCGTTAGAGTAGTTCTAGGGTTTTTCCTTAGCCTAGGTAGCTGGCGATAGGTAGATTATATATATGTTTAAGGAGTTTAAGCTTAAGCTTATTGTAATTAGGGACAACTAGACGGTTCTAGTAGTATAAGCAGTTTCTATAGACTTCGTATTTACTTAGAGAAATCTTTTTAGAGCGTCTAATGCCATCTTATATTAGCTTAAGCGTCTCTTAGATAAACTCGTCATTTGGGTATTTATTAACTATAATCTATTCAATTAATCGATTAGTTATTTTAAGGACGTATACTATAAGATCTTTAGTAGGAGGGTTAAATAGTTTAGGGCAAAGTAGGGTTTAATTTTAATAAAAGCGCGCTTCTTTTAGGGCTAGCGCGTCTTATAAGCGTTGGGTTAGAGTATTAGGCTTCTAGCCTTAGACGCCTAGGCGGTACGTAATTAAAAATCGGAAATAAGATAGATATTCTAACTAGCGGGCCTAACGATAACTTAGCTATTTCGTGGTTGTAAAGTACTATAGGTTCTTATAGTCGCTAAGGACCTTAATTAGAAATCTAGCGCCTTCTAGTTTAGGTCGCCATTATTTAAAACATCTAATAATAGCTAATAATTCCTTATCGTAGATCTTATAGTTGTATTCGGCTAGGCTTAGTTATTTTAAGAAGTATACTACGGGGTATAATACTCCATCCTCGTTATATTAAGACAGGATGCCTCTAGTGACGTAGTTAGATAAGTCAGCTTCTATAACACTTATTTGGTTTAGGTCGAAGTGTTAGAGTATAGGCGCAGTAGTAAATATAACCTTTAGGTAGGCAAAGGCCTTCTTATATTCCTTATTAAAGATAAAAACTTTATCCTTTTGGGTTAGAGCTATAAGGGGTAAAACTAGGGCGGAGAAGTTATTAATAAACCGTTAGTAGAAATTAGCAAATCCTATAAAGGCTTTTACGTCCTTAACGTTCTCGGGTTCTTACTAGTTTATAATTACTTTGACTTTCTTTAGGTCTATTTATATACCGTTTATAAAAATAAAGAGTCTAAGGTATAAAACTTCCGTTTTATAAAACTCGCATTTATCTACATCTAATTATAGACTAGCTCTGTATAGGGCTTATAGAATAAGGTTAACATATTTCCAATATTTAGTTAGGTTATTACTATATATTAGGATATCGTCAATATAAGCAGTATAGAAGATGTCTAGGTAGGGGCGCAGGGTATTGTTTATATAGTGTTAAAACGAGCTCGGAGTATTTATAAGGCTAAAGAGTATTACTAAGTACTTAAATAGTCTATATTAGGTACAAAATGTAGTAAACTATTTGTCCCCTTTTATAATGCGGAGACGGTTGAATGCAGAGATAATATTAAGCTTTATATAGTAACGAGCCTTACTTAGTTAGTTTAGCGTTTCTTATATTAATAGGATCGGATATTAGTTCTTAACGGTAACGGCTTTAAGAGCTTAGTAGTCTATATAGAAGCGTAAACCGCCGCTGGGTTTCTTAATAAAGATTACTAGTACGGCTATAGGCGATAAGCTTACTCTAATAAATCCTTTACTTAGGTTCTCGTCTAAATACTTTTATAGCACTTAGAGTTTATTTTAGGATATCCTATATAAGGGTCCAAATCCGAGCTACTTTCCTTCTTTAAGTATAATCTTATAGTTATATAGTCGGTGTTTTAGTAGCTTATCGGCTTCCTTTTATAAGAATGCATCTAGGCGATAATAATACTCTATTAGTACCTTCATAGCAGGGTTAGTATGCTTCTTTAGTGCTAAGGCCTTCTTAATATCGGCTATCGTAATAGCGAAGATCGTATACTCGGGTTTCTTAGCAAGTTACGCTAACGGGGTAGCTCTAATTATGCGGATATCTAAGGTACCAAACTCGCTTAGATTGTCCATAGTTTCTTATTTAGGTTTAGGTTCGGTATTAGGTACAGAGTTAGTATTAGATTTAGGTTTAGGTTCTTTAAGAATCCTTTTTATAGTAGAATACTAGTCCTTCTAGTATTTTCGTATATAGAGCTTAAGCTTTTACTTAGCTTGGGGCGGTATAGTGCTTAGTACTAACTTATAGAATTTAGTAGAGTTTTCGGATCCTTAGTGTATATCGGTGGAATTCTTAGGCATAAAGTAGGCATTAGTAGAAATCTTACGTCGGTGGAATTTAGTAGAATTTTTAGGTTGGTGGAATCTGGTGGAATCCTTAGGTATAGGGTGAATAGTCGTAGAAATTTTAGACTAGTGGATTGTAGTAGATTTTTTAGATTTCAGTTCTAGGTCTAAGTAGCGAGTAGTAAGGCACTTCTATTTATAATAGGAGGCAGTAAATAGAAGCTTAAGGTTGTCCTAATTAATAGTTACCTTATATAGCTTTATCTAGGGTTATTTAAGGATTACTAAGTGACCCAGGGTAGTAACAAAAAGTTTAATTAATTCTTCGTAGTTTAGGTATTGGAGTCTTAGGAATACTATATAGGTAATACGGCCTAAGACAGTACGTTTGCCGTTAAATCCAAATACGTTAATATGCTGGTTAAGGGGGGTTAGGGTAAAACCATTATCTTATACAAAGATCTTGTTAATAAATCCTATGCCGCTAGCTCCTGTGTTAATTAGGATTTAAGCATTAGCCTATTAACTATTCTGCCGAAGACGGCAGTCGATAGTTATACTACGGTCCTAAAAGTCGGAGTTTATAACGTTAAATGCGTTTAATAAGATCCTATAGCAGAGCTATTCTAAAAAGCAACTTAGCTCCAAAACCTTCCTTTTAGAGGTAATTAGGGTGGGGTTCTTATAGGATATTAGCTATAGCTTCGTCCTTATAAATAGTGCTTACTAGATATAGGGCTAGAACTAGGTAGAGATCGGGGATAGTAACTAGAAGATTAATGCGGTAAACAGCTACTAGTATTAGCCGTTTATAATTTGTGTTTAGGTATAAGGACGGAGTAGTAGTTAGAGAGGTAAGAGCTACTTCTATATTTAAAGTAGAGGCCTAGCTTAATGCGTTATTCTTATTTAAAGGACCCTAGTAGGTCGTACCCTAGGGTCCTAGTATTAATATCTATAGCGTTAGGGTGCTTAGGCTAAGATAATAACTTAGTAAACGTTTATAGGGTTACCGTATTATATTATAGAGCGGGTTTTGGTATTAGGCGTAGTATATTATTATATTATTTATTAATAATATTTACGCAGGCATTAAAGGCTCCTAGTAGGTCTATGCCTATTAGGGAGGTTTTTAGTTTAGGGCTTAGGGATTTAATAAGGCTATTAATTAGTGCAGAGTTATTCTAGCCTGTTTCTTTTATATAATGGTTAAATTTAGAGAAGTATACTAGGAAACTTTTCGTCCCTTAAGTTATATAGTTTATCTTTCTTTAAGCAGTAGCTTAGCGGTTTAGGTTACTATATATAGCTTTAAGAAGTACAACTAGGCTTTATACTAAGTTTAGCTAAAGTAGTTTAATAAGGTTAGCTATATCTCCTTCTAGTTAACTTAGGGCGTAACAAAGTCGGTTAGCTTTAGTTAGGTAATAGTTAGCGTTACTAGTTAGCTTATTTTTAAGCTAGCTTAGAAATAATTAGAGCTTTTATTATTTACTAGTAAATACTAGGGGATTTAGTAGTTATTTGGATTATTTTAGTATAGTAGTTAGTTTAGGGTGAGTAGCTACTATAGGTTCGGGGCTCGCGTTCTGCGTATTTATCTCTAGAGATAGCGTTTAGTCTTAAGGTCTTAGCGTGGGCATCTTAAGGGCGCGGACTTCTTCTTAGAGGTTTTTAATTAATTACTAGTATTATGCTTCTTATTCGGCTTATTATTAATTTAAAGTGGCTTAGTTCTATTTAAGGGCGTCTATAAAAGACTTCTATATCCCTATTAATTGTTTTTAAAGTGCGGATATAATACCAGCGGCCGTTATAGGGGCTTTAGGTTTATTCTACATATTAACGGTAATATAGGTAGTTAACGTAATATAGTATTACGAAGTAAATATAAGCGACGATAATATATAGCAAGGTAGATATTATTAAGCTATATATATAAACTATATAAGGAGGTTAAGACGTTATATAAGGAAAGAAGATAGGAAAATAGGAAGAGAGGGTATATATTGTTAACTTAGTTACTTAGTTAACACATATATAGGCAGAATAGGGTTTAGGTCGTAGTCCTAGCAGAACTTAGTAGAATTTAGTGGAACTTGGCAGAATATAGCAGAATGCCGTAAATTGCCATCAGATTGCCGTTAGATTGCCATTTCGCGGTTAGTCTCTAATTGCTAAGTTGGTGGAAACAGGTAGACGTGTATAAGGTGTTACGGGGGTATCCCGTAACAGATACCCATACCATAACTTTAGCAGCAAGATTGTTTAGAGCCTTAATAGC
>Ga0307515_10014554_pt1 | contig 14565 bp, 4 predicted proteins | sample 17_EM_MG_FD_194513 | JGI IMG/M metagenome (GOLD analysis project Ga0307515, IMG submission 194513) | Populus trichocarpa ectomycorrhiza microbial communities from riparian zone in the Pacific Northwest, United States - 17_EM | ecosystem: Host-associated > Plants > Roots > Unclassified | place... | reverse complement strand
ACAAAGCCAAAAGCTTGGCAGTTGCAAACTAACAAGTACGCAAGAAATACCAAGAGTTTCGTGGAAAGAAACAAGAAAATACTCTGTCCAGAAGAGAACGAGAAAATTTATTTATTGAACTGAAGGTTTGAAGTTAGTAACCATAATCACGAGCAATGTCAATGATGCATTTTCGTGTGATCCCAGGAATATTCGACCCATTTGTAGCAGGAGTTGAAATCATATTGCCTTGAGATGACAATCTATAAATTTTGATTTAAATAAAAAAAAACTAGCAATCTAAGTGCACCTTTTTCTTTATCTCAGAAAATCACAAGCAACCTTAAAGTCTGTTTTTTGTTTTTATTTATTTATTTAAAACCAGGATTTTTAGATGGAGAATTAAATTTATGATATTAAATTTATCTTCAATATTTAAAATTAGTTGATATGAATTGAGCTTTAGAGAAAGTAATAGAAGGACTTGATTTCAAATATAACAAAATATAGCCGCGACAAGGCTCAAATGACTTTAAATTTAAGGGACGATAGTCCAATTTAGCTCAGATGTGGACCAATGGAGCCACGATTAAAACCCAATACTCTATCTAGGCCCACCAAGATAGATGATCTAGATTTAGTGGGCTGGGCTCTATTTTCAACCCTTAAAACATTTTTCAACAAAATGAGGAATGAGAGCTTATGTAAAATTTTCAGCCCACTTAGGTACAGAAGGAAGGTCGCTGTTTTGGGCCCATTTACTAAACCCAATCACTTTAGGTTTGCTAGAGGCTGGTCATATCCAAGAATGAAAAGATGCCTTTGGAGGGCTATGTGAAGCTTCTTTTATTATTATCACAAAAGGAAAAAGAAATCTAATCATCTCATGCTTCTCCCTATGGAAACACGAGTCCATATTTTTAAAAAATAATTTTAAAATTTAAATTAATTTTTTGATATTTTTAGATTGTTTAATTTGATGTGCTAATATAAAAAAAATTAATATATTTTTTAAACAAGAAATACTTTAAAAAATATGTTATCACATTCTAAAACACTCTTTCTTTAAATTTATACTTTGGCAAACATTAGCATTTAAACTGACGAAATATTTTATAACTATAAATTAAAAAATAATCAGATTTAAAAAAAAAAAAACACGACTCGATCTAAAATATAATTATAGACGTTATCTACATTACTTGACGCATGTGTATGACTTAATATCGTATGGGCTATGACTCCCAGGAAGGATAAGAAGAAATCGATCGCCACCTCGGAGAGAGAAGTGGAGGCTAATTAATAATATGGGTACTGTCTCTGTTTCTATATTCTTTGCATATAGAGGGCAAGCATGAACACATGATGATTGCTCCCCTTAATTTGAAAGTTTAGTCCCACACGAAAGGCAGACATCGAAGACAATCTTGAGTGGGGTAAGCTAAGGCTTGCTTTCGGAGAAGTCGGTGCCATGACAAAGCTCATCTCCTTGAAATCAAGGATGATTATGCTACTCTGACTAGACTTATGTTGTCCTGCTCCCGAAATTACTTTTATTAATTCTCATGGAAAACCCTAACCAGAAATAAGCATGCAGTAATGACATGGTTATAGAATAACAAGTTTAAAGAAACCAAAGCGTTACGTAGTCCCTCTTGCGTAATATTGATCTTTTCATAACTTCATGTTCAGATGAGTTGAAGCTAGGTTTAGAACTCGGAAGAAAACGAAGAGAAAAGGTTCCAAGAAACATGAAGTAGAAACACAGACTAACTAACAAGAGATGAAATTAATTTTTTGATTCATATTCAAGGAAACCAAATTGGGTCTGTATCCGATCTATCCCTTGTTCGGTAACATCTGTGACAGGAATATCATTCTCTTCGTATAAACTGCTGTGAAAGACTGTACGGCAATGATGATGCCTGAAGAATAAGTAGTGATAACGTAGATTACAATCAATAAGCAAGTTGAGGTAGAAAAAAAGGGTGGCTTATGACCTGAGATGGACGGTCGGAACAAGAGTAGTAGTTCACTAAAAGGAATGTGCAAAACGCCAAACAAGGAGCACAATCCCCCGCTCCCACTGGTAGACGGAGCCTTAAAGTCCGGGAACATATCTGAAACCTTATCTCCAACACCACCAGTCATCCTTCATCATTGCCCAAAAATCATCATCATTTATCCTTTAGAATCGAATGTCCCATCGTGCCAAATCATTTGTGGGGCCCCTGTGTCCATCGTCGTGCCAAATTTTTAGCTGCTTACGATATTGTTGCTTTTTAAAAATATATATATATTAAAATACAATTTTTTATTTTTGATATATTAAAATAATACTAAAAAGATGTTAATTTAAATTTTTGAAAAGGAAATCAAAAAAATATGATCGAAACAATATTTTCTAGCACTTTGAAAAGTCAAGAAGACATTGGTAATGGTGTGCCACCAGTCATGTAAGCCTTTCTTTTTTAATCAACTACGTATAAAATGGGAAATGAGATGATGACAGGAGAACCAGCATAAGGAATCCTTCGTTAATAAGCTTCCGTTTGTGCTTTATTTTGTCGTTTGGACTCATGTTTGATTTAAGAGAATAATTGTTTATTGCTAACGTAATTATATATTCACGTCATCTTTTTCGACTTGCTAATAATTATTATATATCCTATATTCTTTATACTATAGGTATATCAAAGTCAATTTCTACGTACTCGTGTTGGCTAAAAAACTAACTTACGATTGAAGGCTTGTATAATGAGGGTTTTTTTTCCCAGTTAAATACATTTAGAGAAATAAAACAGTTTGATGATTTTCAAGTCTATTATTCGACTTGATTAATGATTGTTAGGATTTTGTTCATAAATTATATACCTTGATCAATCAGGTGATATTGATAAATTAGACTTGAGTTTTGTTGTATCGTTTGACGGAATGTCTTGTAGTATTGGAATATTATGTTTTTATGATGGTATTATTATCAATACTGACAATGATATCGTTTATAATGGAGAAATTAACAAGTTTCTAACTACTACACTAGATATGCTTATTAACAAGTTGTCTAGAATGTTATGTGGTCGACTTGGCTGGAATATATATATATATATATATATATATATATATATATATTTTTGAAATTTAATTTATTTGGAGGATAATGCAAACTAAGGTTAGTCCTACTCGTTAAATCGTGAAGTGTAAACTCAATGTTTAGGTTTGTCAACATTAATGAGATGAATATTTTAAAGCTCTACTTGAATAATAGATCTATATGAGAAAACTCCTTTAGTATGGAGAGTTCGCTCGAGTGCTAAGTAACATTGTTGATGTTGTTATAGATGATGAGTGCGAATTATTTTTTATTGTATTTATTAAATTCATTTTTTTTATTACGAGAGGCTCAGAGAGTAGCATTTATTATACGTGAAGGCGTTGATGAGATGGTATATGCCCTGGCCAACAATACACTTAATTTGTGTCATGCCATACTTCAGGAGGTTGGAGGAGGTTGAGCATCACGAAGTGATTTTAGCGGAAAATAAGAGTGTTTATAATAAACGGGGATATGCAATAAGAGAGGCAGGTCCTTCCATGAGAGTTTTAGACATGTTTACAACCTGTGATGATTTTTGTGCTAACACTTACACAAGTGCTACAAGCCCGTCATCAAGTTGAGGTAGTGGAGGCCCATCCACAAGAGATAAAATGAATTTTTTTACTTATATTCAAGGAAACCAATATACTAACCCGCATCCTTTTTTAGTGTAGTCTTGTTTTTCGGTTGAAAGTTAGGTGTAGTTAGATGTAGTTAGGTGTAGTTAGATGTATGCTTTAATGTTATGAATCATGAATTTCATTTAAATTTAATAAAATGTTATCTTAATTTTCATTGTATTTAATTATGAATTGTGATGTGTTTTTGTTTTTGAATTGTGTTAGGGAGATTAGTTGTGAATTGTGTTTCTAAATTGTCATGCATCCGCTGTATTGGTTTTTTTATGACAAGAAGTTAAGAGTTTGGAGGAAAATAAAATACACTGGTTATTTTTTTTTGGTGAATCACAAGCCTCGTGAGTCACTAATAAGGCTTGAAAATCATCAAGATTTGTTAATTTTCTAAATATTTTATGAACTGATTTTTTACTGATTTTTTTTTATTATGCTGATGTTAAAAAAATTACTTGAATAATTCTATCATTTTTGTTTTATCATTTGGATAATTCTATCTAATTAATACATGCTAAACAACTTTTTCAAGAATTAATCATTTGTAAATTACTTTTCATTATGCCCGTGCCTTCATGAAGTATTTTTTTAACGAAACAAAGCAAGAAAAATAGCCGTTGGTTGATATATGGTTATCAAATGGTTTAAATGTCTAATCAATATACAATTCTTGACCTACAGAAATGATGCATTGAACTTCGGAGATTAGTCGGTGGATTGCTCGTACGATTTCGGGTATCATCTCCCATCATTGGATTTGACATGAAAGAGATTCTGTAATTTCTCAAGTTTTAAGCTTGTGTATCCATACATATTGTATCCGCATTAATAAAAATAAGAAAAATATTTTTTTTTTTAAAGCACGGCAGTGCTGCCAAACATACTGCATTCCATGGGCACATTATACGTCTCTTGAAATTCAAATGATGGCTTGTGGTGGTCCCTTCCAAACAAGTCTGCAATAATTGGATGTTGAGGTCAACAATCATCCAAATGAAGGTCATACGCCCAATTGCCAAAAAATATATTCCGAACGCAACTAGCATTCCGAGAGCAAAACGCAGGTGATAATGGCGATGGAATTGCTCCCATCACATCAATTAACATGTTTGTTTTTTTTATTGAAGTCAGTTTATATATATTTTAATTAATTTTATGAATTTTTAAATTAATGGTCATACAAGTTCTTCAATCACTATTATTTTAATAATTATATAAAAAAAAACATTTTTAATCTCAAGCTCTTACCATTATTTATCTACTATATAGTTAAAGAAAATGGCACATTAAAGCATATGGAAAGCACCTTGCTAGCTCTTGTACTTCTTGGCTGTTTCCTTCGTGAGGGCAACCTAACTCATCTCACTAATCCACTCCATGCATTTAGTCCATCCACTTGCAATATGGAAACAAAATAATGCTGCTTGAGTGGATTTCACACCCACAAAATAAAGTGAAAATATCTTCCGAATCGTTTCTGTGAACTGAGCGAGTATAATTCAACTTCAACTAAATATTAGTTAATTTGGTTATATATATATATGTTAAATACCACCTTTTTTTTTCCATTTCGGATGGCTTGAGAACATTGAATTCATAAACTAAAGTAATTGAAATATGGTATGTTATTTAAAATATTTTTTTTTATTATAATTAAAGACGTATATATGATCAGGCAAAATGAGTGAAAGAATCCTTGTAGCAGGCCCGGCTAGTTTGAGATTGAGGCTTGATTATTGTTGTTGTTATATATTATATTTATTGGATTATTTTAATAAAAAAATCATTTTAAGTTAGAAACAACAATTTTGATAAATAAATAAAAACATTACACACTATTGATATAATTTCAATTGATAAAATTATGAGTTAAGGTTTTTATTATCAATTACTCTTCTCTACTAAAAACAATTAGCATTTTTCCATGGAGCTTCATTTGTTCATCTAATCATTAAAGTTACGTCATCTTCTTAATTAAATCCCCTCTCTTTTTTTCCATTCCCTCCCCCCTTCTTATTTTAATTTCATCTCTTTTTTTTTCAATTTCATTTTATTTTTTTCTCAATTTCATTTTATTTTTTTTCTTAATTTTATCATTAGATTTTTTTATAACAATTATTCGAGTTATTTTTGAACCTGTCAAGTTGACTGGATTACGTTAGGACAACTCTAACATGGTTTAATTTTAAACTCAGTTAAACAAAAAGTTAGATGGGAAGGTTTTTTCTATCAATATTTTTTTTATCAATTTTATCATCATATATTTTTACCAGTCAACCGGGTTACCTTTGGATTGACCAAGTCGATGGGTCACATCAAAACAACTCCCACACAATTTAATTTTAAATCCGGGATAGAAAAAAAGTAGGGTCGAGAGGTTTTTTTCCTATCAATTTCTATTTTTTTCTCAACTTCATCCTCAAAAAATTTTTACCAGATGATCGAGTTGTTTTTAAACCGGCCAAGTCAACTGAGTCACGTCAAGAAAATTCCAACACAACTTAATGTTAAACCTATGCTAGGCAAAGAGGAGGATTGAATGATTTTGAGGTTCACTCGCTTGATCGAGTTTAATAACAATGTCAAATAATCTTTATGACCTTGATACTTTTTTGTTACATTCAAAAACATTTATTTGATCCGTGGTGTACATAATAGACATGTAAACTAGTTACCTAGTATACTAAAAGAACTAGGGTTTTTTTTAATTATATCTTCTAATTTTTTTTTTTGATTGAATCATTTTTAGCTTTTTTTTTTAATTTTATCTTTCAATATATCATTAATTTTGGATTATTCTTTATAATTTATCTCGGTTTGCTTTTTATGATATTATTGTTGTCTCAAACAAATGTCCTTATATTTAGTTAATGCTCAATTTTTTGAGTGCCTATTTTAATTGAATTCTTTTTTTGTTTTTTTTTTAATTTTATCATTCAATATTTCATTGATTTTGAATTCATCTTCATAATTTATTTTGGTTTGATTTATAAGAGGTTATTACAGTCTCAAACAAATGCCTCGACATTTGCTTAGTGCTTAATTTTATGAGTTTTTTTTATCATATCATTAAGTAAAAAAATAAGTTAAAAAACAAATTTGTTAAACCATGTGGAGTCCATGATCCAAATTGCAGGTTTGACAGGTTAAGTTGTGAAACTCGGATTGATATAATAAATTACTTGTTGGGTTTCCTAAAACACATACATATAGCGTAAACAATAAATTTTTTTTTTTTTTTGTAGTTTCAATGATCTTGTTAATTAGATAGATTTAGAGTTGTTTTGAGTTTATATGAAAATTACCTAAAGATCAAATGTTCTTTTTTGCTTTGAATATATGCTTTAAGGTTATGTTGTCGCAAACCACAAGACGTCCAAATATGTAGCCTCTAACGACAATCAACAAGAATTACTAGTGAGAAATCTCATAAACCCTTTTAGAAGAGAGGGATTACTATGCATTAGAGTGCTAGCTTTTTTCTTTAATTTTAATTTAAGTTATTTAAAATAAATTAGTTAAAGAAATTTTGTGATTTTTTTTTAATAATATAGTGTTTAGTTTTTACTTGGTTTTTTTACTAAGATTAATTATAACATTTTTTCTAATATTAGCAAGCGTTTTTGCAATCCTACATAATACATTTTGTAAAAAAAATTATTCAATAATTCTCTCATGCATGTTTATTTTTATTGGAATTTAATTAAATGAAGAATTAACACATGAAATAAAATTATTAAATCCAACAAGGTCAATAGTTTATGTTACGAGATCAAATATTTTACAGGTCATTTATTTTTGCGTTTGGAACTGTGTTTGAAAAGTACGTTTAAATTCTAAAAAATATTAAATTAATATTTTTAGTGCTTTAGGATGGATTTGATCCTTTTTATATTAAAAACACATCGAAAATGTTTGTACACTTCTATTTTTGGTGTTAAAAATAATAAAAAAATATATAGTTTGTTTTAAAAACAAAAACTACCGCGTAAACAAACGAGCTCTTAATCCTATACCGACGAGAAAGCACATGTGATTTTAAAATTAGTTGTTAAAAATTTATTTGGAAATAGAAAAAATTAATAAAGCGCAGTCAATAACCTAGTCGATGCCCTAAAGAATTCAGGCCAATAGTAAAATTAATAGTACTTAACTAAGAAGCCAAATCTAGGTGAAAGATCCTTATCTTACGAGGGAAGCCATTTAGTAGTGGACATTTGGGGGGGTCTGCATTTAGTTGTTCATAGAACTAGAAGAACATAAATGATGGGTCTCCATCCGAATTTTAAAATGTTGTCTCCTTCTCGACCACTATTCACTAAATTTGTTGTCAATCATAATCAACAAGTAGTCTCGTAACTGAGGGCTTAAACAGCACTCGTGATCCACAGTTTTATATATATATATATATATATAAAACATCGAATTACGATATCATGAAATGAGTAAGTGAGATTCTGATATGAAAATTGTTCAGCGACTGGGCACAGATGTGCATACATACATACATATTTAATACAGTCCTAATGATGGAATGGAAGGAAGAAATGTGAAACTTTTCCATGGTCAACGTAGCTATGAGGACAAAGGGACATGTGAACTTTTCCATAATCCCACAAACCAGATTCGCTGCTAGAATATTACTGCTGATTTCCTTTTATTCCTTCAATAATAATCAGCCCCACATCTTCTTCCTCGACAAAAAAGAGCACATTCATACTTTCCCCAACCCCTTAATTAATCACATTACATTTATATATTAAGTATACTTTATTAAACCTTCATATATTTTCAATATTTAATGCTAGCTCAAGCTACTACGGCAGCATCAATAGCTTTTACATGATGGGTTTTGGAACTACTGATGATCTTCGCAACACAGGCCTTGGTCTAGGGCTTGGCAGCTTCCATGCCGAGCAAGAGAATTGTTCTCAATCAGACCATCTTTTTCAACCAATTAAGAAGGATAAACTAACCTTGAAATATGATCTCTTGCTCCCATCTCTGACATTAGGTCCTTCAGAAGAGGTGTACCGATCGATTACAAAAAAAACCGATGCAGATTTGCAGCCACAGGCGTCATCTCTTAGTGCAGTATCATCATTTTCTAACTCGAGTATTAAGAAGGAGAGAGAATTTGGTATTGGTGAAGAAGTAGATGTAGAGAGAATCTCTTCAAGGCTTAGTGATGAAGATGAAGAAGGTAGTCCCAGGAAGAAACTTAGACTTACCAAAGAGCAATCAGTCATTTTGGAAGACAACTTCAAAGATCACAGCACTCTGAATCCTGTATGTCTGCAATCTTCGACTATCTTTAATATTTATCTCTTGTGCGTTTATATATGACGGTAAGATTTTTATTCTAACTTACCTGTTTTTTTATGGTTAATTTGTTGATTTCTTGAATTTAATCAGAAGCAAAAGCAAGTCTTAGCAGAACAGCTCAATCTAAGGCCACGTCAAGTAGAAGTATGGTTCCAGAACAGAAGAGCCAGGTTCCATGTCTAATCAAACAAGTCTCTTAATTTATTTCCCTTTCTTTTTTCTGTTCTTTGTCCTCGAAAAGTAATTTTGTATCAAGTGCTTGGCCGATGCTTGTTATAAATTAATGCCTTTAATTTTGGCAGGAGTAAGCTGAAACAGACTGAGGTAGATTGTGAATTACTGAAGAAATGTTGTGAAACACTAACATTAGAGAACAAGAGGCTGCAAAAAGAGCTGCAGGAGCTTAAATCATTGAAGCTTGCTTCACCTGTATACATGCAGCTGCCTGCAGCGACGCTCAGTATGTGCCCTTCTTGTGAGAGGATTTGCAGCGGAAGTGATCAAGGCTCTTCTACTAGCACTTTCACAGTTGGGCCGAAGCCTAATTTCTACAATCCCGATACCCACTCATCCGCAGCTTGCTAGGCAACCTGTAAGGTCAGAACACCAGCATTTTTGTTGATACCTGGCTTCTGTGTCCAGTGTAAAGACTAGTCTGATTGAACTTATAATTTTGTAGGGTTTCTCGTTGCCCTTTTTTTTTTTTTTTTAATGTATATCATGCTTGTAAATTCTTAACAAAATTCTATGATGTAACTTCATTTCTTCTTTGGGGTTATTTGTATTAATATAATTGTACTTCAAATAATCAGATCAATAGATGGAGGTACATTTGAACATTATTATTCCTAGAAGGTAGTGTATGCAAGGATTGTTTACCTTGCTAATAAAGGGTGCATTTCACGATCCTCAGTATTAAATTCTATTTTCTAACAATATTGTTCCCTTTGCACACCTCCATTATTTTTTTTTTTTATTAATATAGATGTTCAAGTCAACTTATGCGTATCTTGACTAATCCTACGAGCTTTGAAGTTAATGATTGTATAAGCCTCCAGTGACCCTGAGATTTGTAAAACTCAAATTGGTAATCTTTAGAAAATAAATCTAGAATCTAAGAATTCTTAGGGAGCTACACCCATCATGTTTCCATGCAATATTTTTAATTTTGCGTGTTGTTTTTGTCAGTTAAAAGGATTCATATAATTATTTGTGCTTCGGAAATATGGATTCCTGAGAAAATGAATCACCCAAATAAACATGGCTACTGCAGATTTTCTTTAATTTTTGTTTGGTGACATATACTGACCAGGTTCAAATTCCAAAGAAGGGAAACTGTCGCTGGTTGAGCTGCTCGTTAATCATATTTTGTTTGGATTTAGCGTGTGGGATGGGGGGGAAAGCAGACCGTATAAGGTCATTCCCAACTCTATACGTTATGAGATAGAAAAGGCATGTCGTAAGTTTATATGGGGGAGAAAGAAGGCAAAGATAAAATTAATCCATCTTATCAAATGGAAATTTATTGGGCTGTATTATGATTTTATAGGGTCTAATTTTCCATGTTTAATATAATTCTTTTAGGCTGTTACCTCTATTTCAACCAAAAAAATAATTCCAAGCAAATATTCAGTCGGTTTATTTTAAAAATTATATTTCATCTTAAAAATATTAAATTAATATAGTTTTTATATACATTTTGATAGATTTTATATTTGATGTAAAAAAAACATTTAATAAATTTTCAATTAAATTTTATATTTGATGTAAAAAAAACATTTAATAAATTTTCAATTAAATTTTATATTTGATGTGTTAAAGGTGTTTATTAGATATTTGTAGATAAAAATAGATTATTAAGCCATAAAACAGCACCTTGATTTTTTTATTACCATTATAGTGGCAGGATTTTGAACAGACAAATAACGCGTCATTCACTTTTATTATTTAAAGAAACGCGGCAGAGGACATGACATTTGTTACTTTGCTTGGATTAAAACATAAAAAAACAAAACAAAAATCTACATGCATGAGCCTGGCTTTATAGGCTCATTTGTGTGGGTTTTCTGTTATTGGCTAGGCACTGGCTACTCAATCCCAAATGTCAGATTTTTTTTTTTACTTTATTTTTTAAAAAAATTAAATAAAGATTAATTAAATAAATATTAATTAAATAAAAGTATAGGATGACTTACCTGGTAGGCATTTAATTTTAATTGAAGTTACTTAAAATAAATTAATTAAAGAAATTTTGTTATATTTTTTTAATAGTATAACGTTTAGTTTTTACTTGGTTTTTGAATAAGATTATAACATTTTTTTTTTAATATTAGTAAGTGTTTTTTTTTTTAGCAATCCTACATAATATTTTTAAAGAGCTTTTATTCAATAATTTTCTCATGCATGTTTATTTTGTTTGTCATTTAATTCAATGAAAAATTAATTACAAAAAATAAAATTATTAAATCCAATATTTTACAAGTCGTTTGGAACTATGTTTGGGCATGTTTGACTTTAGAAAACATCAAATTAATGTGTTTTTAGTGTTTTTCGATGGTTTTGATATGAAAATGTCAAAACTAAGAAAATAAATTTGAAAAATTATTTTGATACATTTTCAATTGAAAAGCACATAACTTCACAGTACCAAACATACACTAATTTGCATCTATCTCACAACTTTATGGTATAGTTTTTAGTTAGTGTAAACAATTTTTTAAAAATTTTAGCAAATACAATTCTCAAATTATTTAATTAAATATATGAATCAGTTTTTTTATTTTCAATAAAGATCCTTTTATGTTAAAAACACATTGAAAATGTTTGTACATTTCTTTTTGGTGTTAAAAAAAAACTTTTAATCTTATAATTTGCAATTATTTATGGTTGTTGGGTCTCGCACTAGCCCAGACCCGATTGTTATTAGATCTAGCACCTTTTAGACCCAGACGACACATGGGTCTAGCGCTTATAGACTCGCGTTAAGACTGGCGTTTGTGAGTCCCGTGTTGGGGACTAAGGCTACCAATCTCATTTTAGGGATTGCGCTACCAAACCATGTGTTTGGGTCTGACAGCATCTGTTAGACCCAGCATGTGGGTTTGGCAGATGGCGCCAAACCCAACGTTTAGGGTTGGCAGTATGTTAGGCCCAAGTGCAACCTGGGTCTGGCGCTTGCCAGACACAAATCTTAGGTCCAGCGGGTGCTGCCAAAACTAGTAGCTTAACCTAACACACTGTCAGGACAACAAGGTGGGCATGACGCGTGTTTCTTAAAAGTGTAGAGCTCAGTGATTTTTGTCACCAGGCATGACCGAATTCGCTATACCCACAAATTCAAGAATAATACTTGAATCTAACGCCATCAATTCTATAGATTTTTATTGAAAATCTTAGAGAGTTTATTTCTCAATAAATAGACTTAATTAAATAAATCTACACTCTGCCAACACCATTAGGTGTATTAAAGTCTTTCATGGCTCGCCATGTTTCCATCTTTTTGCTAGATAAAATGAGTGAAATATAACTCATAATACAACTTAAAATATCATAAAGATGAAATTACATTCTAGTTCCTTCTCTCCACAAAAAAAACAAGACTTATAGGCTATAAATACACTTTGAGAACCTTTAAAACAAAAGTTCACAATCTTCGTTCTCTACTGGATATATATTTTTGGAGCATCTCTCTCTAGAATATTATTGTATTTTTTTTTCTAAAAAGATACTTATTTAAATATCGAAAAGTCTTTGCCTCCACCAAATAGGATCTTTTGCAGGTATTGGTCATAAACCATCTTGATCTACCAAGCACCAAGTATAAAACTATCAATTACCTTAGATAGAGAGAATTGATGAGATTGTCAGAACCAAATGATTAATCAATTATTCAACCCGGGAGCGATGTTCCTAGGCAACTTGGATTTTTGAGACTTCATCGGTAACCTTCTTTATTGATAAGCCTCTCTCCCATATGTATATTTACATGGGCAAAAGAAGAAGAAGCATAAGGAATGTAGGCTGAAGCATGGATCCAAGGAGTATAGCCTTAGAGCCCGTTCGATATTATAATAGCGGTTGTTTTTCAAAATGTTTTTTATTTGGAAATCAATCGAAATAGTTTTTTTATTTTTTAAAACTCATTTTTTATATGAACACATCAAAAAAATTTGAAAACAGCAAAAAAAATTAATTTAAAGAAAAGAAAAAAAACTTAAAAAATTATTAAAAAAAAAAACATTTTTAGAATAAAAAAATAAACCAGCTTGCGGTTTCATTGTTTGCATTTTGGTGGTCTAAATGCCCGGGGCATGCTAGGCATCCCAGGTCTCTGCTCCTATGTCCGACCACCTTCTTTTTATGATTAGTATTAAAATTTAAAATATTTTTTTTTTATCTATCGTAGTGATGATTGCTAAAATGTAAAATAAAAAAATGGTTATGTTTGCTTTCACATGTTTTTTTTTTCTCTGTTTTCTACTCCTCTTCTAATGAATTACCATCTCACTCTTGCGCTGGACATGACGGGATGGGCTTATGGGACAATAAAATGTCAAATTGTCATTTTAGCAAGGAAACATTCATGTCTTTGTCAACATCTGCAAATACTAACTTCATCGATTGTCATCATCAATGTCCACAATTGTCTCTAATGATCCATTTTTGCATGCTTAGCTGATAATATTCCATTATTTAAATTTTGTTATTTACTAGAAAAACAGAGGAATTTTCTTCTTCTTTTTTTTTGGGCTAAGAAGTACTTACTGGGAATCCACCACCACATGTCTGGAAACAGTGGTGCCGTGTTCTTGGCTGGTCACCATTGATAAAGATATCTGTAGAGCCAATGAAATGCTTCACGCACTCAAATAAACGGCCACTGGACTGGCTTGTCTCACTGCTTAATAAGCGTTTTATAATTTATAATTATTAGCTCTAATAATGTAGGTTGTGACTCCAGCAAACTGGTTTTTTTGCGTCAGGCATACTTGTTTATGGATTTATCTGTCAAGAGAATTACTGCGGGTATTTTTTTGAAAAATAGTTTTTTTAGATATAGTAAGGCTTTGAAAGGGGAGGATAATGGTTTTGCAGCAGCCACACTTCTCAATAGTTTTAAATGTTTGTTTGTTTTTTTTTTATTTTAAAAATTTTTTAAAAAATTCATGTGTTTTAGGTCGCTACGTTAAAAGAATTAAAGTAGGTATTTTTTTAATTCGGGGTTATTTTATTGAAGTATTGACAGCCAGTATATGCCCAGGTTGGCATTTTACTAAATCCATTCTCTGTATCGTTCATAAATCATTTGATATTGGCCCGACAAGTGATGCCGGGCCCCAGAAACCCATTTCGGAAAAGCAGATAGGCACAGCACAAAATGCTTCCACCAGCCTTGCCCATGCTTATATATTCTGAAGCCCCGCATCTTCGGCATGCCATGGGCTTAGATATGGGTTGTCACTAATTCTCAAAATAAGGGCTGCTACAAAAACCTTGCTAAAGGGGCGCTGCCTCTGCCCATGACAGCTCTTA
>Ga0307515_10014552_pt1 | contig 14567 bp, 6 predicted proteins | sample 17_EM_MG_FD_194513 | JGI IMG/M metagenome (GOLD analysis project Ga0307515, IMG submission 194513) | Populus trichocarpa ectomycorrhiza microbial communities from riparian zone in the Pacific Northwest, United States - 17_EM | ecosystem: Host-associated > Plants > Roots > Unclassified | place... | reverse complement strand
TACGCACCCACGTGATGCTTAATCACTTTTTAGGCAAAAACAAAATTGAAAAAAATTGAAAAGTTGAAGGGTATAAATGTGTTTTATTTTTTTAAGAAAAAAAAAGGTTACTACATTTGAATCCTAAACAATAAGACCTCAATTGAAGTCATACATAAACATCGAGGACTGATATGTAGTTATCTCAAACTTTTCCAACTTGCACTACCGTTACAGCTCAGACGAAAGGCCCCACCACAAAATTAAATTAAATTAAATTAAAGAAACCACAATCAATAAATCCGAGACATTCCCCCATAACGTCTATTTTTTGAGTTTCACACTAGATCTATCCAATCAAAACCAGCCAGATCAGCATGTTTTCCATCTCTATTATTATAAGTAAAAAGGATTAAAGAATATCCCCCATGCATTATTTTATCGTCCTTTCTCTTTTCACTTTTTTAATTCCTAGAAAATCCCGTCAAGGCAAGTCCTTGACTGGTGGGCTCCCACATGATTCCCCGCACTCACTACCTCACTGATTGCTCCGTGCACGTCACTTCTTTAATAGCGCGTGCTCTAACATCACAACATTTTCAGGTAGCCTTAGCCACGTATCAGTTCCCATACTTTTCTCTATACTCGAAATCAGTACACAAAAACTATAAGTATTTCAATTTTACCATCCAACATCCATTTTGTCCCTCTTTCTATAGGGAAAAGCTCATTACATTTGGTTGGGCTGCAATGCCCACTATCTTACTAGAGTAAAACAAGCACTTTGAAAAAGTTAGTCATGGAATAAATATGGTGATTAAGGATCAAATTAGACGATTGGTGTACGGTAAGGACTATAATTGTATGATTTAAAACTCTAGGGACTTCTTTGAAAGGATCTGAAACCTCAACGAAAACAGAAAGCCGTGATCTCCACTTTCACTTCAACTTTTGAAAATTTCTCTTCTTGTGTTATCCAAAGCCAAAAACTGGTGCAGCGCTTGCAGCTTTCCTTTCTCCTCCTTAAAACAGTGCTTAACCAAAAAAGAAAAGAAAAGAAAAGGAAAACCACCAGCTTTCTCTCTCTCCTTAGACTTCACTCTCCTCTTCTTCCTTACCATAAGAAAACCAAGCTGAGATGAAGTCAGCAGCGGCTACACCGCAGGCATTTGTAGACTGAACCAACTCAGCCAACCTGTTCCTTACCATGGACGTAGGGCAGCGGCCTTATCCCACGCGCGTTCGGAGTGATCTCCACGCGCGACCTCAACCACCACCACCACCAGAACCGTCAGTCTACAACATAATCCCAATCCACGACCTACTCACGGACCACCCTTCTCTGCGGTATCCGGAGGTCCGAGCAGCTGCCTCTGCCCTCCGCACAGTCGGCGACCTCCGTAAACCACCGTATGTAACATGGGACCCGCACTGGGACTTGATGGACTGGCTTGGTGTCTTCTTTGGGTTTCAGAACGACAGCGTTAGGAACCAGAGAGAACACCTAGTTCTTCACTTAGCAAACTCCCAAATGCGGCTTGAAAAGCCGCCGCCTGTCCCTGACGCTCTCGACCCCGCCGTTGTCCGCCGGTTTCGGAAGAAATTGTTGGGAAACTACACTTCTTGGTGCTCTTATTTGAGGCGTAAGTCGGAGGTGATTCTACCGAAAGCTACGAATGATAATAGTCTTCGCCGTGAATTGCTTTATGTTGGGCTTTTTCTCCTTGTTTGGGGAGAATCTGCAAATCTGCGCTTCGTGCCGGAGTGTATTTGTTATATTTATCATCATATGGCAATGGAATTGAATAAAGTTCTTGATGATTGGCCTGACCCTAATACGGGCAGGGCTTTTTTGCCTTCAATTTCTGGTGATTGTGCGTTTTTGAAGAGTATTGTTATGCCATTTTATAAGACTATTAAGACTGAGGTTGAGAGTAGTCGAAATGGGAGTAAGCCGCATTCGGCTTGGAGGAATTATGATGATATAAATGAGTTTTTTTGGAGTAGGAGGTGTTTTAGGAAGTTAAAATGGCCTATTGATTTCTCGTGTAATTTTTTCGCTGATGTTGAGAAGATTAGGAGAGTAGGGAAGACAGGTTTTGTGGAGCAAAGGTCATTCTGGAATGTGTTTAGGAGTTTCGATAAGCTTTGGGTTCTGCTGATTTTGTATTTCCAAGCTAGTCTGATTGTTGCTTGGGAGAGGACTGAATATCCGTGGCAGGCGTTGGAGAGGCGAGATGTTCAGGTTGAGTTGCTGACTTGTTTTATTACTTGGTCTGGGCTTAGATTTGTGCAGTCGGTGCTTGATGCAGGGACGCAGTATAGCCTGGTTTCGAGGGAAACATTGCTGCTAGGGGTGAGGATGGGGTTGAAAGGTATGGCTGCTTTGACGTGGACCGTGGTGTTTGGAGTCTTTTATGGGAGGATTTGGAGTGCAAAGAATTCTGCTGGGTTTTGGTCTTCTGAGGCAGACAGGAGAATAGTGACATTTCTTGAGGCTGCCTTTGTGTTTGTTATCCCTGAGTTGCTGGCACTGTTGTTTTTTGTTCTTCCTTGGATTAGGAATGCCCTTGAAGAATTGGATTGGAGTATTTTGTATGTGTTCACTTGGTGGTTTCACACTCGGATTTTCGTGGGACGTGGACTGCGGGAAGGGCTTCTTAACAATATCAGTTATACATTGTTTTGGATTGCAGTATTGGCTTCGAAATTTGTGTTCAGCTATTTCCTTCAAATCAAGCCCCTGGTTGCCCCAACGCAGGCTCTTTTGGATCTCGGGCGGGTGTCTTACAATTGGCATGAGTTTTTCAGTAGCAGTAACAGAATCTCAGTTGTGCTTTTGTGGCTGCCTGTTGTTCTAATTTATTTAATGGATTTGCAAATCTGGTATGCTATTTTCTCTTCATTTGTTGGTGCAGCAATTGGGTTGTTTTCTCACTTGGGTGAGATTAGGAATGTTGAACAGCTTAGGCTTAGGTTTCAGTTCTTTGCTAGTGCTATGCAATTTAATCTCATGCCTGAAGAACAGTTGCTAAGTCCTAAGATGACACTGGTGAAGAAGCTCCGTGATGCAATCCACAGATTAAAGCTAAGATATGGACTTGGCCAGCCTTACAGAAAGATTGAATCAAGCCAAGTGGAGGCAACTAGATTTGCCTTGATATGGAATGAGATTGTGACAACATTTCGGGAAGAAGATCTCATCAGTGATCGGGAATTTGAACTCTTAGAACTGCCACCTAATTGTTGGAGCATTAGGGTTATTCGCTGGCCATGCATCTTGCTCAGCAATGAGTTGTTGCTTGCCCTGAACCAGGCAAAAGAGCTGGCAGATGCGCCTGATAGGTGGATTTGGTTGAAGGCAAGTCAAAGTGAGTATAGACGGTGCGCTATAATTGAAGCATATGATAGCATCAAGTATTTGCTTCTTACGGTTGTTAAACGGGGCACCGAAGAGAATTCTATTGTTGCAAAAATTTTTCAAGAAATAGATGAGAAAATACACATCGAGAAGTTCACCGAGTCTTACAAGATGAATCTTCTAGAAGATATTCTTTCAAAATTAATATCACTTGTTGAGCTTCTGATGAGACCATGGAAAGATCTTAGCAAAGCAGTGAATATATTGCAGGCTTTGTATGAGATTTATGTTCGAGAATTTCCAAAAAGTAAGAGGAACACTCTGCAATTGAAACAAGATGGTTTGGCCCCTCATGGTCCAGCTTCTGGTGAAGGGCTGCTCTTTGAGGATGCTATTGAGTTTCCTGATGCTGAGGATGAATTCTTCAATAGGCAGGTACGTCGTTTGCACACAGTTCTTACTTCTAGAGACTCAATGCATGATGTCCCAAAGAATATCGAGGCAAGGCGACGTATTGCCTTCTTTAGCAACTCAGTGTTCATGAACATGCCCCATGCTCCCAATGTGGAGAAAATGATGGCTTTCAGTGTTCTGACGCCTTACTATGAGGAAGATGTGTGCTTTGGCAAACAAGACATTCGAACCCCCAATGAAGATGGCATTTCCATAATCTTTTATCTGCAGAAAATCTATGAAGATGAGTGGAATAATTTTATGGAGCGCATGCGCAGAGAGGGAACGGAGAATGAGAACGAAATCTGGGAGAAGAGGTCTAGGGATCTCCGACTTTGGGCTTCGCACAGAGGCCAGACACTATCCCGCACTGTGAGGGGAATGATGTATTATTATCGAGCACTTAAGACACTTTCCTATTTAGATTCGGCATCTGAGATGGATATAAGGATGGGCACACAAGAACTTGCTTCTCATCACTCATTGAGAAACAATCGTGGTTTGGATGGTCTTAACTCAATCAAGCCACCCTCTGCACCTAAACTGACCAAAGCTAGCAGCAATGTCAGTCTTTTGTTTAAAGGGCATGAGTATGGGAGTGCTCTGATGAAATTTACATATGTAGTCGCCTGCCAGTTGTATGGACAGCAAAAGGCAAAGCCAGACCACCGTGCTGAAGAGATTCTATATCTCATGAAAAACAATGAGGCCCTTCGAGTTGCTTATGTTGATGAGGTTAACTTGGGGAGAGATGGAGTGGAGTATTATTCAGTTCTTGTGAAGTATGATCAGCAGCTGCAGAGAGAAGTGGAGATTTATCGGATCAGATTACCTGGTTCCATAAAGATTGGAGAAGGGAAGCCTGAAAATCAGAACCATGCTATAATCTTTACTCGTGGTGATGCACTCCAGACCATTGACATGAACCAGGATAATTACTTTGAAGAGGCACTGAAGATGCGGAATTTGCTGGAGGAATTTAAAGCCTTTTATGGTATCAGGAGACCAACCATTTTAGGAGTCCGTGAGAATATCTTCACTGGTTCAGTGTCCTCACTTGCTTGGTTCATGTCTGCTCAGGAAACAAGTTTTGTGACCCTGGGGCAGCGTGTTCTTGCAAACCCTTTGAAGGTGCGAATGCATTACGGTCACCCAGATGTGTTTGATAGGTTCTGGTTCTTGCCTAGGGGTGGAATCAGCAAGGCTTCCAAAGTTATCAATATCAGTGAAGATATATTTGCTGGCTTCAATTGCACGCTTCGAGGTGGCAATGTGACTCACCATGAGTATATACAGGTAGGTAAGGGAAGGGATGTTGGCTTGAATCAGATTTCGATGTTTGAGGCAAAGGTTGCAAGCGGCAATGGTGAGCAGGTTTTGAGCAGGGATGTATATCGGTTGGGCCACAGATTGGATTTCTTCCGGATGCTTTCTTTTTACTTCTCAACTGTTGGGTTCTACTTCAACACGATGATGGTGGTCCTGACTGTTTACACATTCTTATGGGGTCGCCTTTATCTTGCTCTCAGTGGTGTTGAGAAATATGCGCTGAAACATAGCAGCAACAACAAGGCTCTTGGCACAATTCTGAACCAGCAGTTCATTATCCAGCTAGGACTCTTCACTGCCCTCCCAATGATTGTAGAGAACACACTTGAGCATGGATTTCTTCCAGCACTGTGGGACTTTCTGACAATGCAGTTGCAGCTAGCCTCACTTTTTTACACGTTCTCCATGGGAACTCGTTCCCATTTCTTTGGTCGGACTATTCTTCATGGGGGTGCCAAATACCGAGCAACGGGTCGTGGTTTTGTGGTGCAGCACAAGAGCTTTGCTGAGAACTATAGACTCTATGCACGAAGCCATTTTGTGAAGGCAGTTGAACTTGGAGTCATTCTAACAGTTTATGCTGCCAACAGCCCATTGGCTCGGAATACTTTTGTTTACATTGCCATGACTATATCTAGCTGGTTCCTTGTGATTTCATGGATAATGGCCCCCTTCGTGTTCAATCCTTCTGGTTTTGACTGGCTAAAGACTGTATATGACTTTGGAGGTTTTAACAATTGGATATGGTATAGTGGTGGGGTGTTCACAAAAGCAGAACAAAGCTGGGAAACATGGTGGTATGAAGAACAGAGCCATCTGAGAACAACTGGTCTTTGGGGGAAGCTACTGGAGATTATTTTAGATCTTCGTTTCTTCTTCTTCCAATATGGTGTCGTATATCATCTTGACATTTCTGGTGGAAGCACCAGCATAGTCGTTTACTTGATATCTTGGACATACATGGTTGTGGCGGTTGGGATTTATGTGATCATTGCTTATGCCAGCGACAAATTTGCAGCCAAGGAGCACATCAAATATCGTCTAGCACAGCTTATAGTCATCGTGCTTATAGTACTTGTGGTTGTTTTAATGCTGAAATTCACTAATTTGACAGTTCTTGATCTTGTGAGTAGCCTTTTGGCATTCATCCCAACAGGGTGGGGCTTTATTTGCATTGCCCAGGTACTTAGACCATTTCTGGAGTCCACTGTTGTGTGGGATACTGTGGTGTCCTTGGCTCGGCTGTATGATTTGCTGTTTGGGGTAATTGTTATGGCTCCTGTTGCATTGCTGTCTTGGTTGCCTGGATTCCAGTCAATGCAGACAAGGATCCTATTTAACGAGGCATTCAGCCGAGGACTCCAAATATCTCGTATCCTCACTGGAAAGAAGTCTAACTGATATATAACTTGAGGTGATTTCTTCTATCTCGAACATTTCATGGACTTCTGGAGTACTCCATATTGCTATTTCTCATTGGCTGTATGTCCATTTAAGTGAATATTGTGATTGAGTTGGATTAATTTTGTGTTTCATGTATTCTTAAGTTAATCTTTACCGTTGAAGTTTAAACCATAAAGATTTGTTTTCAATTATTGCTCTTTTTTCCCCTTGAAAACGTGGGGTTTGTTTTTTGTGAAGAATCCATGGGGTGCTTCGCTGATCTTCCACGGAGATTCAATTATTTGTTCCGTCATGAATATCCTGCTGAATGACATTTTTTGGTTATATTCAATGACAGCTATTTCTCTGTACCGTTCCCTATAAGAGCATTCACTTTCACCCCTTGTATGTTCGGATATAAAGAGTTGTGTTACAAAAAGTTGAGCTAATCAGTAGCCTTAAGCTGGGCTTTTCTTGTGCAGTCTACTAATCTACTTTACTTGATGGAACTCATATCAGCTTGAGACATCCTGAGGGAAATCTTGGTTTGTTTAAGTTATGAGTATCCCAAGTGGGAATTTTATTAGAGTGAATCTCTAGTTTAACCGAAAAATGTCCTAGGTGAGCCAAGAAACAGGCTGCTCAAGATGGACTGTCATTCAGTTAATCCCAAGCTGACACCGACAACTTCCTGGAATGCCAAAACTATCATAATTATCAAGCCATCAAAGGGTAAATTGTATTCAGACTTAAAAACCTTGGTCATTCTGTATATGCTATTACTCTGATTGTTGCTGGATCCTACCTGTCCTATCGTAAATGTTTCCCAAAGCAGATTTGGGAAGAGCCTATTTTTGTTGCTTTCTTGCTTTTCGTGCTCACAGAACATGACTTGTAATCTTTTACTGCCAATTCTTGCATGAATCATAAGAACATCACATACTGCACCCTTCATATGTTTGCTGGTTCCAAATCAGCAACTTGCTTTTGGCACCTGTGCTTTGCCTGCTGTCAGTGCTTTTTCACATTTAATGTGCAATTTTTATGAGAATTGTGTGTGATCCTGAGAGTTACTGCCAGAATTGCATATTGAAAATTAATGAATTCTCGGACTTGCCTATTTGATTCAATCTATGACATTGCTCAAACAAGTTTTTTATTTAATTTTGAATGATGCAAACAAATTTTTGATTGTCAAAAGAATGCTTATTCCAGCTGTATGTTAAATGAAGTTGGAGAGTCCTCACAACTGCTTACTGGATTTTGCAATGCGAGCACTATAAATTGTGCACGTAAGTACTGCCATGCTTTATGACAATTATGCATCTATGCAATTCATTTTTTTCTCTCTCTGCCTGGTTGATTGTTGCTATTCGTATATGAAATTAACAAAGATTTTATTACATCTCAGGTTTCTAGGTCGGACTAGAGAACAGAAGTAGACAGGGTGGTGGACTCCTTTCCCACAGACCAAGGGTTTTATTCTATGCTGCTGCTGTTACCTGATCTTTACAACTGTCAACTTCATCTGCTGCTGCCATATCAGATCATGTTGTTGCATTCGACTCATTTCAAGATCTTTCTGCTTGTACAGAATAATTAGAAATGATTCACAGGAATTTTGATCCAGCCACGCTTTTATTCTTTTCATGACTTCGTAAATATTATTGATATGGTAAGCTCCAGTGCTAGCTTGTTAGGAGTAGTGCCAAGTATATTGCCAGTAATTCTCTTGAATTCCTTGCTTGTTATTCTGTTGCACTTGTGAGCATCGAATATTGATTGAATTGCTTTAAATATGAATTCCGCGTAAAACATTTAGAATCTTGGCTTTGAAATACTCAAGTGTTTGCATAGGCTGAGCTAAGAGCTGCATTGTTTGTGTTATTGAATCTTCATGATCAAAGCATAAAAAAGGTGATACTTTAGGGTTCAGATTTCAGAGATGAGAACTCTTAGAAGCAGGGGCTAAATTCATTGTTTAGCATAAATGATATGACCTGCTCTCCTTATCCCCTGTTGATGCCATAGCCAAACTCCACCAGCCTAAACTTGAAATGTGAGAAGGAGTCAAATTTGAACTGCAGTCTCATCGAGTTCATGTTGGCAATTGTTTTTTTTTGCAGCAGGAACTCATATAGCGTAACGTATTGTTCCACCCTTGTGTTTGTGAAAATTTCTCAATTTCATCACTCTTAATAATTTTTCAATTTCTCATGTATACAATCCATTTTTTTTATTTTTTTATTTTAAAAAAAAAACTCCTGACGATTAGTCTAACTCACAGCCAAATAATATTTGACTTGAAAAATAAGGATGTACTGAAAGCATACATGTTAAGTTAGTTGATCCCACATTGTAATTTTAATTTGGTGATTGTGAAACTCATTAATTCCACATTTTTTTTCGACATTCCTTTATTTTCCATATCAATATTATTGACAGTGAATCAAATAGTTGTTTTCAACCTGTTTATCTTTTTAAATTTTTTTTTATTTTAAATTAATTTTTTTTATATATTTTTAAATTATTTTGATATGTTTACTTTAAAAATAAATTTAAAAAAATATTATTTTAAAATGTTTTCAAGTAAAACGTTTTTTTGAAAAACAATTATTAGCTAAAAACTGGATTACACAAATAACTGAATAAAAATAATTAACACAGATGAAATTCTGAAATTGTGAAGAAAACACAGGTAAATGATGAGTTAGGGCTAATCTATCAAATCCAACCTGACCATTAAATCTTCACTAGATTCAACAAAAATGGTTGTTTTATATTTAATTTGCATTATTGTACTTGAGATTTACAAATAAGGTTTTTAAAGGGTGGCACAATTAATTGAGTTAAATAATGCTAAAACATTTAATGATTCAATTTCAGAAATTTCACTCAGAACACCATAAAACTTCTCCCAGCAGTCCAAGTTATTAAGTCCTTCAGTTGCTTTCTGAGGATAGAAGAGATATGGCAGCTCTTTTAGACAACATGATGTAATGCTCACAAGAGAAAAATAAAATAAAATTAGAGCTGGGAGGAAGAACCATGTTTAGTTTAAATTATCTACACCATTTCTCTGTACGTATCAAAGCCTGCACAGATTAAGTTCAATATACATCAAGTATCGAATGATGCTTCATAGATGACGAAAAAAAATCAGTTGTTCCTATGGATAACTAACACTTGAGGCAACGCTTTGTTGGTTCATTTACAGCAAATACTGACTTGAGAAGCATTCTTGAGATGCAAAGGAAGAAGTTCCATGGAACAGGTAGATGAAGAAGGTAGTCTCCAGTCCACAGCTTGCCCCCGTCTTCTTAATCTGCTTTCTGAGATTTCCATGTGACTGATATTATGACCTTCTCCGGTTGTCCCCTAGCAACTAAATTCAAATCACCATGATCAGAACAGACTATGACTTCTGAAGATCAAATTATAATTATAAGCTTTATTGGCTGCAATATCAAATTTAAAGAATGTCAATATGCCTGCAGTCTGCAGAGAATCAAAGAAATGCCAATTAAATATTCTCCTAATTAGCTCATGTGCAGGTAGTAAGATAACCACCAACCATTCACTTTCCGCATCAAAATTTTATGGAGCACATACACATGGTGGACATTTATCCCTTGAAAGAAACCAAAGATTGATAGAGTGCACACAAACATATACACATGTAATATGATGCAAATATGAAGTTTAATTTGCTCCGTGATGCTGTTGAAGAACAAAGCAAAAACACAAACATGCAAGCAGCTTAAAAAAAATCCAGATATCGGTGTTGGCATTCGCCGTTAAAAAAAAAAGCTAGATGACCAAGAACTCAATTTCCAAGAATAGATGTGATAATCTCAAGAAATAGTGCTATGGTGGATCTTGATACCAGGCTCAGATACTCTAAATCACCAAACAAATAAAGTGATCAAATTCCATAATCGTGAACTTGTAAGATAACCAAGACAATCAGAGTATTTAGCAGAACTTTACCTCAGTTGTTTTCATGCATCAAAGCAGTCATTCAGTGTCACAAAATCTTCAATGAGTTGTTATCTCTTGCAGTTCCTCGTTGCTAACTATGGGAACCTTTTCATATGCAGGACCCCCTCTAAATCTCTTTGGAAGAAAGCAACGACCACCAAATTGCTGCTGTAAGTAAATGAGGATAGCAAACAACAGGCCACACAAAGGGATTATGATGTCCCATGCAGTAGAATAAAAATCATATGTGTGATTTGCATACAAGTATGACAAATCAAGGTACCATGTGGAACTGTGAGCCCTGTAAAGGTCATATGCATGAGGCAGCAAACGAATAACAGTTGTCCCAGCATAAAACGAAGGGGCAAGAGCTTTTTCACTAGAGTTCAAGAATAAGTTAAACATTATCTGTGGGAGTAAGAAACCATCCAGAACCAAACCAGCATATGATTTAAGATCTGTCCAGGGATAATGTTGTTGGTAAACCTTATGACCTTGTAGCAGGTGTGGGCTCCTAGAAGTGTTTTTCCAGTGATGCACATACCATGCAATGAGTCCACCAACAATGTACATCGGTAAAGACAAATAAAGAACTCTTTTCTCAGAAATCCACACGTTTTTGTTGCTTCCATCGCTCGGCCTAGCAGACCAAGTGAGTTGGAGAAGCCGGAATATCAAAAGAAAGGCTACCATCTTTACCACCCTTACTGCTACTTCATTGACTTCAAGCCATCCACCACTCTCAAGAAAAACATTTTGTTGGTTACGGTTTGACAAAAACAAGGCTTCGAAATTTAACAATAGAGGTATCATATGACCCAGAGTAAGAACAAGAAGCATCATAAAAGAAATGAAGGTTAGCACATCAGGATGCCTTTTCACATGATAGAGCTGCAAACCCACAAGGATACAAGCAAGAGTACTAGAAATCAAAACCATGGTTATTTCCATATCCATTCTCCAAATGGATTCCGCAGCTTGGTGCCTATAAATCGAGTTTGAAGATATCTCAAGCTTCTCAAAGTGAAGAGGGTCTGAGTTTTTCCTTACGCTTTCAATGGTTCCTTTGATGTTACCGTGACCCTTTCCATTCAGTGGAGAAAACTGGACATTGACAAGAATCTCACAGTCAGTTGAATCATTTTTCATTGAATTTCCCATACGTGATATCAAATGCCGACAACCTATCATGCATAGAACCCCATTCTCATCATCGTACGTTCCTTCAGCTGAAATTGTGCCAGAGTCATTTGATGGAAGCATACCCGTGAACAACATCTTGTAGCTAATATTTAGATGACCACTGTAGTTGTTGGTCATTGGATATGGCTCAAACAGCTGATAACCCACAAACAATGGGGTTGAAAAGCCCTGTGCTACGTGTCCTTTTCCATTTCTCACTAACATATCAAACCGCATGTCAGATGAATAACCATGTGGGTATGTCTTTCCTTTACCTTTCATGGACTTCTTTTCTGCACAAGATTTATGCACCTTGTCAAGCATAGTATACTCATAAGCCAGACCTCGAAGTCGCCTTGTCCGAAACTCAGAACCATGAAACCCAATTCCAGGAAAGTAGCTCGTGTCATTCACAGTTTTGTTGCTATAAATTTGCCCCACTACAACACTCTGATCTCTAATTGTCAAGGTTCTGGGGAACCGCAAGGTCAATTGAATCGAGCAATCACCAACAGTAGCATTAGCTGATGAATCATTAAAATTCAAGACACGACATGCAACCACAAATAGTCTATTCCTCTTCTCATCCCAGACCCCCTCGCCAATTAGTGTTGTATAAGGATCAAAAACTCTTTCAGAGCCATAAGGTCCATAAACATTAACAACGGCAGAATCTGAAAACCCAATCAAAACCCGAGCTTCACGCCCACGCTCATGGTCACATCTAATTCCCTGAATTGTCATAATCTTCGGCAAAACCCCAGAACTCCCACTAAGAGGATTACATTTACCACCATTATCACCACTACAATCACTCCCATACTCCAATTCCAATATCCTAGCATGCCTATACATTTCATTTAAACACATACTTCTATCGACCGATTCGATAGGCAAATTCTCTCTCCCCCCGACACTATCATAAGTTCCACTAAAACCCACATCCACATTCTCTTTATCTACCAATGTATACTTGTATTCACCAAAATGAGGAATGCCCAAAATCGAAACCTGCTCAAAATAACTATCCTGAAAATCCAAACTTTCCAAAACCCCATTAATCAAGCCACTACAGTCACTAATACCCACAGGATAATTAGCCTTAAAAGCAGCATTTAAAGAACTTAGACCACTGTTACCTGAACCAGATCCCACCATACACAGCTTCCCTGTATTCATTGACCAGAACCCATATAGCTCAAACAGTAGATACCTCGACCTGACTGGGGTTCTCGGCGGGCGGTACCGGATTCTCTTCGAATTCCTGCGATCCCGTGTCACATTACTCCAATCAAACCGAGCAGGAAAGCGAAATTTAAGAGACCCTCGAAGGGAAACCACATAAGGGTTCACAGTTTGCTGAAGATCGAATTTTTTTGGCTTAAAAGAGAGGACACTCGGAGCCGAATCAGAGTCCCTTTTTTTGGGTATGATTTGTGAGCCACCAGTAAAGTATGCGACATCAAAATTAAGGATTTTGATTTTGTCTTCAAAGAAAGAAGCATTGTTTATGAGAGTACCTGTGATTGGTGATTCAGGGACTACGTTGTTGCAGTGTTCGGCGTAATATTCAAGGAAATTAAAGGAATTTATTGTTGGTGCAGAGGTTGCCGAGGTTGTAAGGAGAAGAAAGGCAAGGGAAATGAGGAAGGGAGTGGTTGGGAATCTGCGGGAAGTAGAGTTTTCGAGAAATGGAGATGATTGAGGAGCGCGAGACGGCTCCATAGTCGGTGGCGATTTGAGAAAGGTGAAGACTGTAGACTGAGGTGGAGATTAGGGTGGTATTTATAGGTGTGGTTGTTGGGTATTCGGTATTGTACCAGACCCGAATCTGGATCCTCTCTGAGATCGGGTTAAGCGGGCAAAGTTTTAGAAAAGGATCTCATGGCACGGCCACCGTTTTTGTTGATAAACTTTGATCCGGTGTTTCAAGAAATTTATTGTCTCCTTCATTTACTTTCAAAGAATGAACATTTTGGAACCTTATAAAAAACATTTATGTTGTTGAATTGACGTGGAGGTTGTTGAGATCATTCGACAAAAAAAAAACTAGTGAACATTTAAGTTCAAACTCCAGATATCTTAAAAATAACAATCCAGTTGAGATTTTTTAATAGCAAGACCCGTTTAGTATCACTTTGGAGTTGCGGTTATTTTTTATTTTTTATTTATTTTAAAATTTATTTTTAATATTAGTATATTAAAATAATTTTTTTAAAAAATAAATAATTTAAAATAAATAAAAAATCAATTTTTTTAAAAAACATTTTTAACATGGAAAAACAAATTGGCTAAAAGATTTGTTTTTTCAAAACAAGTTTTAGATAAATGTTATTTCTGCTTAAAATGTTAGAAAAGTTCACGGTAAACACTAAAGTATTTTTTTTGAATATTTTTCTTTTTTTTTAAAAAATTACCTTCTAATTTATTTTTTTTGTTTAATTTTATTTTTTAATATTTTATTGATTTTGAATTAATTATCATAATTTATTTTTATTTATTTTTTATAAGGTTATCACAGTCTTAAATAAATATTCTAATATTTGATTGATATTTAATTTTTATAAGCTTTTATTTTTGTTATCATATTATTAAATAAAAAATAATTTTTATTTAAAAAAAGATGTCATCTTTAGTTTATTTTAAAATCAAACCATGGTTTTACTTTTAGTTCGAGTTATCTCTAGATCTGTCAAGTCAATTAAATTACATAGAGTCAACTCCTATGTAGGTAAATTTAAAACTCAAGAGAGGCAAGAAGTGAAGTTAGGAGGTTTCAAGGTTGACTTGCTGGGTCAGGGTTAATAATAATGCTAAATAATTTTTTTTTTTTTAAATTTCATCTTCTATTTTTTTTCCTATTGAATTCTTTTTTTTTTTATCAATTTTATCCTTCAAT
>Ga0307515_10014551_pt1 | contig 14568 bp, 9 predicted proteins | sample 17_EM_MG_FD_194513 | JGI IMG/M metagenome (GOLD analysis project Ga0307515, IMG submission 194513) | Populus trichocarpa ectomycorrhiza microbial communities from riparian zone in the Pacific Northwest, United States - 17_EM | ecosystem: Host-associated > Plants > Roots > Unclassified | place... | reverse complement strand
TACCGTGAATCGTGTCTGCTGCCATTTTCCCAGGCTCTCAGCTTAGCTTGTTTCAGCTTGTTACTGCAAAATGCTTATTTTCTCTTGAAGTGGTTTCCTTTTCTACTTGGGTGTTTTTCATGTTGTCTTTGGCTTATCAATAAATAAATATATAAAACGCAATGCTTCAAGTCATGTGTGTTAGAATTCAATGCCAAACAATTATTAAAAGTTAGTTAAGTTTTCTTGATAAATCTTTGAACTTGTTTGTTTTTCCCTTGGTGTTTCAATTTTTTTTTGAAAAAACTTTATTTTTAATTTTTTTTATTTCAAATTAATATTTTTTTAATATTTCTAAATCTTTTTGGTGTGCTGATATAAAAATTATTTTTAAAAAATAATAAAATATTATTTTGATGCATTTCTAAGTAAAAAATATTTTAAAAAGCAACTACTATTACACTATCAAAAACCCCTTTAATTGGATAAGGATAAAAATTTTCAGAATACTTGTAAGGTTATATAAAATCACCGTAAACTTTCAGAATATACAATAGAAAATAATAAAGAGAAAATTAAGTAAGCTGCTGTGTTTTTTCTTGAAACAAAACCTACGTGAGTTTTGTTCAACAATGTAACCTTTATGTTATTAAGCAATATAATTAAATATAATTTTAAGCTTAGGGCTGGACAATAATGTTTTTTAACATAAAAATGAATAATAAGGAAAACATCTAGACTCAAGTCATTGGTTTAATTATTAATTTAAATAATATGATTAAAAAAATGCAACAACAATAAATAAGTAGACAAAAAAATAACAACAAAAAATGATAAAAAGAACCTGATTTGAGCCAAACCAGGTTATGAAACAACTTAATGCTGAAGGATGAAACTGAAAAAGAAAAAAAACTCAATTAAACCCGGTTAAATTGCAAACTTTGCAACAATGAATATAAAATTGGAATAATCTCATAGAAAAAAATACAAGAAAAAAATCAAAAACTAATTCATAATAAATCAAATGAGAACATGATAACTCTACAAAAATAAAAATGAAAAGAAAAAAGTGAAGTTCAATCTCTAGTGAATAAAATGTTGAAGGACAAAATTAAGAAAAAGATATAATTTAAAAGAAGGTAAAAAAACTCAATTTGAGCCCACCCAGGTCAAGATGTAAAAATCTTTGACCCGATTATGATACCAGGGTGACTGCGTTCGAAAGAAAATTGAATAAAATCATGAAGTTTAATTATTGAATAACTTAATGTTGAATGACAAAAACATATATATAAAAAGAAATTTAATTTAAAAAAATAATGGAAAAAAATATGAGTAAACCCGGTTTAACCTGTAAATCCCATGACCATGGAAATCATGAAATCCTTGACATAAAATCAAGCAAGCTCCAATTTGGTTGAACTCCCTTTGGAGGTATGAGTTGAAATCTTGGAAAATCCAAGTATTGAAGGGCTAATGGTTGTCCCTATCAACATGAAAGAGGATTGGAGAACTTCCTTCAGAGATTATCTACTCACTACGAAGTTGCCCCTAGAAAGAAATGAGGTCATTCATTTAAGTAGGCGAGCAATTAAGTACATTGTTTAGTGGATGGGGTTTTATATAGACAATCTGCCCTAACTCTCTTATTCAAGTGCTTATCTCCTGGAGAAAGCTTTTATATTTTGAGGGAATCCATAGGGGAATCTATGGTTTACACACTGACTCTAGAGCTCTTGTCACTCAGGTCATCGTGATAGGATTTTACTAGCCAAGAATCCTGTGCGATGTGGTCATCTTGGTGAAAAGATGTAACCAATGTCAAAAGTTTACATTAGTCTCGAGACAACCCTATACAAAATTGATAACCATATCTTCTCCATTTCCTTTCTCCAAATGGGAAATGGACATATTAGGTTCTTCCCAAAGACTGCACGGAACAAACAATTTATTATGGTGGCCGTGGACTACATCATCAAATGGGTGGAGGCAAAAACTTTGATAGATATCACTACCAACAAGGTCATCTCCTTTTTATGGAAGAACATCACTTGTAAATTTGGAATTCCAAAAATCTTAATCACTAATAACGAATTCTATCACGAATGGGCCTTTGAATCCAATGTTCATAAAAATCTCACTCCATATATAATATCTCGAATTCTATCATGATACAAAACGTGAATGATTTTGTCTAACAAATTATTCCCGACTTTGTCGGTCTAGGACTTCAATAATTCAGCAAGTTGTGTTCTTTAATTCACATTTATTTTTGGAGAACGACTTTGATTGGGAAATTAAGAGTAGTGAGGTTTAATATCAGGTCAAACTACAAATTAGTCCTCAAACTATGATAGTGATTTCAGTACAATCTTCAAACTAAAAAGTCCTTATGTTTTACCGCTTTTCCATCACTTGCCAAAAAACCAAGTTCTCCAATGACACTTCATTCTATTGTGATCTATATTTTTCAACTTCTAGCATGTGATTATGTGTTGATTTTCAAGCTCAAGTTTCCTTCTTTTTTTTTTGTAAAAAAAGAACTTTTATTAACACAAAAATAACTCGTTAAAACTATGTTTTGATATCATATTTGAACAAAATTAGTATAACAAAAAAGAAAAAACAAAGCAAAAGATATTCCAACGGAAGAAGAGATTAAGTTAATTCAAATATTCTGAGGAAAGTTCTAGTTGAGTATGAATAAATTTGTTATTATTCTAGGCAAGAATTGTGTTAATGTGTGATGGAAAATTTCTTTTATATATGTTAGAAAATTCTAATATATATTGATAGATCAACATATTCTATACGCAACTCATTTGCTTAAAAGATCCATGAATACAAGGGCCAAAGATAGGATGACGACCTAACATGCATAAGCTTGACAGAATACCAGGCTTAGGCAACATGAGTTTAGTTTTATTTCCAAACTTATCATCTTTGGGCTCGGCCACACGCTGAGCCAAAATGCTTGTGGGCTTGACAAGATGTAAGACCTAACTCTATGTGGCTTGGTTACATGCTGAGCCTAAGCACTTGTAGAGTTGACAAGATGTCAGACCTAACTCCATTAAGCTTGGTTATGTTTCGAGCTCAAGCGCATGTGGGTCTGGCAAGACGCCATACCCAAATCCCTTGGGCTCTGCTACATGTTGAGCACAAACACCTGTGAGCTTGGAAAGACGCCAGATCCAAATCTTTTGGGCTCGGCTACATGCGGACCCTAAATATGTGTGAGTCTGACAAGATGCCAGATTCAATTCCTTTGGTCTCGGCTATGCGTTGAGTATAAGCGCATTTCGGTTTGTAAAGATACCATAATCAAAATTCTTGAGTTTATAATCATTCTAGATCCAAACATATAGTCGATGGTTGTTATTGGCCTCATGTTGGGTCATAAGGCTATCCCTAGGACCCTTAGAAGAGCTTAGGATAATCTTTTTTATTTATATACTCGCATATATAGTTCTTCATTTATTTGATTACATGTATGCATAAAATTTTGATTTGTACTTAAAAATGTTTTATAGAAAATGAAAATAGTTGACCTGTGATGGAGCACGGGTCATATAACTAGTCATATCTACTAGTAGTTGAATTACACCAATGAATGGTCCAATCCTTCATTAATGATGTAGGGACATATATTAATACGTTTAAAAAAAGTGTAAATGTAGCAAATGAGTTTTCTGATGAAAGCAAGTGTAATTTTTAATTTGATAATTAAATAAAATTAAAATTTTATGAAAATAAATGTAAATGTATCAAATAAGGTTTTTTTTTTAAATGATAACGAATGTAATTTCTAATGTAATCATTAAATCAAACTACAATTTTATGAGCGCGTTTTACATATCCAATCATTAAATCACATCTACTAATCTTTGAATTAAACACCAATAAGCGGTCCAATTAAAAAAAAAAACTAATTTTCCTAAGAAAATTCACTACCATAAAATCAACGAATACAAACAAAAATACTGATAAATTGTTTCCGTCGATATTTTATGGTGATCTTTACCTACCAAATTTTTTCCATTGCTAACTCCATCGGTAAACACCGATAGAAATATGTCGTCGGTATATACCGAGGAAATCTCAGTCAGAATAGAAGGAATAAAAAAAACCAAACAATACGATGACATGTAAGTTCTTACAGACACCGTTGCTGACAGAATTACAGTGGGATTCAAACAAGCAAACTATATAGTGACGTGACAGAATTGCTAATAGAGTTACCATCAGAATAATTCCATCAATAAATCTAGTGGTAATATTTAATATATGACCTAATACTCGACCCTCCTCTCCCTCTCTCTTATTTCTACTTCTTCCTTAAAAAAAACCTCTGCAACAAAACAACCCCCATCACCCTCTTGTCTCAACATAACTCATCATCCCATAACTTTTCCAGTCACAACAACACTATGTTTGACAGCATCCGTGTTTTGATTGAAATCTTATTGAGGATTTTTCTTCTTAAGTAAGCAATCTACCCTCTTTTTTTTTTAATTTGAACACAATTTTAAAACGTTAATTTTTTTATTGCATATTTTTATAGTATATGTATTTTGTTTAGGTGTTTACTTGTTTTATTGTTTTCTCTCAAACAAACTTGTTGTATGAATTTATGATTTTGTACATATTATGGTTTGTTTTAGATTTTGTAAAATTATATTTGTTTATAAATTGTTGAAACTTATGTCAAATTAACGACTTAGGTGTGTTGTGATGAAATAAATAATAGCTTGTTTAACAAGTTCATTTTATATTTTATCAATTTTATTGCCGAATTGTAATTTCTGTAAATATGTAAAAATTTATATCTACGTAGATAATTGATAATGAATTAAGAGAAGTATTAAAGTAGGTCGAATAATCTTGAGCTAAACCAATATTTTTGCAAATTTATTTAGTTATCGTTGTTAATTAGTACATGTTGTCATCATTATTTGAAATAGGTTCAATAGAAGTGATGAATGATTGTTCATGGATGTATCGAGATTTACCTCAAAGATTGTAGAGGATGGATTATTGTAATAGGATTTAGGGTTTTATTAATTACGCAATATCTAATCCAAGAAATATTAGTGGAGGCGGTATCAGGTGTCTATGCAAAAGGTGAAAGAATAAAAAGTTTCTCAATCCAAATGTTGTAACGATTCAATTTCTATAAAAAGGTTCATAGAGGAATACTTGTGTTGATATACACACAGAGAACCATTTGTTCCTCACGAGACCATTATAAAAAAGATGGTTGGGTCAATTTCTAGTGCTAGCAACGTGCGTGGAGTTGTAGATGATAACAGTAATCCTTATAAGACTATGCTTATGGATGCGATGAGAATGAATCAGGGTTATAGCGGTCAATGTCCAATCATAGATGAAGAACCTAATGCAGACGCGACTAGGTTTTTTTATCTTTTGAAAGATTCTGATGGACCATTATGGGATGGTTGCACAAATCATAGTAAATTATCAGTCGTTGCATAGGTGTTTACCATCAAGTCGGATTTTGGGTTGAGTGAGGCTGGTTATGATATAATTGTCGAATGAGTGAGAAGCATTTTACCTGAAGGGAATGCTAAAAGAGAACTCTATGTTGCTAAGTCCATGATGAAACCCCTTGGTCTAGGATACTAGAAAATTGACATTTGTCCAAACTTTTGCATGCTGTATTACCTTGAAAATGCTGAGGTGACCGAGTGCAGGACATGTAGGCATTCCATTTATAAACCCAGAACTAGCAGGGGAAAGACTCTTGTCGTACATGTTGGGGTTTTGATATGTGAGGTCTATATTATTGAAGAGATATCAACATTTATCTCGTATTATTTCAAGTCTCAATTGAGAAAAAGAATCAATCGTGTTCCAAGGCATGGCGATGGTGGTGAAGTGACTTCGAGTGAGAACTTGTCAATATTCTCCAATCTTAGATGACTCGTACAAAAAAATATTGTCAGGGGAAGATATTTTTCTGAAATAGAATTTAGACAAGCACATAATTATATGTTATTTGACTACGATGAACTAAGACCTTTTATTCAGTAAGTGCACTACTTAAACTTTGTTATTAATGAATTATTTCTCTCTTGTAATATTACAAACTTATACATTATTGAATACCTCATAGGCAACAATGTTAATATTTACTATCTAAAAACTCACAGTTGATCGAATCTCAAATCTTTCGATTACAAGATGAACAATTTACCACGTGGTTCAAAACACATATAAGTACTATTTAATTATCATTATCAATCAGGATACTTAATTTCTTTAAACATTTCTTGTTCACTATTCATTGTTGTACTTTATGTACCAGCTTTATAAATTGAGAGGGAATGCTAATGCTACATTGTCTTTATTAAGTTTGGGTCCTGAAAGAAAGATGGTGTTAGAATGAATATTTTGTCAATGGATACATGTTCCATATTGAAGAATATAGGTAAGGTAAAAAGATATATAGCAGTGGGGTTTGTGTTAAGGGATCAACTTCTAATGAGTTTAAAGTTGACTATTATGGAAAATTAGAAGAGGTAATTGAATTGCAATATCATAGTGAGTAGAATAAAGTGTTTTTGCTCAAATACTATTGATATGACACAACTGACAAAGGAATCAAAGTAGATCCCATCATGGTTTGGTCAAAATAAATTCAAAAGCTAGACTTCGCAACGTTAACGATGTCTTTTTTTTGCCAAACAATGCCAACAAGTTTATTACACATACACCCCTTTCTTTAGAAAGGATCGTTCAAGAGTTGATTGATTATCCATATTGAAAACCAAACCCAGGGGTCGTGTCGTGGTTGTTAAGGATGAGAACGATGAATCAAACATAGGAGATGATGTCTTTCAAGTTACTGAGTTGGTTGATCTATATCAAGTTGCTCCATTAATTGACTTAGAAGAAACTTCAAATTTTTGCATCTTCGATAATATTTTTGTTGATGTTGAGATTGAGAAGTTGAATGTTGTTCTGAGCTCCAGCAGACAAGCACAAGTCGATGGAGATCATTATAACAATGAAATCAACGTAGAAGATTACGATGGAGCTGACAATGAGTCAATTGAAGAAGAAGAAGATAATTTTGACTAACTATCAAAACATGAAAGTGTAATCTATAAAATATAATGTAATATTTATTGATGAAATTCCTTACAAAGAAGTATTTATTTTATTATTGTTTTGTGAACTTGTGTTATTGTGTTGTGAGTGCAACTTTTAATTTAAGTATTTACAAGATGGATAGATAGGGAATACAAACTTTTTATGACATCAAACACTGTTTCACATCGATAGAAATACTAATGGTTCATGTCCGTCTGTGTATTCCAGAGGCGAAAGGAATTATTCCCCTCCCCCCAACACTATTCATGGAACATCACACCGATGGAAATACCGATGATTTATGTCCGTCGATGTATTCTAGAAGTAAAGGGAATTGTTTTTTTTTTTTTTTATCAAATGTAAAAATATATTAAGATCAAAAGTAACATGCTACAAAAGTAACAAACAAAATATATACAGATAAAAGGACAACAGGAACCCAAACCAAAAGAAACCCGGGAACAGGCTCCCGAGAAAAAAACCAAAAATAGACAAGCCACGAGGCAAACAAAAACCACACTGCGAGCTAACAAAAAGACAGACGGAACTCACTTCCAGCACGTAAAACAGCAACCTTGCAGTGGAGATATAGAGCCCATATGAGCTAGAAGAGACCAAATCATAGAGCCAGCAGCCAAGCCGAGCCATGTAGATTCACAAGCTGATATCCACTCAATTTTAGAGCAGCTTCAGCCTATCAAAGCCAAAACAGCCGCACATTGAGAGAAAATTAGGGGACCTGCACATGCCATGGAAAGTCAATTCATATAGCTAGAGCCGAGCCTAGCCATGCATAACATAAGCCAACATTCTCCAAGCATCGGAGCAGCTTCAGCCTATCATAGCCAGAGAGAAAAACCAAAAGCAGAGGACAGCCGCACAGGAGCAGGGGACCTAAGCAAAACCATGCAGAACACATCACCATAGATCAGCCAAAGAGAAACCCAAACACTAGCAGCCAAGAATAGTGCCAGCAGAGCATCCATGCAGAGCAACAATTACAGAGAAGGAGACAAAAACAGCCCATCAGCTCTCCCAGCCAGCCAAGCCAATACAAGCCCCAACAGCTCACCCAGCCAAGCAGGACAAAGGAGCAAGCCAAGGAAACAATGGTTCATCCGTGCATAATAAAGCAGCCATACAGACACAGCTCAGCCATATAGAGATTACGCCAGCCATTCATATAGAGACACAAAGCTATTGTCAACTATGCAGAGAGGTGGACCATCCCGGAGGCAGCGCAGCCAAGAAGCAATGGACAGCTCAGAAGCCAAAGCCTCCCATCAGCTCAATCAACCGACACCTCGACACCTTTTAGCCATCAGCCACCCCTGAGCGCCATGCAAGGACGTGGAGGCCTACGACAAACCATGCAGAGGGCAAAGAGACACAGCCATTAAAACAGCAAAACCCCATTAATTGTGTACCAGCCAGAGAACAGAAAGCAGAGGCTCATCAATCAGGGACGAGAAAACCATGCAGACCATGCACGTCCAAACTTCACCGAAGAGCAAAGAGGTTCCCCTCAATTAGCAACACTGCATGCTAGGGGATTATTTTCATGAAAATACAAAATAGTGTAGAACAAAATTTGAAATTTCGTGAAGATGGCATCCACTGATTTGACAGTGTTGTTGAAGATGCGCTTGTTTCTTTCTTCCCATATCAAATACACAAGTATGGCAAGTGATACTCTTCTCATTCTCGGTTGCAGCCCTTTTTTGTTGTTTTGTAAGGCTAAGGTGGCTCTGGTGCATATTATTATGAATCTTTAGCCAAAATCTGGCCTTGCTCCAAAGGGAAGACGACCAGTCACAGTTGAAGAAGAGATGGGCATGAGATTCATCTGCATTCTGACAGAGAGAGCATACAGGATCGGGCGAGAGGAACTGGAGACGGTCTCTTGTTCGCAGCTTGCCCAACATTGCCAGCCATAGGAAGAAACTGTGTCTTGGAAGAGACCATTGCTCCCAAATTACACTAGCCCACCGGACTGGTTCAGCTTTATATCTGAAGAAATCATATGCACTGGCTGTAAAGGAATGCAAACCAGAGTCCCAGCTTGAGAGTAGTTGTTGCACAGGAGCCACCCCACCACAAAGGTCAATCAATCTGTCACGTAGGGAGAAAATTGACTTCCATAAAGGAGAGTCAGTTTTCTTTGCATCCAAGGACCAGATGGAGGCATGTGAAATGTAGTAATGATCAACCCATTGAATCCAGAGGGAGTCAGACTTCATGTGAATATTCCAGAGAAGCTTGGCAAAGAAACTGCTATTTCTAGCTTTGATGTCAAGGATCGCCAGACCCCCTTCATCCTTTGGCAGACACACCTGCTTCCAAGCAACAAGAGCAGATTTACTTTTAAGCACGTCCCCTGTCCATAGAAAGTTTCTGCATAGGCTGGTAATCTTGGAGATAACTGCAGCTGGAATAGGGAAGATGCTAATCCAAAACTGCACAATGCCATGCAAGACATATTTTATTAGCTCCAGCCGGCCTGCATACGAGAGATATTTTCCCATCCAACTCTGGATAGCCACTTCTAACTGTTGGATGAGGGGAGAGAATTGACTGGCAAGGAGCCTGTGAGGGCTGAGAGAGACACCGAGGTATTTAAAGGGAAAGGTTCCTTCCGTGAACTGGGAGAGGTTAAGAATGGCTTGCTTCATATCCCCCGTTACACCTGCAAAGAAAATAGAGGACTTGGCTGCATTAATTACAAGTCCAGAGGACTCCCCAAAGACTCGAAGCTGCTGGAGGATTGTGCTAACAGAGACCATGTCACAGCGGCAGAGCAAAAGAATATCATCAACAAAACCAAGGTGACTAATTCCCAAAGCCTGGCATTTTGGATGGAAGTTAAAACCAGAGTGTTGTTCCCTTCACATGTTGGTGATGGCAATTAAAGTTTACTAATTGAGTGAGATTCCCCTTCATGTCTGATTTTATATTATTATTAAAAAAGAGGGTAGGTTTTTCGATGAAATCACCGACGGACTGCGAATTCCAATGCACCAGTAATTAATGCATTTCTGACTGTTTACTTTAACAATTTTATCGACATAATCACGGACAAACTAAAAATTGACTGAAGGGATTTTTGAAATTTTTAGTGCAAAACAAAAATTTCAAGGGGATGTTAATGAGGGAATCATTGATGGACTATTTAAAAATAATAATATTTAATAGTTCGTTGATAATTCCGTCTGTAAACCATATTATAAGAACCCAACGAGCGCATCAGAACTTCATTTTTTTTTCTCTCGGCTTGAAAATAACTCTCTCAAATTCTCTCCTCAATTCTTTACAATTACATTTTGTCTTTCAAACATTAAGGCTAGAAATCAAGCTTTCTTTCTCTCAACACAATCAACAAGTATATGTGGTGAATGTTTTGACATATTTTCTTCTTATTTTTCTTCTTTTCTTTGGTTTATTAACAATTTATTTTGATTTGTTTTTGTTTTTTTGTATAACACATAGTTCAATTCTGAAATTAAGCACGCTATTAAGGTAAGAATTTTTCATTCCTAAGGCCTAGATTTGTTTTGTATTATTTTTTCTTTTTTGTCTATGTTTTTGTCTATATTGCAATAATGTTTTATTGTTTTATTGAATTTTAATTTTTATTGTCAAATTTGTTGTTCAATGTCAATTGAATATCTAGGATTAAATTTAATTACAAAAAATTCTTGTCAATTTAGGATTAAAAATATTATCACGTAGAAAATAAGAATTTTCTATGAAATTGAATTATTCAAAATTGTTGGTAGAAATAAAATAAAATCAACTGGTTTGTGGCGTACATGTTGTTTATTTGCAGGATTGAAAATTTTGGGTAGTTTCCCATGTAGAGGAGATGTTGCCAAATTGTTTTTTTTTAAATCAAAATTGTTTATCCAAATATTCATCAAATTTGTGTAGATACATAGGGGAAAATCAATTGCACGTAGTGAGCACATGATCATAGCTAGCTCTTCTAACAACGATGATGAAAACAACATGTCATTAGGTTCTGACCAAGAAGAGGCACCTGAAGCACATGCATCAACTCACGACACTACCTCTTCGAGTGCGGTTCTGCAATGTAAAGGAGGTGTCCCTTCATAGCGGGATTCATTCAACCGTAAGTACAAGGCACAGTAGAACGACAACCTTTCAATGTAAGTTTGTTTTGCTTTGAGTTGGTTTATGTTTAAGAATTTATGAACAAATAATATTTCATTAAATTTATCAATTTTCAAGTTCACAAACATTGAGGTTTCCCGAATAATAACATCAACATTTAAATCATAGATGGAAATCCATTATTTCAATGTAGCTAGGTTTTCAAACATCCTAAATGGAAACCACATGTCGATGCATGGTTTCCTAACATCCTGCAAGGCAAAATTTGAGTGAGATAGAGCAAATGATAATGTTGTGAGGAGGGTTTTAGATAATCATGCTGCAACTAGGTAACATTGAAAACAATACGATATTTTTTTTAATTTTAAATATTAAAATTTCATTTGTCATTTACTCGTATATAATACATTTGTACAATATATGTTGCATGATTTTTGATATGAGGCGCAAAAGAAATCTAAAAAATATGCTAGAGAAAATGCTCTACCAGACTAGAATGATGTGGTGGTTTGGAAGGATTTCAGGTCGTCATACATCCCGGAGAATATATGGGCGGAATATATTTAGCATATGATGTCCGAGCGTTTCACTTGACGCTCACAATCCGGTGCGGGGAACCGAAGCCTGCAAATTCACGGTTTGATTACCACACACACCAGCGGCTCCATTTCATTCGTTTCGCATGCGAAGCGAATGGTAAGATTTATTTTAATCATATATATTTTTAATTAATTTGTTGTTATTTATAAATATATTTAACTAGCAATATTTTTTTCTTTGCTATGGCTCTTAGGCTTGAGCCAAGTCCAATGAAGCTTTTTGTGGAGACGCATGTGTGGTGTGAAGACTGCCAAAAATAGGTGTAACAGTTTGTCGACAACCAAGCTCAACACTTTGTGGTACATTGGTTTTCAACCATTTTCTTGAATTTGATGATTTTTATTTTATTTTCCAAGAGACAAATAACAGCTGGTTAAAGGAGAGATATAAGAACGATCCTTCAACCCACCAGAATTTCAATCCAGATTTGTGGTATAAGGTAGGATCATCTGGTGGACCGAATAGAAATCAGTGTATGGACTCTCTAACACTACGGTCTAGAACTTACGGACGACCCATAGTGTTTCAACAGTTGGAAGCTCGTAATCGATAACGAGCACTCAGGATCTGGATTTCGCGGCCTTGTTAGATCAAGGAGTGCAAGAACATATGACTCATCAAAATGAAAAATATGAATGACTCTCTATGGATTACAAAGAACTCCTCCTAATGGTCATGTATATTAGATCACAAATGGGTAGGTGTATGTGCACCCCCTTATTGGCCTTATGGTCCTGGAAACAATCAGCTTCCTCCTCCTCCAGCGCCATATTTGTTCTAGTTTCATTGTATTTGAATATATAAATTTGTAATAAATATTTGGCTTTTATATTAAGATAATTTATTTTTACATGAATTTTATACAAATTTAATTTTTTAAAATTTTCTTTTTCTGTTCAATAGATTTTTTTTAAAAAATTATTTTTAAATTATTATGGACGGGGTTGCCGACGAAATAATTCCATTCGTATATTCTATAGAGTTGGAAAAACATTTCTGCAAATGCCACTTCAACTATTACATCATCGAAGGAATTATTCATTCAGTATATTCCAGAGAGTTGGAATAAAATTGTTGCAGATGCCATTGCCAATCACCAACGAAATAATTCTGTTGGTATATTCCAGCGGATAATTTTGTTTTGGTGTGCATTGTCTGTCTGTAAAACCATCGAGTTTTCCAAGCTAGATGTTAACAATGCTTTCTTAAATGGTGATTTATTGGAAGAAATATATATGTCTCCTCCTCCTGGTCTTCGGCGACAGGGGGAGAACATTGTGTGTTGCCTCCACAAGTCATTATACGACCTTAAGCAAGCATCTCGACAGTGGTTCTCTAAGTTCACAAAAGCTGTTCTTGCTGCTGGTTTTTTTCAGTCAAAAATCGACTATTCCTTGTTCATCAAAAGAGACGGCACATCTCTTACTATCCTATTGATCCATGTGAATGACATTTTGATAACCGGGAACAACATTGAATCCATCAAAGGTTTAAAGCAGTTCCTTCATACTCGTTTCCACATCAAAGACCTTGATGATATGAAATTCTTCTTAGGCATTGAAATAGCCCGTTCCAAGAAAGGCATTTACATTTCCCAACGCAAATATGCTCTGGAAATTATCAAAGACAGTGAATACTTGGGTGCCAAACCAGTTGAGTTTGCTATGGAAGAATGCAGACTTTCAAATACAGGAGAATTGCTCAAAGATCCTTGTATATACTAGCATCTAGTTGGTCGAGTAATTTACTTAACCATCACTAGACTTGATATCACATATTCAGTTCACATTCTCAGCCAATTCATGCATGAACCACGTCAACCTCACATGGCTGCTGCTCTTCAAGTTGTTCATTATTTAAAATCAACTCCTGGTCAAGGTTTGCTTCTTCATTCAAATAACTCATTACACTTAAGGGCATTTTGTGACTCTGATTGGGCAGGTTGTCCTATCACTCGCCGCTCCACCACTGGATATTGTGTATTCCTTGGAAATTCTTTAATTTCATGGAGAACCAAAAGGAAAAAGACAGTTTCCTTATCAAGTGCGGAAGCTGAATACAGAGCAATGGCAGGTACATGTTGTGAGCTTACTTGGTTAAGACATTTATTAACAGATTTACATATGCCAGTTTCAGATCCTATTACTCTTCATTGTGATAATCAAGTTGCCTTAGACATTGCAAAAAATCTTGTGTTTCATGAAAGAACTCGGCATATTGAAATGGATTGCCATTTTATTCGGGACAAAATTTTACGAGGTGAAATTGCTACTCGCTACGTGATTTCTTCACAACAGTTAGCAGATGTGTTTACAAAAGCTTTGGGAAAAGAGAAGTTCGAACAGCTCATGTGCAAGTTGGGAGTTATTGATATTCACTCCCCAATTTGAGGGAGAGTGTTGGAAATTATATTAATATTGTTTTGATGTAAATAGGAAAGTTATATCTTGAGATAAGTAGAAAAGATACGTAAGAATATTTTGTATCAATCTACATTCAATTAGCTGTTATATTTTATCAGTTTCTAGTTTACAGGGAACCCTAATATATCTTGTATATATATTGAACTTAATTAATACATAAAAGCATTCTGCTTGAATAGGTTTTTACTTATACTGCTGACAATTATATTTATAGATACAAGAAAACAAACAAAGATTATCTACTTCCACTTATGTGACAACAAAATTTTGAGAGTTCTTGAAATAGCATGGTCATTGAATGTGATGTTACTATTCTGTA
>Ga0307515_10014550_pt1 | contig 14569 bp, 5 predicted proteins | sample 17_EM_MG_FD_194513 | JGI IMG/M metagenome (GOLD analysis project Ga0307515, IMG submission 194513) | Populus trichocarpa ectomycorrhiza microbial communities from riparian zone in the Pacific Northwest, United States - 17_EM | ecosystem: Host-associated > Plants > Roots > Unclassified | place... | reverse complement strand
ATTGTTTATTTTATAGGTTTAAACCAATTGTGTTTGACGCAAGTGTGTGCCTAGTATTGTGGCATCGGGATCAATGAGTTGATATCTAATTGTTTGGTTTTAGATCATTAAGAGACTCGAGTGGACTAGTCTTATATGAAATTTTAAAGTAAGAGACTGTTTGTGGCTAGGAAAGGTATTGGCACACATAATGCACTTTACCTGAGATAAGTTGTATTATATGGTCTAGATGTGACTTAAAAATATTGAAGGGTTCCTAATCGATGACCCGCCCATCTATGACTTAAAACAAAGATTTACGCTTATGAATAAATCTAGTATTTTAAATTTTTTATGAGCTCGTATACCCAAATAAATTCATATGAAAAAAATTCATGTAGGTGCTCTGTTAGGGTTCACCTATCTTAGAAGGTGAAAGAGTTTTCCACAACTTGTATATCATGGTGAAAAATACTCTCGATTAAAATTGATGAATATTCAAAATAATTATGAGAATTTTATAGTCAACTCCTGGTATTTAAATATCAGCCTACTTATAGGTCCAATATTTATATTAAAATATTGACCATTAATTCTAAAAAAAAAATTTAGGCCTTTTCAAATATTGGCCAAGTTTTCATAGATTCAATAAACTAATTATTAAATCCAAAAACAATGCATGCAAGGATATTTTTTGAATTTTTGTGTATAAAAAAAATCCCAAATCAAACCATATATTGTTTTATATTTTTTTAAGCCAAAATATGATTTATATTTTTTGAGAGACTTGGCCGTATACACATTAAATAAAACACTTTTTTTGAAATGAGAATTTATTTTAGAAATTTTTGAGATTTTGATGAAAAACAGGTATTTTAATATCAAGTCAACATCTTATAGTATAAGTCTACAACCCCGATATTAAATAAAATTGTTGTAAAAACATGTGAAAGACCCACAAATAATTTTAAATTGATCCTTAGAATTTTTTAGAATTTTTATGGAATTTATTTAGGGTCTATTTAGCAAAAAAATTATTTTCATTCAAAACAAAATTGTCAAAACATTCTTAAAGGTGTGTTTGCCAAATATGTCTTAAACCTGAATTTCTTTTATTAAAATAGTGGCAAACCAAAAGAAGCATCAGTCATTAACCTGACCAGGTTAACCTGAATTTTTTGGTTCGACCATAAACCGAACCAAAAATTCTAATTTGACTAGAAAATCAACCCAAAACAAAACCGAAGCAAAAAAATATTAAACACCAAAAAAACATAAAAACTAATTATTCTTGAGCAAAACAAATTAAACATAAAAAATAAAATTGAAGAACACGAAGAACATTTACAACAAACCCAACCATATGACTCTCAAATCAGACCAGACATGGACAAACCAATGATATAAAACATGTTAAAAATCAAGCAATGATTAATAATCTGACATCCATTCACTTCGATTATCACTCAAAATTCATGATTTTATCAAAATGAGTTTCGGTTCAAAACTAAAACCCTAGGATTAAAAAAAACATGTTATTAATGCAAACGAACCCTAGATTATTAACTAATCAAGTATAAATAAAGGTTATGTGCAAATAAATTGACCAAATTGGTCTAAATCCAGGGGCGAAGGTAATGTTCTTCTTAAAAATATGAACATTGCCTAGAAACCCAGCAAAAACCCAGCCATTGCCTAGCACTGCCAAGCCCTGAAAATAGTCATTTTAGGCCTCTAAACACACTTCTCTTAATCCTCACAACCCACATTTTTAATGCCAAGTATAGTTGAATTAAAAGAACTAACAAAAAACATCAAATCATCACAAACATGTATTAACTTCTAATTTCATAACTGCAGCCCCAATGACAACCAACAAAAACATCAAAATTTGATTCAAAACTAACTCTTTAAACATTTGGAACCCAAATCATGCTTAGAAACCAAGATCATACACTAACAAAATAGAAAAGACATCAAACACCCATCACCACCTTTTGACAGAATCCAAAACTACCATATTTTATCAAAATTAGTTACAAACATATTATCTTGACTCTCAGTAACATCAAAACTAACTCCAAACAAGATTCAAACAATAAAAACAACAATTTTATATATTAATTAAAACAAAATTAGAAAACATCATAATACTAAAACAAGCTAAAAAAACATCAAAAGAGTTAAGAAAGCATAAATGGGCAGGCCACATGGACTCTACTCTTGAGTTTTTACATGGTTATACATTCTCCAAGTTTTCTGACTATAGGTTGCTGTTTTTTCTTCTCTTTTCCTTCCTTCTTTCCCTTTCACTCTTTGTTTTTCTAAAGTTTGTTAGACCTTCTATGTTAGGCTTTTGAATCTTCACAATAAGATCTATCAATAGAGTATTTCCCCATGTCTTCCCTTTTTTTTTATTCCTTTTCTCTTTCTTTTCAACTCTGATTTGTAAGGGTATTTATGAAGTTTTTCTAGGTTTTTTTTAGATTCCCTAAAAAATTGATCAAAGATTAGCCTTTTTATCAAAGTGAAAGGGTTATAGACAAAAGCTAACAGTTGGAAGCTCTTGTACTAGGTTGGTTTTGTAATGGTGGTTTTGGTTTTAGGGGTACTTGATTGTTTTGCTAGACTTGAAGGGCAATGAGTTGTTTTTGGCATTTTGATCTTAAGAGAGAGATTTTAAAGCCATTGATAAGAATCCAATGAGAAGCTTTAAGTGTGAACACAAAAAAGGTGGTTTTTAAAAAAAAAAATAGATGTCACAATTAAGGTTGAATAGGTTGATCACTTTCGAGGCTTCGTTGGAGCAACTCTGATATAAACGTCATTGGAAACCACTTGAAGTTGGTAGAAAAGGTATACACATTTCGTTTGGATCTAACCTTGCTCAATTTAGATGTCAGTAGCTTCACATTCATTCAAAGGTGCCAACTCAATCAACCCAGAATCTGAAAATGCAAGGAAAGCTGATCGGGGACAAGATGTTGGAGACTTCTATGGAAGTATTGGGCATGTAAACATGTAATTTCATGGGCATGAGTTTGTAGAGTGGGTGTTTCTCAGTTGAATAGTGGTGGTTATAGCCCTTGAAGTGGTCGAAGATGCCACATTCATTCACTTGAACATGCTCACTCGATCATCCAAAATTGTCAAGGAAAGAGATGAACAATGGGTGAACAACACGTCGTCTAGGTTAAACCCTATAAATTAGGGTTTTTTAATTTGGGATTTGGCCAATTTCAATTTGGTCCCTTCTTTTTTAATTCCTTTTAATTGCACTCATAATTGTTTTCTAACTTTTAATTGCATGCAATTTCACCCCTGTCAAATTCAAATATCAGCTCAGAGTTCAATGCCTTTTATAGAGGAGTCATTGGTTTTCAATTTGTTCAATTTCATCTTTATTTAACCACCAAGAATTTCAATTCCTTTTAATTTGGCCCTTGATTTGACCAATATCTACCCCTAAAATTGCGGGTCATTTACATGTTGGTCATTGGTCTTGAGAATCTGCAATTAAGTCTAGAACTGGCCTTTAATTGTTTTTCACAATTAAACCTCTTATTTGACTAGTTAAACCTTCTAAAGTCTAATTTCAATTCCCAAACTTCAATTAACAATCAAATTGACTCTAAAAATTGATTTTCCTTGCAAACAAGTTTTTAATAAAATTAATTAAGTCTTTCAAAATTATTATTGAGTCCTTAGCCATCTAAATTTGTATTTCTTTACCGTAAATAAAAATACTTTCACCAATTGGCCCTTTTGTCAATCAGAATTGGGTAGTCAATTTTGCTAATCTTATACATTTTGATCCTCCAACTTTTTTTACTTGTCATCTTGGTCCTCTAATACCAACTTGGGCAATCTTCAAGGCTTTTTTCTTGTTTTTTTATTTTCTTTTTTGTTTTTTTTTAAAAGTGGATAATAACAGTGCTAGTGGAGTTAATCTATCTAGCATAAAGAAAAATGATAAAAGAAAGGCTATGGTCTGATTTCGGCTAATAAACAATTCTAGTCCTAATGCCTTTAAAGCCATCTCCCAAATTTGATGTTTTTTTTTATGTAGAGAAAAGGTTATGAATTTTATACTTGTCTTGAAAGAAGGATGAGCTTAGATGAGATGAATATAAAGTAGATTGAATGCTAAAAAACAATTTATGATGATGAATTGATATAAGAAAATGAAGAAAAAAAAATTTATACCTTTCTAATTTTAAGAATCTTTGGTGATTCAAAAGGAATTTTATAACCTAAAAGAAAAAGGAAGATTAGAAGCAATTTTTTTTTTCAAACATGTGTTTGTTATGATGGTAAGGTATGTGATTTATTTATTAATAGAGGTACCATGATGAATGTTATTTTAGAGGATGTAATAAAGAAGTTGAAGTTGCCCATGTGATACAAGAAACTCTGAAGGATCTAAACTATCATATATAGATTTGTTGCAATTAGATAAGTGAGATATGTTTATTGACCGGATAGACAAGTTTAAGTCAAAGAAGAAGTCTTGACACACCAAACAATTTTTCTAACAAAAATATGTATATTTTTTTATTCGACCGTTGGATTGTGATCAAACAAGTTAAAAGGTTGCTAAGTAAATATTGGTAATATAAATATTTAAGTCTACATGTTTGTCTAGCTTTACTTATCCTAAAGAAAAATGACTTATAAAGGATGAACAGTCATTCGATCAACAAAATAACTATAAAAAATAGTTTTTATAGTCATCACTTAAATAATATGCTTAATCAATTAATCAACTTTAAAATGTTCTAAAAATCAACTTAAAAAAACAAGCATCATTAAATTTAATCAAGAAGTATTGAGAATAGAATATTACACTGAAAAACCACATGTAAATCTAGGTTTATTAATGGTGCTATTTTAGTGTGTGTTTAATAATAGAGTGTATAATATTTTTTAATTAAAAATATATTAAAATAATATCTTTTTATAATTTTATTTTTATTTTTAATATCAATAGTTCAAAATTATAAAAAAATATTTTAACAAAATATGATTTTGAAACACAAAAGATACCACGAAACTTTTGCAATATGCTTGAGTACATTTATGCAAGTCATGATCAAGTATTCGAACGTTTCTTGAATTAATTCATGAGGACTAGTTAATTTGTTGTCAGTAAAGTACAAGGACTAAATTATAATTAATTTTGTTTTAAAAAAAAAAACAATGACAAGTGAAAAACAAAAACAATAGAGGGCGGAGAAGGGGGTCAAAAATAAAATTCTAGAGATGAATTGAGAGGAAGTACAGAAGCATCTTCCAGCTAGAGGCAGTGAGAAAGAGAGAGTGATAGGGATTCTTAGCTCTCTCAGATCTAAAGTTTTTGTAATTGAATCGAAATCCAAAGAAAAAGCCATTCTCTGTTTTGACTTTTGCTATCGGTATCCAAAGACTACAAAATGGACGCATTGAGGAAACAGGCCAGCAAGTTGAGGGAACAAGTAGCCAAGCAACAACAAGTAAATAATGATTCTATCTATCTATCAAACTTGCCCTTTTTTTTTTTCACTCTTTGATCTTCTCAATTCTGGTCTTTAACATCTTAGTCTCTGATTGTTTGTTTACTGAAAAAAATGTGCAAAAGTAAAGGATTGAAACATTTGTTGGATTTGTTTTGTTTTTTTTATCATCTGGGTTTTAGTAAACGTTTAAAATAAGTGGATTTAGCTTAAATTGTTAAGTGGGTGCATGCCTGTTAATGGGATTTAAGCGTGTTGCTTTTGTGCAATATCTGGTTTTTATCGAGTAAACTGTGGAGTTCAATTATTTGCAAACAACTTGAGCACGCATAATGATGTGGATGAGGGGAGTTAATATCCATCAAAACTTTGTGATTAGAGAAAATGATCGAAGTTAGCAATGTCAAATTTATGACTAAGGCAAATCCTTTTGTTGTTGTCAAATTTAAGCCCGCCCATATAGTGAACTAAGTTTAAGGTTTCAAATGTGTGTTGCCATTAATAGCAGCCTTTTAAACAGGAAGCAAATGTAGTTAGAAAGTTTTTGTGCTACATATGTCCAAATATGTGTGCCAGTTCATCTTTGTGCATTTGAGCAGTTAGATTTTTTAAACCACTCAAATGATTTGTATATAGGAAAAAACACTAATTTTACTGGATCACACCTGCCTACGGTTTTTATTTAGAGTGAATTAGAATTGCCACAGACATGTCATTCTTAGCAGTAGCATGCTGCATGGTGCAAATAGAAAGGTTTAAGATGCGGAAGACCTGGTTTTCTTTTGAAGTTCTCACTAGAATGATTTGAACCATTTTAAACTTCTATTTAAGAATGTTTTTCTTCACTTACTACCAGCTTCTTTTATGACCTTCATGCTGGCTTTTTTTTTTGGATTAATAAAGCAAGGATAGTATTCAAAAGAAAGGAATCTATGAGTACGTCTTTGAGATTAAGCCATTTTTCAACAACAGAAAAAGAAGAGATAAACCTCATTATATAAGAGAGCTACAGTATCCTTGAATATCAGTTCGTTAAATGCCTGAAAAGCCCCCTAAGTGTTGCACCATAAAGCAGAAAGTAACACTACCCTATAATACAAAAATTGTCTCAAGGTTAAATATCCATGAAGATTCTAGCATTCCCCTATATCCAAAATACTAAATATCTGGAAAGACAGAACATATCTATAATATCTTGCAATCCACTCCCAAAAACCCACAGAGGATAGACCATCCATGATTCCCCGCCAAAGGGAAACATTTTGAGTCAAACTTCATTACCTTTGTCATTCTTTTAATCTTGCCTTGCTCATGGTTCTTATGCATGAGGTGTGTCCACAGAATTTTTTTTTCTCAATTTATATATTTGCTTAATACACTCTGATCAGCCATAATCTGAAGCTGGTTGGGTTTCACATTCAGCATACAAATTTAGAAATCATGATGAATATACATTCTTGAACATTCAACATTTATAAGCTTCATATATTGTCTTCTAATGTTCTGTGTTAGATATTTGCTTAATACACTCTGATCAGCCATAATCTGAAGCTGGTTGGGTTTCACATTCAGCATACAAATTTAGAAATCATGATGAATATACATTCTTGAGCATTCAACATTTATAAGCTTCATATATTGTCTTCTAATGTTCTGTGTTAGATTGTGTTCATTGTATTGAGAAACTTCAGACCAATCAGTGTTCATTGTATTGAGAAACCTCAGACCAATCAACTTTGACTGTCTTCATGTATTCTTTAGAAAAATTTCTTATTAACACCTACTAATGTTTTTTTTAGGCTGTCATAAAGCAGTTCAGTGGCACAGGTTATGAAAGCTCAGATGTAATGGTAATTGATGAAGTCGAGATGCACAGACATCAGCAGCTAGAGAAGCTGTACAGGTCGACACGTTCAGGGAAGGTGGGTTCATTTTGCTGCCTTGAGATGAAAATTAATATTAAACTAGTTCACATACTCCAATAATGTGCTATACCCTTTTAAGAGAAGTAATTATTTTGTTAATGAAATTATGTTTAGGGAAGTGCTTATCCTTTGATGAATTTGTGTGAGAAAGGGTTTGTGGATGATGAAAGGTTGATCCCACATTTCAGTAGATGCCATGCTAAATGAATTTCTTCATATGACAGCAAGGAATTCGACACTAACATTCTTTTTAAACATCTTTTTCTGACTCAACTGGGAATCTGATGGTTATCATGCTAGACAAGAACTGCCTTTATGTTACAATCAAATTCCTGGTTAAGTGTACAAAATCTGGTTATCTATTTCTTTTTCTATGTGCATTGCAAATGTCAATAACCTCAAATCTTCTTAATAGCTTTCAAATGTCTTATACCTGAGTACCTGTAAAAGAAAGTCTTGTACCAGAGTCCATTTCCACTACTCTATATTATTTGTAGATACGTTGTGTGCACGTGTGACTTTGCTTTCTGTTAAGCTGCTTGAGTATGGTTTGAAGTCTCATATATGTGGTAATTGAGCTCTTGGCGAGGGGAAATTAGTATGATATATGAAATGGAGGCTGGCTGCAAGTTTTGGTGAACTTGAAACACAATTTGCGTGATCGTTTGAGTCCTTTTTTGTTGGTCGTGCCTTCTTGAAATGACATGTGTGTAATGCTTGGTCAGTAATTTCTTTTTATTGTCAACTTTTGCAAAAATTGATGCTGACTGTTTGAGTCTTTTTTTTGTTGGTCATGCCTTCTTGAAATGACATGCATGCAATGCTTGTTCAGTGATTTCTTTTTATTTTTCAGCTTTTGCAAAACTTGATGATTGTTGACACAATTCATCTATGTTAAATTCAGTATGTCTTATCTCACTTTATTATATAATCAGCGAGGTTTGAGAGGGACAGCATAACTATTAAAATAAAGGCACTGCATCAATATTCTGGTTGTAGTTTCAAGAAAACAATATTGCAAAGAAAGGGGCTTTGGTTTATATTTACACAGCTACTTTATATAGAACTTTATTTTTCATGTTGTCCTTAGTTCACTAGCTTTGGGAGAGTTCTCATGACTCTGATAGGCATCAAATAGGCTTTAATCACTATTTTCTTATTCTTGCAAATTTCTTATATTTAAATTGCTATTTTCTTATGTGTATGATGCCTTTTGTTTCAGGATTTTCAGAAGGATGTTGTTAAAGCAGCGGAAGCCTTCACCGCCATAGGGTACCGACATATTGAGGCAGGTGAAAAAACAATTAATACTCCATCCAACCACATTCTATTGATATTGGGGAATGTAAAAGTGGATTGAATGAACTTGATGTTGGGTTCCTATATACATATATATTTTTAAATGTTATAGTGACATGTAGATGCTTTCATACTTTCTTTTATATAATACAAACTTTGTGGTAGTTAGGAACCAAGTTGTCAGAGGATTGCTGCAGATATGGAACTGAGAATATCAATGAGAACATGTTAGCTAAGGCTGCAGCTATATATGGTGATGCTCGTAAACATGTGGAACAGGAGCAGGATGACTTGAATCGCCTGTTATCTTCACAGGTTGACTTTTTACCCTGTACAGATGGAAATAATTTATGTATATTTTATGATGGAAACTTAGGCGCATTTAATTTATTGTTTCATAGTAGCTATCCTTAGTACATTTCGGAACTCCCAAATTTGTTTTATTAAGTTGTAGTTTTACGGGTTAGTATTTCTGCTTGTGTTGGTTGAGGCAAAATGAGAGCTATGTGCTCTTACCTTGCTGAAAGTACTGCATCATGGATATCATGCAGAGGATTATACTTGTGGACTTTTTGTGAGTCAGAGTAGTTTTCTTTTGCAGTTGAATTTCAAGCTTTTCCACATTGCGACAAGAAAAGCAAATAATTACAATTGAAAAACTTTTGATATAAATAACCAATTTTGATGATAACCACAAAATAAGATTTGAGCTGTTGAATTATCAGAGGCCAATTATTGCTGCAACTATTCATGAATTGACCTAGAGATGAATTATTGCTTCTTCTTCTTCTTCTTTCATCTTTTCAGGTTTTGGAACCCTTGAGAGCAATGATTAATGGCGGTCCTTTAGAAGATGCCCGCCACCTTGCTCAACGATATAGCCGGATGAGACAGGAAGCAGAGACCCAGGTAATTAGAAAGCTGCTCATCTGTTGCATAAGTGTTACGTAATATTGTATGATCATCATGCTTCGCTTCTTGTTCCATACTTTTGATATTTGCTATAATCTCATCATTCGTGATTTCATATTGACCATTAAAAGCAAACAGGCAGTTGAGGTTTCCAGAAGACAAGCACGAGTACGGGAATCTCCAATTCCTGAAAATGTTTCAAAGCTGCATGCAGCAGAAGCCAAGATGCAAGAAATAAAGGCTAACATGGCAGTTCTTGGTAAAGAAGCTGCAGCTGCATTAGCTGCTGTTGAAGCACAACAGCACAGATTGACTTTCCAACGGCTTGTTGCCATGGTATGTTTGATTTTTCAGTATAGAATTTTCTACTTTGAAGCCTAAACAATTCATGGAGTTTCATATTTATGATTAGCATACATTATTGAAGGTTGAAGGAGAAAAAAATTATCATCTTAGAATTGCTGCTATTCTTAGTGAGGTCGAAGCTGAGGTCAGTTCAATCTCCATTTTTTTCATGAAGAAATTTCTGTCGATCTGAGCAATGCAACTTACAGTCTGAAACTTGTGTCAGATGGTCTCGGAGAAACAGCAAAAAGAGTCTGCTCCTCCAGTAATTCTGCCTCCTGTTATTCCATCAGAAAATGGCTTGGAGAAAAGCACATACTTTTTGGCTGAAGTAAGTATTCTACATTAGACACTGAAACTTTAGAGGTTGGGTTTGCAAGTCTCTTCAGAAAGAATATGTTATTTTACATTATTCTGATATTTGCATGATATGCTTTACATAAGTTTCAAGATTATGCTGATGCCCCTATCTAGTACATTGAAGGGGCTTGTTGTTGACTTGTTAGAGTTCTTGTAAACAGTTCACCTTTATAAATATTTCCATAAAGAATTTATCAAGAGACAGATGGTGTGATTGAATTGTATATCATGTTGATTTCTGTCATGTGGATGAATGGCTCCTGTTGGCAAATGCTGCTAGCCAGGTCATTCCGATTATTATTTCCCATGCGCGGGGGTAATTCTTCAAATCCTCCCAGATACCTCTCCAAATGTGTGCATAAATATTGAGACTTCATTTTAAGGGATACTTGCCATTTGCAGACCTGACTTTTTGCTGTTGACTCCTGTTGGCAAACCATACATGGCCAATCCTGCCTTTTATGTACAGGAGCTCAATAAAAAAAGACTCTGTGGGAACAAGTCCTCAATCCCTTTATCCTGCATGGAGCTTGTCTTGTGAGAGGAGAGAGATTATCTTCTAAAATAAAATAAAAGGGAGATTAATCTATGAAAACATGGAATTTCATGGATGGTTCCAGCTGAAAATTTGCATCATTTACTTTAATCTTTATGCAAAGCAGGCGTTACAATTAATCTAGTTCCTGTTGCATGCTTTCTTTATCAAATATATTGTGTTTTAGATAGAGCTTAAGTTGTAAAATTTTGGTTACATCTTGCAGGCAACACATCCTTTTTTCGCAGAGACAGAGAAGGAGCTGAGCTTGGCTGTGGGTGACTACATTGTTGTGAGAAAGGTTATCTGGATTTTGCTTGTTACTTTGTTACCGTTGCAATTGCATTTGGAAGCATCCTCATAACAGATAGATCATCCATGTGCATTTAGAAGTTCTTAACCGCTCTTCTGCATGGAGCAAAGAAAAGGAGCTGGCATTTTTCTCTATTTGATTTTCAGGGACACAAACCTTACCGTACCTGTAGTTCCACAACTTGCATGTTGCATCTAATCTCTGAAACACTCATAACATTCTCTCACTCAAGGGAGATACTCATCCAAGCACCAACCTTTTTGTCTAGCAGTATCCAGAATCAATTGAGTTCTTCTTAAGAGTAACAGGAAACCTTTATGAACAATTTTCATGGAATAAACGTGTTGGATCCATATCATATGCAACTTCCAAGGCTTGAGTGTTTGCTTTCCTTTTTGGACCTCTTACAAATAGTTTCTTTTTTCTTCTACTTTGGCACAACATCTTCCAACAGGTACAAAAGATCCCATTGTCGTAGTCAACGCAAAATTCTTGTTAGAAACTTAAAAAAAAAAATGATTTTAAGATTTGTCTGACATCAAGAGACGCATGTCTGCATTATTCTATTTTACCTTACTGTACAATCAATCATATCAAGGAACTCGTCTCCCCTTGTGAAACCAGCCTTTATATTTTGTTTGTAATTGAATTAGGATAAGATAAATACTTAATCGCATTTTCTGCACCTTTAATTTGCTTGTACATTATAGGTAAGTCCAACTGGGTGGTCAGAAGGAGAATGTAGAGGTAAAGCTGGGTGGTTCCCATCAGCATACGTGGAGAAGCGCCAGAGGATTCCCACCAGTTCGTCTGCTTAAGTTTTCTAAGTCTTACCGTTCTAGTGTTTGTTCAACTTGTTCCTCCAAATTCTAGAATTGCTGCTAGGCGTCAATGAGTGAATGCCAAAGGGGGAAAGAAGAAGAAAGAAAAAGTTGGTGCTCCTTTTCTTTCTTTCTTTCTGATTTTTTCAATTCCTGTGTGTTATCATGGCAACGCACTTTGATTGTATATTCTTTCATTGAATCTTGAAAAAACGAAGGTATTTGATGAAGAGGTAAGGTATTCTTGTTATTGAAGAGCTCATCAATCTATCTCAACCAATACCGGGTAAAAAATCATTAATAGATGTTAGTAGATGTGTGAGGTTGAGCTAACTCAACCATTTACGTCAGGTCTGTAGTAAATATAATCCGGGTAAAAAAGGATTATTATTAAACCCAGTTTAGGTTGATTTTTTTTAAAATAAAATATTTGAGGTTTTAATATTTTATATTGAAAAGTTAAAAAATATACTAGGTGTTGTATGCTAATTTTATAGTAGGATACTTTATGTGATTTTTATCTTTCTTATGGTATAATTAGCATATTACCATGGAATCTCTATAAAATCAATCTTTGGTTTTCTAGATGTATATAAAATTAGATGTCGATTTTATTTATTATTTTATTTCACCTGAAGTGAAAAACATTAAAAAAAAACATGGTTTGCATGAATAAACAAAAGAAAATCCTCTTATAAATTGCTATTGTTTCTTTCTCCTGCCATTGCCAGTAATCTTGATCAGAATTCTAAAAGACATCCTTCCCTTCTGTTTAATTTTAACTATTAAATCAATCATAAAGGATTCATATTTATTAAATAGAGTTGAATAATTTTGATATTTTCAAAATTGAGACAATTTAGTTACATTTAGAGGTTTGTGGAGGTGTTCCGTGTGTAAAATCTAAACAGAGATGGCATACATCATAGTTTTAAAACCCGGCTCAGCAGGTCGACTTGGGACCCGGCTGATCCGGGACTAGAATCGGGCCAGGTTGAAGAAAAAACAGGGGAAGAAAAACTTGGTGTGACCCGGTTAAAAACTCAATTGTAACCCGTTGACTTTTGTTTGTTTTTATTATTGAAACGACGTTATTTTGATTTTTTTAAAAAAAAATAACCCGAACAACCCGGTCAAAATTCAAAACCCGGACCTTGAACCGGTCAGGTCTAAATTATGGCATATACAACTATGCCAAAAACTCTTTTCAGGTTTCACATGAAAGAGTAAAGAGTTTTACCGCAAAAAACTAAAACAATATGTAGTTTTACTGTTTTGAAAACAATTGTTCATGTTTCATATAAAACTGTTCATTCACTATGCATTTTTTTTTTCCTGATTTTTCCTTTTTGATCCTTAAAGTTTTTAGTTTTTCAGTCAGTCATGTTACTTTATTTCTTTTCAATTGCATCTTTTACAGCTATATTATCATGGTTTTATAAATTAAAATATGCTTTACTCTTTCTTCTCTTGTTTTTTTTTTTTTTTATGTGTCATTAAATGTTTTGATATTAAATTGAATTTGGAGGAAGATAATTTAGCTTTCTTTTAAAAATGAAATTGAGAGATTGACATGAACAAAGAAACAAGGCTCCTTTGTACAAATGATTTTCAAAAGTTCTATATGATCCCTCAAATTTCAGTTTTTTTCTTTTCTATACTTGTACTTTTAGGTTATTATACTTTTGTTCTCAACTTTATTTTTGTTATATTTCATTTCCTAAATTTAAAAAAGCAAAGAGAAAGTTATTGGAAAAGTTAAGGAGAGAGAAAACTTTTAGGTGAGTCAATTTCAATATAATAATTTTGATTTTAGTATTTTATAGATTCATCTTAAAGAAAAAAAACTGAGGATGATTTTCAAAGAAAAATAGATTTGGGCTTGAAATGTTATTTATTTTCTAATTTGATTTTGAGTTTTTTTGTTATATTAGAAGGTGTTTTGGGGTTGAAGTGGGGTTAATAAGCTTTCTAGGATAGTTTTTAGATTGTTTTAGATGAAAAATAAATAGAAATTGAGTTTTTTGATCCAATTATAGTATATCTTGATTTTCAGCCACCTCTCGTCGCTAGAGTTTACCTCCTAGATATGTTAAGTATCATTTTCTGAATGAATTAAAAAAGCAGGCAGACAAAAGCATGCTTGCTTTGTATAAAAAAAAAATCATGCTATTCATAAAAACCAATATATATTTTCTCATCAATTGAATTCTTAAAAATAAAATATTTATTTTGATTTATAAGTAGCATCCCCGCAAGGATATACAAGGTGTAAAACAATAGGAATGCCCTACACACTTTATGAAAAAAATAGTTATACGATGCATACAAGCTAAAAACAAGTAAGTACTCAGTATGATATTTGCTTTCCCAAACCTTGTTGAGCCAGAAGAATTGCAAGTTCTAGACATAAGCTATCCGAATCACATGAAATCACCAGCTAAAAAATTCTTGCAACTTGGAAGATTCAAATTATTTTTGTAAATCCGAGACGAAGAAGATTGACAGCTTTCTATCGAGAAAAGGATACAATTTAATGTATCATTGAGTTTCATTCAGCCCTGTGCTCTCATATCCATAAAACTAAT
>Ga0307515_10014549_pt1 | contig 14570 bp, 10 predicted proteins | sample 17_EM_MG_FD_194513 | JGI IMG/M metagenome (GOLD analysis project Ga0307515, IMG submission 194513) | Populus trichocarpa ectomycorrhiza microbial communities from riparian zone in the Pacific Northwest, United States - 17_EM | ecosystem: Host-associated > Plants > Roots > Unclassified | place... | reverse complement strand
ACGCCTGCTAGTGTTGCACGCACTTCGGGCATCGGACCGAAGCGCGTGATGATGTCGCGCAACAGACCTTCGGTGGCCGGCAAGTCGCCCACGCGGCGTAGCACTTCCGCAAGCAGCATCTGCAAGTTCAAATCGTCGCGATAGGTCTTGACGGCCGCCGCGATGTCCCGCGCAAAGTTGGTGTCGCCGAGCATGTGACGAACGCGCGCGAGATAGAACTGAGCTTGCGTGTGCCGCGGCTCCAGCGCCACGGCGGCGGTGAAAGCTTCCTCGGATTCTTCGATGCGATAGAGCTGAGCGAACGCGCGACCCCGCGAAAATTCGCGCGGAAAACTCTTGATGCCGCTGAAATCGATTTCTTCCAACGCGCCGAGCGCTTCTTCGGGACGATCGTTGTCGAGGAGCAAATTCGCAAGATCCGCACGCGCGAAGATTTTGTCCGGCTCGGCGTTGATCGCCTGGCGATAGGCAAGCTCCGCCTCAAGTGTCCGATTCTGCGCATGCAGACTCGCCGCAAGCGCGGACCACGCCTGTGGGTCTCGCGGGCGTTGAGCGATGAGCACACGCGCCTCGCCTTCGGCGGCCGCGGGCTGCGCCAAGTCGCCTAGTGTTCTCAACAGCCCCATACGCGCGTCGTGATGATCCGGATCGCGCGCGAGCGCCTCGCGATACAAAGTCTCCGCCTCGCGAAACCGACCGGTGCCGCGCATGAGCCCGGCCAGGTTGGCGCGAAAGTCCGCCTGATGCGGCGCAAGCTCGATGCTCGCGCGCATGAGGCGTTCCGCGCCCGTTATGTCGCCCGCCACCTTGCGGATGAGGGCAAACAAATGCATCGCTCCGGCGTCGCGCGGCGAGCGCGTGAGCATGTTGCGGCAGGCCGTTTCGGCGTCCGCCGTTTTTCCCTGCTGTAATAACCTGAAAGCTTGCGTCAGCTCAGGACTGGCCTGGACTGCATTCATGGATGTGATGTTCCGGCATCGGTAGACTTCGCATTGTCTACCATCAAGGGGATCCAGTGAATGGCAACGCGAGGCTCAAATGAAGCGCGGGGCGATTCAAGGCTGCGTGATCTGGTGCAGCACGCTGAGCGCGCCCTGTCTTCCGGCCGGCGAGATGAAGCCAAGCGCTTGTTGGCGCAAGCGAAAGCACTTGAGCCGAACCATCCGTTGGTACTAAACGCAGAGGGCGTGCAAGAGCTGCACGGTGGCGACTCTGTCGTCGCACGGCGACTCTTTGAGCGCGCAATCGAGTCTGATGCCGGCAACCCCAGTTTTTGGGTGAATCTCGCCACATCGTTGCGTCGAGTGGGCTCGCAAGACGAGGAGCTGAGCGCTCTCGAGAAAGCGCTGGCGCTTGAGCCGCGGCATTTGTTCGCGCTTTTACAGAAAGCAGGTTTGCTGCAGCTGCAAGGCAAGATGCGCGCGGCGGCAATCGTTTATCAGAACGCGCTCGCTACCATTCCCGCCGGCGCGCAGCTGCCTGAGAATCTGCGACCCGCCATCGAGAAGGCCGTCTCGGCTATCAAGGACAACAACGCGGCGCTGGAAGCTTTTCTGACTGACAAGGTCGCCGCGTTGCGTGCCCAATATTCCGGCGAAGATCTAAGTCGCTTCGATCATTGTCTCGATACTCTGGTGGCCAAGCGCAAGATCTATGTTCCGCGCCCCACATTCTTGGCCTTCCCCAAAGTGCCGGCGTATGAGTTTTATCCGCGCAAGGACTTTCCCTGGCTGGATGAGATCGAAGCCGCCTCCGCGGAGATTCGTGCGGAGTTCGAGCGTGCGCACCTTGAAGACTCCGAACGGCTCGAGCCCTATATTCACTACCCGCAAGGCGTGCCCCTCGATCAATGGGCCGAGCTCAATCATTCCAAGCGTTGGAGTGTGTTCTATTTATGGCGCGACGGCCGCCGCGTCGAAGAGGCGATCGCGCGCTGTCCGCGTACGGCGGAGCTCTTCGAAAGAGTGCCGCAGCTGGACATTCCCGATACCGGTCCAACTTGTTTCTTTTCCATACTCGCGCCGCATTCGCGCATCCCCCCGCACAGCGGAGTGACGAACGCTCGCCTCATCGTTCACGTGCCTCTGGTGGTCCCGCCTGCGTGCCGCTATCGAGTCGGATCGGAGATGCGCGAGTGGAAGTTCGGAGAGGCTTTCGTATTCGACGACAGCATCGAGCACGAAGCCTGGAACGACAGTGACTTGCCTCGTGCGGTGCTGATCTTCGATATTTGGAATCCCTATCTAACGCTCGCCGAGCGGGACTTGGTCCGCGCCACCGTTGCAGGCCATCAGGAATACAATCGATGACGACAAGTGCGCAAGTTGTGCTGTTCGCGGCTTTCTCGCTCGGTATTTACGGCGGAACGGCGCGCGCCGCAGAAGATCGCGTGCCGCCCGAAATTCGCGCTTGCGAGCCGATCCGCAGCAACTCGGAACGGCTTGCCTGTTTCGATCGTGCCGTGTCGTACCTCACTTTGGGTCGGCCCGATGCCGTTGCCACACCGGCCCCTTCCGCTCAGGACATGTTCGGTATGAAGGCCTCGACGCCGGCTCACAAGGCAGAAAGAAAAGTTGACCGCACACAAGTCGAAGGCATCACGGCGAAAGTAACGGCTCTCAAGATCGGCAGCGATGGCCTGATTCTGGATCTCGATAACGGCCAGACCTGGCATCAAATCAGCGCCAAAGGAACACTGCTGCTCAAGACCGGCGATGAGGTCAAGATCACGCGCGGCGCGCTGAACTCATTCAACTTGACGACGCCCAGCGGCCGCATCGCCAAAGTTAAGCGGGTGCGATAGGCGATGAGGAGCTCGCCGCCGGCTCCTCTAGGCCAAACCAGCAATTGAACGCAACGGTGATGCGCTCGCCTTCGCCTTCGTACGGCTTCACGTCGTGCATGACCCACGACGGAAATAGCACGAGTTGGCCTGGCTCCATTCTGAGATGCCGGATCTTATAGGCGAAGCCGCCGACGAGATTTGAATTGGCGGCATCTAAGTACATCGCTCCGGTGATCGACGGATTAAGAAAGCTCAGTAGACCGCTATCGCGCTTATCCGCGTCATGCTTGCCGGGATCGACGCAATACACGCCCGACCACGAAGCCATCGGATGATTGTGGAGTGCGAAGAATCCGCCACGGCGTGTGACGTGAAACCAGGCATCGGCGTAAATCAGCAGTCTGTTTCGCATCGCCGCGTCGAAGCCATTCAACTCGCCGACGAATTGCAACAAATGCTGCCAGCAAAAACCCTTCAGCTGTTGAATGACCGGATCCGGCCGGCGAAACAAGTCGAAACTGCTTTCGAAGACCTGCCGGTTGCGCTGAGTCAGTGGCCTTGGATTCGCGTGCTTGGCTCCTTCACCTTCGCGCTCGAGAAATAGCGCGCGCAAACTGGTATTCAAAGACGCGCAATTCTCCAGCTTGGCGAAGCCGAACGGAACGGCGAAAAAGGGAACGATTTCCGGCATCGAACGAGGCTAGCCGAATGCCGCGCGAAAAAAAACGGCGGGCCGAAGCCCGCCGCGAAAAAGACTCGCAAAACTGAATGACAAACTCTTAGAACTGCACGCTCGCCGTGGCAAAGATCTGACGACCGAGAACGTCGTAAGCCTGTGCCCAGGTGTTGCCGCTGCAGGGACCGGAGGGGCAGGTGCCCGCACCGTTCAGCGGCGGATCCTTGTCTAGCGCGTTGTTCAAGCCGACCCGCAAGTTGTACCGCTCCGCGAACGTCATCGCCGCTGAGAGGTCCAGGTAGCTGCGGCTACCGAGCTTCGAGTCAGTCGCGTATACACCCGTCGCCAAGGCACCGAAGGCTCCAAGGAACGGCTGATCGCTTTCGAGATCACGCGTTACGCCGTCGATGTAACGCCAGGTCAGGTTCACATCGAGCCCATTCCAAGGTGTGGACCAGGTCGTCGAGAGTTTGTGCTTCCATTCGGCCAACGGCGCACCGTTTGGAGTCGAAGACGAACAGACACCGCCGTAAAGGCCGGCGCAGTCGTATTCGATTCCCGCTTGCGGGCTCACTTCGAATTTGTCGAGGTACGTGCCCGCGAACCCAAACCGCAGCTTGCCGGCAGCAGCGATGTCCAGGACGTACGACGCATCGAGGTCGACACCGTTGGTCTTGAAGAAGCCCAGGTTATCCAGTGTATCGACAACGAAGCCGTCCGAAGTCTGGAACAACGAACCAAACTGATCGCGTTGGACGTTGTTACATGCCGACGCCGCTCCCGTAATCGCGCAAAGCACAAGTGTGAAGTCCGCGTTGGGGTTCTGAATCGGATCGTCGATCTTGATGCTGAAGTAGTCGATTTGGAATCTGAAACCGGGTAGGAACTCCGGCTGGAACGCGACACCAAACGAATACGTATCGGCTTTTTCTGGCCGAAGGTTGATGTTGCCACCCGTCAGGCCGTTGTACTGAGCAGCCGGGTTCGCTTCCACCAAGCCGTAGCGGCTCGGATCCAGCCCCGTGTTGGCGCACTGCGCCGCTGTGAGTTGCGGCAGGTCAACACCTACTTCACCCACCGCGCACGGATCGAGTGTTCCGTCCAATGCCACCGAGATCGGCGAGAACAGATCCGCGACGTTCGGTGTGCGCACCGCGTGTTGGAAGCTGGCTCGGAATCGGAACATTTCGATGGGGGTATACTCGAGGCCGAGTTTGTATGTATCGGTGTTCCAGTTGGTGCTGTATTCCGAATAGCGGTAGCCCGCTTCAGCCGTCAGACTCTTGGCGCCGGGCATGTCCTCCAGAATCGGCAAGCGCGCTTCAGCGAACAAGTCACGGGCATTGAAGCCACCGTTAACAGGATCTGTCGAGCCACCCTGTCCCGCACCGTCACCGGATTGAAACGCGGCGTCCGGCTGGAAGTCTGCGCTTTCGGAACGATATTCCGCGCCGAAGTTCACAACCAATCCGGCAGAAGCTGTCGGAATTTTCAGCCCGTATTGACCCAGATCTCCCGTGAACGAAGCATTGACCACGCGCTCGGTGGATTCGCCGCGAGCAATGAGCGGGATCTGCAGATAGCCCAATGCAGCTTGGGAGACGCCGCCCTGCGTATAGATGTTGTAAGGAACGCAATTCGGCGAAATACCGCTCACGGTGGCGCGGCAAGTCGGAGCACCTGTCAGCGGATCTGAAACGACATCGAGCGCGAAGCCCGTGCGTTGGATCGAGAAGTCATTGAAGTAAGTATTCTGAATGCTGGCCGTGCCGTATTGGCCATACACGTCATACGACCAACCTTCGACTAGATCGCCGCGCAAGCCGATGACCGTGCGATAAGACTCGTGGTTGAGATCTTGTTGACGGTTGCCGCCCTCGATGTTGCGGCGGTTGATAATCACTCCGACAGTGTCGGTGTTGGACGCGTCCTGCGCTGTATTCAGATTGTACGAACCGCAGAACAACTGAGCTTGTGCCGCCGTCCACAGCGGATTGTTGCAAGGGACGGTGAACACGTTACCGAATACGCCTGACGGTGCGATCTGCGAAAGCGACTGGTCCTTCATGAACATGAATTCGCCGTACGCTTGCATCTTGTCCGTCACTTCGAAATTCGTGAAGGCGCCGGCGGTATAGCGCTCGTCTGGACGGGTGTAATAGTTCAACGGGCCGAAGTTAAACGGACTCGCATTGCCCCTTACTGTCTGCCCAGCAGCATTCAACGTGTAAGAAGTGGTTGTAGCTCCGTCCACCGGATCGATGGTGCGAATACGCGCCGGGAAAGATGTTCCAGAACCTAGGCAGCCAAACTCGTCGCCTGAACCTAGTGAGCACGCGCTGTAATCGTAGTCCGCTTGCAGCACGGGATTCGTCTTGCGATAGCCGGCATAGAACGTGGCGTTACCGCGGTTGTCCGCGAAGTTCGAGCCCATCACGAAGCTGAAGTCACGGTTGTAACCGTTAGAGACGTTAGAGTCCGGCAGCGCAAAATTCGCATCCGCTACCGTTGCGGCAATCGGATTGTCGTTGTGGTGGCGATTGAAGCCGTAGTTCGCCGTGAGCTTAATGCCTTCGAATTTGGTGTCCATGATGAAGTTGACGACGCCGCCAACCGCATCCGCACCGTAAGTCGAAGACGCACCGCCTGTGAGAATTTCTACGCGCTGTACAAGTGCAACCGGAATTTGGTTGATGTCCGACGCGAGAGTCGTAGTTGACGGGTCGCCAGGGCCCAGGCGACGACCGTTGACGAGTACAAGAGTACGATTCGTACCCAAGCCACGTAGGTTGATTGTCGCTGTACCGTCAGAGCCGTTGGACACATTGGCGCCCTGAGACGCAAAGGCTTGGGGCAGCTGATTGATGATGTCTTCAATGCTGGTCTTACCGGTGACAGCGATTTCTTCACTAGAAATCGACGAAACAGGGCTGACGCTTTGAAGGTTCGGCACAACGATGCGCGAACCGGTCACCGTTACAGTTTGGGCGGCATCTTCATCGCCTTGCTGGTCCTGGGCCAGGGCCGGTACGCTCACGCTCGCTGCCGTCACCGCGCTCCATACGAGCGCGCGACGGACCGCGACCGCGATTTCGCTATTGCGGGTCATCGGGTTCCTCCTGCAGAACGGCCACAGCCGCCCTGAAAATATGTCGGCGCGTCCGTGTCTTCGCGAACGCGCCGACGGGTGCCTGGGTTTTTATAGGGAACCTGGCTCTGGCTGGGGACCAGCTCAGGTTTTCCGTGCGGCCGATGTTAACAGCGCAACTGCCACACGGGAAATTTTTTTGCAAATAAGCCACAGAAAGAATAGGCCCGAACCCTCGTTCAGAATTCACGGGGTACGGCGTTTCCAGAGCAGAAGGCGTGCGATGCCACCTTTGGGAAACTAAAGCTAGCCCTTAGTTGCGGCAGGGCAACGCCGAAAGTCGAGCAAGTGGCGTGACTACGCCACGCCTGGCGCGCGCCACAGTGCGGAAAATCGACCTGCTTTTGCTGCTCGCGGTCACGGCTTTGCGTGGGAATTTTGCGGTGACGCTGGCGTTGTGATCAGATCGAAGCATGAGCCGTGCGCTTGCCTTGCTGTGCGTGCTGACGTTGCTGGTGGTACTCCCATCGGCGGACGTTCAATCGTCCACTTCATTAAAGAGCGATCAGCTCTTTGCCTCACCCACGAAGCTGGATCGCATTGGGCGCATCGTCGCTCCGGTGACGATCAACGGCAAAGGCCCTTTTCGTCTCGTCATCGATACCGGTGCGAGCCACTCGACCATCTCGCCGGCATTGGCGGAATCGCTCGGTTTAACTCCGCAAGCCGAGCCGGGCATCTGGGTCAATGGAATTACGGGTACCGCGCTGCTGCCATCCGTGCAGATCGAGCGCCTCGAAGTCGGACACATCGCTGTCGAGAATTCTCGTGTGCCGGTCGTCTGGGGATCCGTCATGGCCAACACCGACGGGATTCTCGGAATCGCATCCTTCAAGACCGAACGCCTATTCGTCGACTTCAAGTGGAATCGCGTGTCGATCATCGAAGGCGGTCATCGCGCGGCGCCAGCGGGTTTTCAGAGAATTCCGTTTACCCGTTTGGACGATGGCTTGATCGTCGTGCCCGCGAAAGTGGGTGGCGTGAGCGTGAAAGCCATCATCGATACCGGTGCGCAACGCACGCTTGGAAACGTCGCACTACGCGAAGCGCTTAAGACCGATCGCGGCAGAGGCAAGCTCTTGCTGGTCACGAATGTCTATGGCGCGACAACGGAATCCAAGACGGGAGAGGTTCACATCGTTCCCTCGATCCATCTTGGGTCGACAACGTTGAGTAAAGTGGCCGTGGTGTACGGCGATTTCCACATCTTCGATGTTTGGAACTTGAAGTCCTCGCCGGCTCTGATTGTCGGCATGGATGTCTTGGGCTCGGTGCGCGCTTTGGCGATCGACTTCCAGCGCTCGGAGCTCTATATAAAGAGCCTCGACTACGACTCCATGCAACAGTCAGGACGTGGTCTTGGAATGCGCGCCCAACGGGCTATTGGCACCGCCCGGCCAAGAGACTAAATCCCCTGAATCTGGGGTTGAGTCTGACCGATCACGCAGGACGCGAAGCATGCCCCGACGAGTACAAAGACGACGACGGAAAAACTCGCTCGGGTTGTTGGCAGGCTCAGAGTCGCTCCGGCTCAAACGGTGCTGGGTGCAGGTGTAGCGGGTTCCGCCGGCAGTTGATTGGTGGCTTCGAACGTCACGCGACCGGCGAAATCGAAGCGAGTGACGACGATACGCTCATCGCCATCGATGGCGCTCGCCGGCGCGACGCAAAAGCCGCGCGCGATTACTCGATAGGAACGATCCGGCGAGCCCGGATCGCCGACGCGCTCTTGTTGCAGCTGGTCAACCGTGCATTTGTCTTCTCCGCGGGTCGCGAACAGTCGCTTTTCGCCTTCGAAGATCACGGTGAGATTGGTCGGCAACGCTTTTCCCGCTATGCCTTCCGCGGCAGAGCCGACTCCGAAGACCATGCGCACTCGTCGACCGTCCGAGCTTTTCGGCCCGGCGAAACTCACGCGAATCCCGCTGCCGTCGGGGCGCGCGCCGCCCTCGCATTCGATCTCGGCGTTCGTCCAGTTAATGTCGAGATTGAGAGCGCCGCGTATGCGCGCGCGCAGATAACCGTTGCCGCTTGCGAGACATCCAGAGGATGTCTCACCGGCGATAGGCCGTGTAAGGGCGGAAGGAGGATGCACGGCCTCCGAGACATTAGTCGCGAGCACGATAAGCGCCATCGTGGCTACGCTGAGATATCGAGACAGCATGGCGGCGGAGTTTATATCGCCGCGCGCTTTCGCTCAGCTTTACGTAACGAGCAACGCTTTTGCTACACGCGAGTGCACACGTGCTGTGCCGCGCGCGACATGTAGCAGACTCGTAATCAGCAGAACACCGACAATTAACAGCAGAATCGCGACCGGAATGCTATCGAGCCACTCCGGAGAGTAATGGATGGGCTCGTACCAAATACCGAGACGATCGGCGATGATGACGAAGGGATTAGCGAGCAAACATATTCCAACCACCAGGCCAACGGTCGCGGTGGTGAAGTAGACGATACCCAGCGGCAGCATCAAGAAGAAATAGGCCAGTGTCGTCCAAGTTCGCGGGTCACTAAGCATTTCGACGATGCGTGTTTGCCAAGTGCCCTTGGGACCTGGATGGACCGGCCGCCGAGGCATGCGCTCACCGCTCACCGCCTCGAGCAGTCGGCCCTCGCCGAGCGAGATGACGCGAGTCATGCCGATGAAGACCAAGAAAAACGGGATGCCAATGATGAGAATCGAGAAGCCGGCGGACAGCAGGAGCCCCGTGACCGCGAACGTGAAGTACACCAAGCCTGTAGCGAGCGTGAGCAACATGAAAAAGAGAGACGTATAGGATCGCGGATCGGAGAACACCCCGAAAAAGCGTTCGATTGCGCTTGGCGACGATGTGAGCCGGCGAACCGGCGCTTGCAATGCCGCTTTCACTTTCGCTTCCGTATCTCGATAGGCGGCCGCGACCTCATCCGGCGCACCGTATGTGCTTGCGATAAGCTCAAGCATGTCGGCTTCGGACCGCCCCGGTTTAGCTGCAACTTCCGCGCGCAAGTACTCTTCAGCGTCGTAAAGCGCGTCTTGCATCAGCGCAGGATCTTGGCCAGCCAGCGCGTCGCGCAACTCACTTAGATACCCGTCGATGGATCGAGGTGCGGGACCGGTCATGACAAGGCTCCTGTTAGGGTAAAGCGATCCACGAACTCGCGGGTCTGCTGCCAAATGGCGCTCCATTCAGCGAGGACTTCACGGCCTTGATCGGTAATGCGGTAGTAACGGCGGGGCGGGCCGGAGTACGACGGCACGATGCGACTGACGAGCAGTCCGCTCGCGCTGAGCGCTCGCAACACGGGATAAATGGTGCCTTCCTTGAACTGCAAGACGCCTTCGTTGCTGCGCTGTAGGCGCTTGGCGATCTCGTATCCGTACAGATCTTCATCCGTCTGCGAAAGCACGCTTAACAGCACCAGCGAGACCAAACCGGCATTCAGTTCTTTTTGAAATTTGCGGCCATGGCTACTGTCCATGGGCTAGTACTGTAGACTTACTAATATAGATAAGCAAAGACTATTAGGAGTTGGTCATTAGCGCTTGAGCGTGCCCAATGACAACGCTCATCAACGAAACTCAAACTGATAAACTGCGCGGCCCTTTCCGATCTCCTTGAAAAGTCATGCGAAATCCCCTCCTGGAAGTGACACCGGTCGTCCCCCAGGCGCTTGCGCGACTGCCGGAGCTGGCAGGCAACTTGTTCTTCAGCTGGCATCGTCCGACTCGCGCGTTGTTCGAGGAACTCGACAAGCAGCTCTTTGAACAGACCGGCGGTAATCCGCGCTTGCTACTTCGATGCGTCGATCAACGGGCCTTAGATCGCGCTTCCACGGATCCGGTGTACCTCGGCCGTTACACGGAAGTACTGCATTCGTTCGATGCGTACGTGAACGCTCAGCCCACTGGCGCCGCGGGTGCGCCCCTGATCGCGTACTTCTGCGCTGAATATGGATTCCATGAAAGCTTCCCGATCTACTCGGGCGGACTCGGCATTCTCGCTGGCGACTACTGCAAGGCCGCCAGCGACGAACGGCTTAATTTCGTCGCGGTCGGCTTGCTGTATGGGCAGGGCTATTTCACGCAATCCGTCGACGGCGATGGTGTTCAACACGCGGAATATCGCGAGCATGATCCGCGTGACCTGCCGGTCGAGACGGTTCGAGATTCCGCGGGAAATTGGCTCACCGTGAGTGTCCGCATCGCGGGGCGCGAAGTCGTGTCGCGTTTGTGGATGGCGAGAGTCGGACGCGTATCGGTTTATCTGTTGGACACGAATTGCTCTGAGAACGCGCCGTCCGATAGAGACATTACGCACCGACTGTATGGCGGCGATGAGTCGACACGCATTCAACAAGAAATGATTCTAGGCATCGGTGGAGTGCGTGCGCTCCGCAAGCTGGGTCTCGAGCCGTCGGTTTTCCATCTGAATGAAGGTCACGCCGCGTTCCTGATTCTGGAGCTGCTGCGCGAGCACCTCTCGAAGAGCCTGCCGTTGTTTACCGCTCTCGAAGTTATCGGCGCGCAGTGCGTATTCACGACTCATACGCCTGTCGCTGCGGGACACGATGCGTTCGGGCACGAGCATCTTGTCGCTCATTTCAACGATTTCATCAAAGAGCTGGGACTTCCTGTCGATCGCTTCCTGGAACTTGGTCGCGTTCCCGCGGTGCCTGGCGTGTTCAACATGACGCGACTGGCGCTCAATGGCGCGCGTCGTGTCAACGGCGTCAGTCGAATTCACGGCCTAGTCTCTGCGCGAATCTTGGGCGATCAGTGGCCCGAGATTCCTCCAGCAGAAAATCCCATCGGTCACGTCACAAATGGTGTGCACGTTCCGACGTTCTTGCATCAGAGCTGGGCGGGCTTCTTCGATTCCGTGTTGCCCGGCGATTGGCGCGAGCAACTTTCGCAAGGCGATTACTGGCGAAAGCTCGAGTCGGTGCCGAACGAGCGTTATTGGGAAGCTTCGCAAGACGTAAAGTCCCGCATGCTCGTCGGCGTTAGAGATCGAATGGCGCGTTCGTTTGCTCGTAAGTCGCTGAGTTCAGCTCAATGGCGGCATGTCACGCGACACCTAGACCCGCAGAATCCAAACACACTCATCATCGGTTTCGCACGTCGCTTCGCGACCTATAAACGTGCCGCGTTGCTGCTTAGAGACCGCGCTAGGTTGTCACGAATCGTGAACAACCCCGATCGGCCAGTGGTGTTTCTGTTCGCGGGGAAAGCGCATCCCGCGGACGAGCCGGGCAAGTCCGTGCTGCGAGAGATCGCCAAGATCATGACCGTGCCCGACTTCTTGGGTCGCGTCGTGTTCCTGGAAGATTACGACATGCAGCTCGCACGTTGGCTTGTAGCGGGCGTCGACGTTTGGCTGAACAATCCCATCGCGCCTTTGGAAGCGAGCGGCACATCGGGTATGAAAGCCGCTGCGAACGGTCGATTGAACCTTAGCGTCTTGGACGGCTGGTGGGCTGAAGGCTGGTCCGATGACAACGGCTGGGGTATTCCGCCGGTGGACGTTCAAGATAGCGAGCGCCGCGATGCACTTGAAGCTGAGCTCATCCTCGACACGATCGAAGAAGAAGTCGTTCCGCTGTACTACGCGCGAAACGAAGACGGGTATTCACCGGAATGGGTTCGCCGCAGCAAGCACGCGATGATGACGGTCATTCCGCAGTTCAACATGCGCCGCATGCTTCGAGACTATGCGGACGGCTTGTACCATCCCGCTTCACGTCAGCATCGGCAGCTATCCGATCAAGATTTCGCGGGCGCGAAGCTGTTGGCGGATTGGAAGCAACGCGTGCGCCAGGCTTGGGCGAAAGTCGCACTGCGGCCGCTCACTGATCCGCCACCGGAACTACCACGACGCGAAGCACTGCGCGTTCGGGTCGCGGCGACGCTAAATGGACTTCAGCCCAGTGACGTCTGCGTGGAATTTGTCGGACGCCGCCGTCTGCCCGAGGCGAACTTCGATCCGCCGCCGCTTTCGTCCTATCGCCCGCGCGGTCACGAAGGACTATGGACCGCAACGCTTACGGCGACAGGAGAGCACGATTCCGACGGCGCCGCGATCTTCGAGATGAATGCTCAGCCCCCGGCTTGCGGTCAGTTCGCGACGGAGATTCGCATCTACCCGTGTCACGATCTGCTTGCCCATCCCTACGAGCTCGGCTTGATGAAATGGCTGTAAAGGCTTTTTGTATTGTTGCGTCGACTACAGGGTTGCGAAGGTCATTGAGCCGGTGTAGACAGAAGACCGTATAACAACAAGGTCCTGTTGCCGTCCGCTATGCCTCGACAACCCGCGCGCGCTTCTTCAGGACGTTACGTCAGCCGGCTAACAAGCGGCACTCTTGCAGTCGTCATGGCCGGAGGTCGTGGCGAACGCTTGAAGGCGCTCACCGAGCATCGTGCGAAACCGGCGACACCTTTCGGCGGAAAATTTCGCATCATCGATTTCGTTTTGTCGAACTGCGTCAATTCGGGCATTCGACAGATCTCCATCCTCACACAATACAAAGCGCAATCGCTGATCCAGCATGTGCATCACGGCTGGAGCTATTTGCGCGGTGAGTTCGGCGAATTTGTCGAGGTCATTCCGGCTCAGCAGCAGATCGGCGACGTGTGGTACCGAGGCACTGCGGACGCGGTGTATCAGAACCTCGATGTCATCTTGTCTCATCGTCCGAAGCACGTGCTCGTGCTTGCCGGCGATCACATCTACAAGATGGACTACGGTCCCATGATCGCGTACCACGTAGAAAAAGGCGCGGACATTACCGTGGGTGTGGTGGAACTGCCGGCCGCCGAATCGACGAGCTTCGGCGTACTGACGGCTACCGAATGGAATCGCGTCACGAAATTTTCCGAGAAGCCGGCGAAGCCCGACACCCTGCCGGGCCGGCCGGATTCGATTCTAGCCTCCATGGGCATCTACGTTTTCAACACGCGTCTGCTTGAGAAACTGCTGGCGGAAGACGCCGCAGACGCAAGCTCCGTGCACGACTTCGGGAAGAACATCATCCCGCAGGCCATCGGCAATCGTCAGGTGTTCGCCTATCCCTTCCAAGATGTGAAGACGCGCGCGCAAAGCTATTGGCGCGATGTGGGAACGGTCGATGCGTACTACGAGGCAAATCTCGAGCTCGTGCACGTGAAGCCCGAACTGAACATCTACGACAAAGAGTGGCCGATCTGGACATATCAAATCCAGCAGCCGCCGGCGAAGTTCATATTGGACGATGATGGTCGACGTGGCATGGCCGTGAACTCGATGGTGTCGGGCGGATGCATCATCTCCGGCGCTCTTGTGCGCTCGTCTCTGCTGTTTTCAGACGTGCGCATCGATGAGCATTCAGTCATCGATCGATCGGTGATTCTGCCGCATGTGGAAATCGGCAAGAACTGTACGATCAGCCGCGCCATCATCGACGAAGGCTGCGCGATACCGGACGGCACGCAAATTGGCAGCGACCGTGAAGCAGACGCGCGACGGTTCTACGTGACGGAAGAAGGGGTTGTTCTCGTCACCGCCGACATGCTCAAAAAATAACGCCGGCCAAAATATAGCTCGACAATGATTCGTACCCCACGTCTTCCGGTCGTGCTGTTTTGGCACATGCATCAGCCGCAGTATCGCGATGCGCTGACGGCGCAGTACGTTTTGCCGTGGACCTATCTCCACGCCATCAAAGACTACACAGACATGGCCGCGCACTTGGAGGCGAATCCGAGAGCGCGCGCGGTCGTCAACTTCTCGCCCGTGCTCCTCGAGCAGCTCGACGAGTTGTCACGTCGCATCGCGCAGCACTTGAAGTCCGGCGCGCCTCTGCCGGATCCAGTGCTGGGTCTTCTAGGACCCGACGCGATTCCCGAAGCGCCCGCGGAGCGTCTCGAGTTGATTCGCGCCTGCTTGCGTGCGCAACGCAAACACATGATCGAGCGCTTCGGTCCGTATCTCGAGCTG
>Ga0307515_10014548_pt1 | contig 14570 bp, 7 predicted proteins | sample 17_EM_MG_FD_194513 | JGI IMG/M metagenome (GOLD analysis project Ga0307515, IMG submission 194513) | Populus trichocarpa ectomycorrhiza microbial communities from riparian zone in the Pacific Northwest, United States - 17_EM | ecosystem: Host-associated > Plants > Roots > Unclassified | place... | reverse complement strand
CGTGAATTGTTTGTATTTTAGTTATTTTTAATTGTATGGAAAATTCATGTTTTGCAGGTCCCTCCCATTCACTTCAGGAGTAGAATTTAGGTTCTTTATCCCTTTTGTATAAGTTAGGAACTCAAGGATTTTTTCATGTAATTTTGTTATGCAGTAAACATGTAACCTGAATAGAATAGTATACTCCTTATATTATTTTGTTTTTGGAATATTAATGTATTAATCTATACTTAGAAAAATTATAGCATAATAGCTTATGTTTATGATGCTAAACTGTGTTGTGCTTATATATGAAATTTCAGTGCTTTGATAGTTCTCTTAATTACTAACTTATGCATGTGATATGAGATGGAGATTGAGAATGAAGATTTGTCCTAAGTATATTCTTGAATAAATTAAATGATTGAATGTACCAATTATGGATGTGATATGGGTGGGATGTGATTATAATTATGTGCAGGATAAATTGTCGATAACTTGGGATCTCCCGGTATAGGGGAGACTCTGCCGAAATTTCATTAGAAATTTCGGTGAACTTAACAACAACAAAAATTGCTCCATTTACCCTTTATGTGGGAGTTAAACGAATATATTGATTGAATTTTTTGAGGTTGTTACATCATAATTCACTAGGGGATGCAAAAGTTAGCTACATTCTCTATTTAAATAAGGCTGATTGTTTTTGCCTTCCTTTTAGGAATTTCGATAAATTTTAGTCTTTTGTTTCCGACTTGGATTTGGTTTATTTTGCATACTTTAGGTTATTTTTAATTGGGTTTTGATGCCAGTTCATTAGGGTTTGATTATCATTTAACTATAAATACTCTCTTTTGAGGGTTAGACGATTCAAACTTTAATTTTGCCAATTATTATTATGTGTTAGGTTTTACTTATACTTTTGGTTTTTTAATGAACTTTTCTTGGACTTATCAAAGATTAACTATCTTTGTGGCATTTTTCCTTTAAAATTCCAATTCATGATTCATTATAATCATAGGGTTGGGGTCTTTTTCATCCAATAACATCGGTGCCTTGATTCAGATAATCATTATGTTAGGTTCTTTATCGTAATCTGGTTTTAGCTTTTTTGAGTTACTTATTTCTTGCATGTGGGTTCAAGGATTCCTACCCTTCGGGTTCACATTAAAACTACAACTAGTTTAGGAGTGATTTATTATTATTATTATTAAAAATAAGAGAGATCAGATTTTATCGAGGCAAATGTTTTAGGAGGGTTGTGGTTTGAAATGTACATTTTAAAGTAGAAAAATAGATTGTCTTAACATAATACTAACAAATTCAAGCCTCGTGGTTTAAAAGGGAAATAAAGGAAGAAAGTTTTGAACAAAAGTATTTATATACATTATTGATAAATTCAAGTTACATCTAATTTCTTCGTGTAATAAGAAATTAGAAATGTGATGTTGATAATGCTTGTAAAATATATTACATGACTAACTTCTTAATAGATATTGTGATACAAATCAGTGAGCATCACTAAAGAAATCATTAAAGGTACCAATTGGACCTATTACAATGTTTGAAACTACAAGAATCCAAGAGGAATTGTTTGGTTTGATTCTGGATGTTTAGGATAACAAGTTGCAAATCTATCATACTAGATCATCGTGTATTGTTTACTATTATGGAAAAAGTGCACTCTGGAATATGTGGATCCTATCTAGCTGGGACTAAAATGATACATGTAATACCAAGAAGGGGATATTATTTGCCTAAAATTATGGATGATTGCAATGCCTATACGAAAAGGTGTAGCCCAGGTCGAGGTGATAAAATTTATCAAACATTATATTGTGGTAAGGTTTGGAATTCCAAAGCCCATCATTGTAGATAATGTCATGGTATTCACAGGGGTAAAAATGGGACGATTCACTTAACAGATTGAAATTGCTCTAGTTAATTCAACCCCATATTATGCTCAAGTGGACAAGTAGAGTCGACAAATAAGATTTTAAAACTAAATTTATAGAAGATGATTACTAACAATCCTAAAAAGTGTCATGAATTGTTGGTGGATGTATTTTGGGCTTATAGAACATCATTTAGGGCTGCAATATGAGGAACACCTCACGCTTTAATGTTTGTCCATTAAGCAATATTAGCTTGTGAAGTGAATATTAAGTCTTTAAAAGTAGCTTACCAAAACCAATGATCAGGAATTCAATACCAAGACACAATGATACAAGAGTTAAAGGATCTGAAAGAGAAAAACATTTATGCCTTGAACAAGTTGCAGGCACAAAAGCTACAAGTTTAAAAGGCATACAATAAAAAGAAAAAAGAAGTAACGAGAACTCATGCAAGGGGATCTAAGGGATCTAGTTAGGAAAGTAATTTCTCCCTTGGAATAAAGAATAGGCAATTTAAAAAATGATCCCTAACTTGGGAGAGACCTTTCAGAGTAAGTGAAACTTACTTTGGAAATGTTTATTTGTTAGAAAGTATAGATGGTGAGATACATTAAAAAACTATTAATGGAAAGTATCTCAAAAAGTATACAACATTCATGTGAGAAACCAATAAAGAGATATTAAAATATTAATATCCTAAAATGTAGGAGCATTTTCTCCAACATTTTACAATATTCTAACATAATGTATCATGTAAACCCACCATAAACCCATTGATTTCAAGATATAAAATATTTAAGACCATATATAATCAAGTTCAAAAGAGATTCTTGTAAACATCAAAACCAAATTGTAGAGTAGAGATTTAATTCTCAATTAATTAGGCAGTAAATGTAAACTTCCTTGTTGCATGCAAGCTAGTCAACTCTTGTGAAAACCCACTCAAGGCCTTTTTTTTCTTATTCAATCTATTGCTTAACAGTAACCAACTCAAACTCTAGAATAATTGCTCGGTCTTTAAATTGCTTAGGCTTCAATTAGGAAGACTATTTGGACTTCATGAGTACCGAAATGTTACGATTAATGTCAGAAAGGTTAGGAATATCAGTAGAAATAGAAAGCATATCTTAAAGGCATATAAGGTATGTCTTAATAACTGTTAATACAAATAGGTTGGGGTGCTCCATTAGTTCTAGAATTATTGATCGCAGTAGTAAAGACATTTGGTTTTTGTCATAGAGGTTAAGGTCAGGAGACTTTAACAGTTTCAGAAAACGAGTTACTGAGAATTCTTCTTCTATAAGTACCAAGAGAGATCACAATTATAAAATATAATAATAATAAATCATTTATGAAATAATAAAATAATATATATATATATATATATATATATATATATATATATTAAAGAAAACCTTAAAGTCAGAAATAGTCTTCTTAATGCCTTTCTAAATGAAGTTTTTATTGTTCTAAGATTAAGGCAACAGTAGCACTTAAAGGGGGTGAATTAGGTGTTCCACTAATAATAACAAATATTGGGATTAACTCAATTAAACACAATTAACCAACAATATAATTAAAATGCTTAAAGTAAAGAGTATAGGAATATAAATTACAAACTCGATTTTTAACGTAGTTCGGCAAGCTTACATCTACACCTCAATCACCAAACCGATCTTGATTATTGTATTCTTTACTAGTCCAAGCCAAGTATTACAATGTCCTTGATAAATCATCACTAGACCTTTTTCACCACTTAAAGAAATACCCTCTTCAAGATTTTTCACCTTGGTGATGTACATCATCAATGATCAAATGTTTTTCACTTAAACTCTTGAAGGATTATAATTGTTTGAAATATAATAACACTTTTTGAAAGAGTAGATAATACAATTAAAACTTATATCTTTATAACTCACTCAATAGCACTTAAAGTGTATGAAGGTGTTTTAAGTGTAGTGAGTGCGAGAATTTATACTCTTGTGCAATAATATGAAGGTTTTAATGCACCAATATGAGTATGGTTTAGGATTGACAATTTAAAGTTGTTTTTGCTCTTGAAATAGCTTGTATATAACATATATTCAAATTTTGTACTTAATTATTTAATATATATATATATATATATATATATATATAATTCTAGCAAAAAATAGTTGTTTATAACTGTTCAAATTTGTCAAGTCAATTGGTCGACCAGTTCCTGCAAATTCCTAAGTATTTATCACGTATAAACAAACGATCGACAGGTGAATTGGTATCACCAAATGGTCGACCAGTTCATGTAGAATTCTAGATTTATCAGTTTTAATCCTAATGGGTTCTTTAAACCATTTTATCAATCCTTTTTAAATGCATGCAAAGTGAAGTGTGCATTTATTTTAATTTGTACTATCAAGAATGATATAAATATTTAGATTTAAGCACTAAAATGAACACTTTAAAACTAAGTCTTCACTTGCTTTGCATCTTAGACTTATTGATTGATTTTTTTTTTTCATTCAATACCTCATATTTGTTGATGTGATCTTCACATAAACATGTTTAAACTTAATCTCATCCAGGTATATTATTAGTCCATTTCTATTTAATTATTATCATCAAAATACATAAAATATTAATATATGACCCAAAGATCAACAATTTTGTTTCTAAATAGTAGCCCATCAAAACTGGAAAGTAATAGTTAATGCAAGAAAAAAAATTAGGATAAAACAAATAAAAAAAATAGAAATAATCTTATTATGTTTTTCCAAGATTTCAAGAACATTTGAAACCTTAGCATTACCCTTACAATGTAAAGGGGAATTGATATAGTTATGAAGAAAGATGGCAAGAGGGCCTTGACACAAACTAAATTGTATAGCAACAAGATTGGGGTGATAGCTTTCTACCTTAATAGCACCAGACACTAGAATATGAATGAGTTTGCTAGTCAAAATAGAAGTCTAGTATTTAAAGTTTTTACCAGAAAGAGGCGTATTCAATGAACAAAGCTTGTACCAGTTAGGCCCATGTTTCTTGACATGAAAAGGACTTTATTCATCATGAAGTTGATCAGAAGAAACCAATATAGACATTATAATTCAGAAAGAGAGTAATTTAATGGGAGCCATTATGAGGTTATAGAAGTGTCCATAAAAGAGAAGCTAACTGGTGTCTAAAATAACAACTTTGAATAGCATTGAGGAAAATAAATAGCAACCTAAAGTACAACAAAATATAAAGGGCCCAATCGACCACAAAACAGTTTTCTCAATAGTGTAATGCAGATTATTGAACACCATACCTAGAAATAGAGGAGCTATAGATATAGGTTTATTATGCTAAAAGAAAAGCATAGCTAAATCAAGGTAGCTATTACTGATGACTACATCTTTACAGACCATCAAATTCCTACAAATCAATATCAAATAAAACCCAAACTCCCTAGCCCTGACATCATTACTTCAAAGGAGCTCTAAACCAAACTTCTCAAAATACTCTCCAGATACAGACACTGGTAACTTGCCTCCGTCTTCCAAATCTACATTCCTTTGGAATCCTACAAGGTTAATATCACAAACAAAAGAGTAGGTTTACAAGAGAGAAATGATTTAGAGTGAGATACAAAAAAACATTTATTCATCATTTCTTCCATTTGGCTTTAATAGAGCTTTACTTTAACAAAGAAGTTTAAAGGTTGTCGCACCCAACATTGCAGTGACCTTTAAAAAATTAAATTTGCGAGAGAACATATTTCTTACATCTTGTTCTTAGATGAGAAATGTTTTATTTAAGGAGTCGTCACCTAGTATTATAGTCACTAGGAACCTTAACTGATCAACATAGATTCTATGGTGCGTGACTGGTTACGTAAAAAGAAGATATTATCACCCCTTAAGCGTCCTATTTGAGGTAGGATACATTGTTAGTTTTGTCTTAAATTTCTAAGAGTTTGTTGGATTATGCTATTAATGGTCTACTTATAATATTTCTGACTTCAGCACCAATGATTATTCGGATATGAATACTTCCAACTATAGCGTTGTTAAATATTACGTAACACAAAAAAACATCGTATTCTTAACTCTAGCGCCTGTGAATAAACCAGTAAAATTTGAATTGAAAGCAAAACGTATATTTTTTTGTATAAAAAAGATAGGTATGTATCGTATACCAGATTCGCATTTCACAGTAAAAATTCATAAATCAAATATACAGTAAAATCATTGGAAAAAAAGGTGAGGGACTCACAAATAAATTCAAAAGGGTCCATGAATGTTTTTGAAATTTTCTGATATCACAAGTGAGCTCGTTTAACCAGATATCAAAACAAAAATTAAAAATTAAAAAGAGATTGATATAAAGATGTGTTTTGCCAAACACACTTTTGACCTAATACAAATATGAGTGTGTTTGGAAGTGTGGTAGCGGTTGCTTTTTAAAGTGTTTTTCATTCTAAAACACATCAAAATAATATTTTTTTTATTTTTTAAAAATTATTTTTAACATCAGCACATCAAAATGATCTGAAAACATTAAAAAATATTAATTTAAAGAAAAAAATTAAAAAAAATTAATTTTTTTAAAAAGTGCTTCCGAATACAATGTCAAACACACAGTAGCTGGCTGGACCCGAGGCCCAGGCTGGCCTCCGCTATTTTCTATTTTTTTTTTCTGAACTGAGCTAGCTCAGCCTATATAATTAGACCGACCCAGCCGGCCTTGCCTGCTCACTGCCACAAGCTAGTGACTCTAGGCAAAGTAACATGCATGCGTGAATTATTCACGCATGAGTGTTGGATAGTGCAAAGGTAATTACAATTACCTTCGCACAATGTAATGCAGATGATAGTGTTTGGAAACGCGGGCTAACCCGCGTTTTTAAAAAATTCAATATTTTTTTTGTTAAAAATTAATTTATTTTATATATTTTAGATCATTTTGATGCGCTGATCTCAAAAATAATTTTTAAAATATACAAAAATATTATTTTATATATTTTAAAATAAAAAACATTTTAAAAAATTCTAAACAGCCCATAGAAAAAAGTGGGGGAAACGAAAGGCTGGCTTGGTGGAGACGAAGACGTGAGGTTGCTTGGTGCACTCTCTCCTCTGTTTCTTCCTCTCTTCGTCTGGTCTTTCTTCTTGGTCTTTCTGTCCTCGTTCTTGGTCTCTTCGTTTTCTCTTTGGTTCTCTCTGTCCTCTCTCTCTCTCTCTCTACTGGTTTCGGTCATGTATCTGTTGCTTTCTTCTTTGTCTTTCTTTTGTCTGTGTCTAGTCCTCCTGTGTTTGCCCGTCCTGTCTCTTTCTGTGTTGTTTTTATTTTTTTGTGTTTTCGTGTGGTTTTTTGGCCCTCTGGTTTTCCCCTGGTATCCTCTGTTCGTTCGTCCGGGTATTCTTCCTCGTCCCTATGTTTGCTCTGTTCATTCTCTGGTTTTCTCTCTGTTTGCTCGTCTCTGTTTTTCCTGGGTTTTTCTGTTCGTTGGTCTCTTTCCTCGTCCCTGTGTTTGATCGTCCTTATTCTCTGGTTTTCCCCCCTTCGGTTCGTGGCCTTTCTCTGGCTTTTATAAAGCCAGAGAATGCCATGCGGTTGCCTCCAGATAATGAAGCGATCCTGCAGGACTGTTATTGCAGGAGTAATGGTAACGATCGGCTGGTAGAGGCGTTCGTTGATTTGCTACAGTTTCTCCTTCCAGTTGAACTGGTGTGATGAAGAAGATGGTGAATAGTTTTATTTGAAACAACGTCGTTTTTCAACTGAAATGGCTATTTTCAATTTGCCCCTCTGAAGTTCTGACATTTAGCAATTGGACCCTTACTCATGGAAAATCTCCTTTTTAAAAAAAAATATTTACCTGGATTAATTGTAATTGAACCCCTCAATTTTTGCGCTATTTATAAAACAGTCCTTGGTTTTCAATTTAATCAATTTAGTTCTTAATTGGCTCATCAACTTTTAATTCTTTCAAAATTACCCCTATAAAAATCAATTAACCCCCTATTGTATTACCTCCTATTCACTTTGGTCATTGGACTTTAATTTCTTGCAATTTCAACCTAAATCAGCCCTAAACTTTGGTACTTCTTCAATTAAGCCCTTGTTGACATTAATTAAATAAATCAAAGTTTAATTAAGTTCATAAACTTATCAATTCTTTTAATTTTTGATCAAATTGACTTTCAAATTTATAATTTCATCCTTATTAGTCTTTGAACTTTTAATTTGTGTTGTCTTGATCTAATTCTTAAATTATTTTTCATTCATATATTTTTATTGTTTATTTATTATTTTTTTAAAAAAATAAAAAATTAAGTTATGAAAAAAATCATTTACAACAAAAATTAGAAAAGACCATGATTTAGTTGGGTTAACTATATATCTAGAGAAAAAAATTCCAATTAATCTAGGAGGAATGATGAAAAAGAAAAGGGGTGATGTTGTTAGAAAAGCTTAAAATTGCCTCCTTGACAGCGAGAGAAATTCTTGTTTGTGGGAGTTCAAGGTAAAAGTACATTTTGTGAAGGATCAAGTAAGAATCCTTTAAAGTTTGTGGGATAGAATTCATTTTTAAAGATAAAAGAGTAGGGGCAGAGTTCATAATAAGAGTGATTGTTTAATTTGCTTGGTTTAGGATTTGCTCTGGATTGAGGAAGACTAAGGATAAAAAAGAAAGACAATAATAAAGATGAGTGAATGAATGTGAAGATAAAAGAGAAAGAGTCAATTACACTTAAATTTCAAATTCAAACTTATTTTGGAAAAAATGTTCAATCATTCATGCATAATAAAAAGAAATGAGTGCTGCAATTGATGAGATGTAAAAATTCAATATTTGAATCTCAATATACCTATTAACATTAATTTGCATTTATTAATAGACAATTTTAAGGGTAAGTGTTATACTATAAATTTTATGGGATATAGATAAAGTTAGAAGATATCAATGATAATTGAATAATTATGAGAAACTCAGAAAATAAGAGTTACCACACACTCACTCACTTACATATAAAAAGGAACGCGTACATCAACAGAATATATACGTAAGCAGTTATAATAAAACAAGTAATTACAAGACAATAATAACTCTTGTGAATATGAAATCATGAAAAGAACTCTAAAATATAGGAGGTTATTGACAGTTGACATATGGATTAATAGAGAATCCTAAAGAAAGGAAGGTAATCAATAGTAAATATATATCACTCGATTATATAAGACTAATGACAAGAAAAATAACAACACACATAACTTAACAAAAACTCAAATCATAGCATTGTAGTTTTATCAAGTTTTTAGGACCTTTCAGATCTGAAATCTATAAACGATAACTTTGCAGGCAATATAACAATAGACAATAACTTTGTAGACGATAAGTAGGCTTGCAATTTTCTTTGTAATTAGTAAGTTTGTAATTTCAATTCTATAAACCAAAAATATATATAAAAAAATGTTTTATTATTTAGGAGTTTCAATTCATAGATATAATCAAAGTATGAAACACTATATAAATATAAATATTATTTTTTTAAGTTATTGAATTTACTTTACATTCAAGTTGTTTTAATTATATTGATATTCATGTAACTATATAATATAAATTTAGAATTAGTTAACTTTAAATTTTAATTTTAAATTACAAACTCCTCTTAATTAATCCAGAAAAAAGAAATCTATATCAAACACAAATCTTTTCTTCAAATTTCCACAGAATTTTCAACTTTAATTTCCTCGTAAATACCCCACAAGTTTCACTATTCCCATGACTGGCAAGTCTTTCGTCAGATGCATGCCAGGGACTCTCTAAACATTCATGGACGACATGTCGCTCAACGCGAAAACCCTACGAGGCCAAGTTTGTTGTTATTGGGGTTGCTGCCTTCAAAGCTAAACATCACCTTGTCAAACGTCAGATTAAATTAAACTTTTGCCTAAATGCATACGTGGCAGAATCAGCAAGTTCTAGAGCGAAAACTTTCCTTAGCTGACAGTGAGAGTATCGAACTAAGACCAAGCAATGAATAAAATGGGCTCTTTTACAGGATTCTCTACTATATGACTAGCAATGGCTTCCCCAGTCTTTCCAAGAGCTCCATCGGTCCTCTATTCAACAACAATACGACGGCGTTTGCCTCTAGTCGGGGCGTTTTGCATGTTAAGCTTAGGCTTCTCTAATATATGCCCAACTCTTACCTCTTCTCTCCAAAACGGGTACCGCTCAATCCCTCCTATTTATTCCTCTCTCAAGGTAAAAAGCCTTTCAGTTTCTTCTACTTTTATGCCTTGATTAGATTACTTCTAATTTAATTAATTTTTATTAAAGGGCATTGAATTTCATATAAATTTCTAGATTAGATCAAAGTTTGGCAGCCAAGCAGCACCAATAGGTAGAAGTTTTTGATGATTGGTATCTAAGGGCACCAAACAAGGTTGATATTTGTCAATTATTATCAATTGGAGAGCAGCGTGGATTTTCAGGGATGTTAGGGAGCATTGACTATATGCATTGGAAATGAGAGAAATGCCCAATTGCATGGCATGGGATGTATATTGATCATTGTCGTGAACCAACTATAATTCTAAAGGTGGTGGCTTCACAAGATCTTTGGATATGGCATGCCTTTTTTGGAATGCCTGGATCACTAAATGATATTAATGTTCTTGATCGGTCACCTATCTTCGTTGCACTTGCTGAAGGTCGTACTGTTCATATCAATTATACAATTAATAGGCGTGAATATACAATGAGATACTATTTAGCAGATAGGATTTATCCTAATTTGTTAACCTTTGTTAAGACAATCCTGAGACCATTAGAAGCAAAGAGAAAATATTTTGCAAGTAAGCAAGAGTCTACAAAAAAGGATGTGGAGTGGGCATTTGGGATGCTCCAATCTCGTTTTGCAATTGTACGTGGACCTGTTCAATACTGGAATAAAAAAACGCTTGCAAATATTATGAAAGCTTGCATAATAATGCATAATATGATTATTGAGGATGAAGGAGTAATGAACCTTGGATTTGATCATGAATGTGAAGTCAATTCCTTTATATCATTGTCACATGGTGAAATACCAGAACTACATGATTTGCTTCAAACTCATAATCGAATCAGGGACAGAGGAACTAGCTCTCAACTACAAAAAGATTTGATTGAACATTTGTAGGAACAATATGGCAACGAGTAGAATCATTAGATTTAAACCTCTTATGTTATCATAATTTTCATGTTTTTTATGTTTTTTTTTTCATTATGGTTGTTATCTTTTAAGTTAATTAATCCTACTTATTATTGTTAAGTGTTAGAAGAACTTCAAAAAAGTATTATGAATTGATATCAATTTTAAAACAATATATTTAAAATAACCAAGAAATTTCTACATATTTAATTAAAAATACATTACATTAAACAATAAATCAATCAAGTTAATTAAAAATTAAAACCTCTCTTTTGCATAATTTCTAACTTTCTATTTTGAAAATACGTTGCAGAAATTGGATCCAAATTAGAAATATCCATTTTCATAATTTGTTCTTCTTTCTCAATCTTGTCAAATTCTTGTTTCTCTTGACTTTGTTGAATCATCATAGCTTGTTGCTCTAATATAATTTTTCTGTCTTGTTTCTTCTAATCCTCAATTTCAACTAGAGTATCCCTGAATTGTTGTAAGAGATTTATTACAGTTAACTCCCCAACTTTATCTTTACTTTGTCTACGTTTAAGTCGTTCCTTTGCAGCCTTCTGACCAATTGGTCTATCTTAATAAATCAACGGTTCACTATCTTCCCATAAACTAACAGAATCAGGGGTAGATGAAGCTGATGAAGCCGGACTTGCATTGACATGACCTTTTCGTTTCTTGTTTGACCTTTGATGTTGACTTACACGCTCAAATTGCCATTTAGGTTCTTTTCTTAAGATAACCCAACAATGTTCTAGTTGAAATCGTTTGCCAACGCAAGAAGCATACATTTGCCGAACACCATTAATCTGGTAAAAAATTAAAGAAATTCAATAATGTTAAAATATGTGTTAAACAATTTAACATGGAAATGAATATTAAAATTACCCTTGATTTTTCGATCATTCCACTTTGCTGACAATTTTCAATTTAAGTAACAAATCCAACAAACTTACTGATTTCTCTATTTATTTCTTGCCATCTATTTGAGATGTTTATTTGGGAACGATTATTCAAGTTTCCTCCATTCTCTACAAAGTAAGCATGTACTCGAGCCCATAATTGTTTTGTTTGTTGTTCAACTCTTGTAATTGGATCCTTGCTTATATTTAACTATCTAGAGACAAATAAACAATCTTTCTCTAGTGAGAAGTTTTTACTTCTTTGTGATTTTTTTTATTATATGGATATTTAAATTCGAGTATGTTAAGTCATCAATTAATTGATTAGAATCACTTAGTTGAGAGAGAATATTTTCTGACTCGCTCATAAGAAAGTTGGTAAAAGAGCTTGGAAAATTTGAATCCATCTACATTAAAAAAAAAAAATCAAGTTAAAATCTTATAAGAGGGTGTAAAGGAAGCTCACATTCAATGTCTAGCAATTTTATAGTTTCCATACATGTGAATTAATAATAAGCATTGCCTCCTACTTGTTCTAACATTAATCTAATCATATAACCATTACAATTTGATCATTTTTGGGAACTAAAAAAGGATTGATATACTGGTTTAGTTGCATTTTCAACAAGACAAAATATAATTGACCTCAAATTAAAATAGGCAATCAAAAATAAATTTAAGATATGTCACTCCATGTTTTTATCAATATCAGCTACCATCATTACTTCCTCTCAATTTTGTCAAAGATAACAACATAAATAAAAATTATCTTCTTTAACCCATATCAAAATCATAAAATAACAAAGAAATAAAAATCATCACAAATACCAAATTAACAACAAAAGGTCTCAAGAATCAAGAGATGCAAAATAAAAAATAGAAAAAGTCTTTAAGCAAGCATACCTTTTAATTTCAGCTAATTAACACAACCGATGTTATTAATTAATCGGAGGACAATTGATTCTTGTTTTTCTAAATTAGAGAGAAAGGTGAGACACAATGCAGGTTTTGAAATTTACAGGTAAGTTTTCTTCCTTATGTTCTGCTTTTAAAGAGAAAAATAGACATTGGCCAACAAATACAAAATAAGATGTTGACCAAAGAATATAAAACAAATGAAAAAACGTTGACCAACAGAGAAAACGTACTTTTATTTACTTTTGCCTTTTCTACATAGAAATGTAGAAATGACACTTCAAAATAAAAAAAGCTATTTTAGCTATTCATATGGCTGAGCGGTTGGAATGATTAAAAGCAAAAATAAAAGATAAAAGTATAATTTTTGCATCTTATTTATTTTTTTAGCTGCTGTGTTGGAGATGCTCTGAAAGGTTTAAATGATTAATTTTGATTATAATCGAGCATTATTCTCCCCGATTATTCTCCCCGTTACTCTATAACTAATCGAAGATTTATTGCCCATCGAATTAGAGAAACTATGCTTATTGATTTCCTTTTAATGAATTATTGATACGATCAATCCTATATATATATAGCTTTCAGGTTTTCGTCCTTTGTATTAGTGTTACTTCTTGGTTTTTTTATACAGTTTTTTATAATCTTTTTCCAATGTAGCAGAAGTTGCTTCTATCTCCTAAGTCGTGTGATTTGAAAGACTCAGATGTTTTGAAGTGCTTGATTTCATCGTTTGTAATTCTCAATATCTCTGCAGGAAAGAAGCTGGCTAACAGCATGGTCAAAGAGAAACTGGCAGCATGCGTAAACATAGTACCAGGCATGTGCCTCTTCTTCTTATTTGCTATGCATCTTTGCTCTCCTTTTAGCCAGGCAATATATGATTGGATTTTTTATTTATTTTTTTAATAAAGGTTTTGTATTCACTTTAGTGTCAGATGGTTAAGGGGAAATCTATGTTCCCATTTTGGACACAGCTGATTTGCTACGAGAAATTGCTGAGTGTGCCCAAAATGTCAGCTCATCACTAGGAATGCAGCAACATTGCAACAGGATGCATTGTGAACTGATTTTCCCTCCCTTACATCCTGCCCTATACCCTGCAACACATGTACTCTCACCTGATATTTTTCTGTTTCTGAGCACCACCGCACCTCCGCCATCCCTCGTCCCTCCCTCTCTCCCAAAATAATGAACCTTTAAGCTGTTCTGCAGATAAAAGATGAGTACCAGGAGATTGAGATCATATCATCCATGACACTTCCAATATTCAATGTGCTTTTCATGGAAAGCTGTCTTTAGAATAACAAGAAAACTAGAGATGGTAAATGCAAAACAATTTTCCTGAAAGTAAGCGCGAGCTTAGGTTTTCCGAACTTTTTTCTTTTCCCTAGCAAAAGTGAGTTATCTACGCATTGTGGTTTGCACATACACATATCCTTAAATAGTCTCCTCTCTTATGTTCTTTTGCTTTAATTATTCTATGTGGCAACTCACCTCACCGTAGATCATGGCCTTTCAAGAAAAATTCATTAAATATATAGTTTCCAGGAATATCATGGTTATTTGTAGTAACTGTTGTGGTTATGATTTGAAAAAAGTTGTTTTATAAAAAGTATTTTTAGTTGAGGTTGGTTTGGAAAAATATACATTTGGTTAAAACTGTGGTTAAAATTGAGGTTGAATAAAAAGTAATTTAATATATTTGGTTA
>Ga0307515_10014547_pt1 | contig 14571 bp, 7 predicted proteins | sample 17_EM_MG_FD_194513 | JGI IMG/M metagenome (GOLD analysis project Ga0307515, IMG submission 194513) | Populus trichocarpa ectomycorrhiza microbial communities from riparian zone in the Pacific Northwest, United States - 17_EM | ecosystem: Host-associated > Plants > Roots > Unclassified | place... | reverse complement strand
TTAATAATAAATTAATTTAAATATTTTTATCATAAAATAAAAAATTAAATTGACCCAATAGAGTCTATAATTCAGTCATGAGTTTGTCAAATAGACTAAATATTAAACGAAGAGTCGGACTTGGAATTTTTTATCTTTTTTATTTGTTTTCAATTCAATTTTTTAGTATGAGATTTTTATTGAATTTTATGTTTTGATATTGAATTAATAACAAATAAATTTTTGAATTTTATATTATATAATAAAATAAAAAATTAATTCAATTCCATAAAATCAATAACCTAAATCTCATCGATAAACTAGGGTGGTTGACAGTGTGGTAGCGGTTGCTTTTCAAATAATTTTTTATGCCGAAATGCATGCCAATAATTTTTTTTTTATTTTTTAAAAATTATTTTTGATATCAGCACATTAAAATGATCCAAAACGTATAAATCATATTAAATTTTAGCAAAAAAAATAATATTTTAAGCGGTTCCCAAACATGTTAACTAAAGATTAATAAGTTGTGTGTGTGTGTGTTAAGTTTAAGTTATTATTTTGAGTTTAATAATAATATATATAAAAAAAGAGAATCTAAATATTTTTGCTTACGTTCCAACTTCGAAGAACAATGGTGGACAACCTGCTGCAGAAACGCGTGCTAGTGGAAACCAAAGGAGTTTGGGGGGCCCGCTTGCCTTTGTATTGTTTTGACTTTTGAAGCATTTAAGGGGTAGGTGGAAAGGCCAAAGGCCAATTCTCTCTCCTCACCATGCCATGCCATGCCATGCCCACACCATCACATCACCTGTGTATAAGAATCATTACCCACCAATTGCATTCCTACAACTCAGCCTTGTTGAATCTCCTTCCTATCTCCACCTATGAAAATTGCCAGAGACATTACTCGCTTCCAAATTTGGACCAGCAGAGGATCTCATTTACATAGCTGTCTAAGACCAAAAAAAAAAAGAGGAGCGGAGAGGAAATTAAAAAAAAAAAAACTTGGTTAGAAAAAAAATAAAAAATTTACATGTACAATATTTTTTCAAGTAAGTTACATATATATTAAGGTATGTGTTAAAAAAATACAAATACTTTATAAATTTAAATATATATATATATATTTCGGTTAGGTTTTGATAAGTTTCGAGTCAGATTTAACAATACTTATATTTTATTAATTATCCATTAGATCTAAAAAATATTCATTAATTTATGTTGGGACATATCAGTATTCAACGAGTTCAAATTAATTTGTCATTCTTACCTGTAAATAAACGATGATTATGGTGTTCTATATTTTATTACATATTGTATAATATTAAAAATTATTTTTTTATTTAATAATAGCTATGTTTTTTATAATTTTAAAATTATTTTTATATGATATTTTTTATAACTAGATTAATTTTTTAAAATTAATAAAAAAATTAAATCGAAATTTTTAAATTAATTTTTATCTTAAAAAAAGTGTTCAATGTTTTTTTTTTCCTAACCCAGCTCTTAAATATTGCTAATAAGACCAACAATAATAATAATAAAAAAAGATTACGAAGACAATTAATCTTATCAAGCTATTGGACCGTGTGATCGTGATCTTCAAATTTTGCCTGCTGGGTTTGATTTTCATATATTTTATCAATTTCAATTTCAATCCAATCAAATCATTTTCCCTTTTTTTTTTAAAAAAAAAAACTATAATTGGAACGCCATTTACTGGTGATCAAGATTGAAGACTCTTTTTTAACGATGATGTGATCTTTAAAAGGAGTGTTTAATAAACTAATACGTAGCCCTATTAAACATTTAATAAGGTAATTTATCAAAAAAAAAAAATTAAATCTTGAATTTTAATCCTTTTATTGTCGGAAAAAATAAAAAAAATCCAAGACTCAAATCCAGTTCATTGCAATAACTAGGGGTTGGGTCCAGCGGCAATGGGCCAGTTCTCTCCGTGAAGTGAATCCTTGCTGGTAATGAAATCCGTTTCAAGGTCTCCTTGTCCGGAAGGGGCATGAGAATACGCTGGCAAAACATAAAAAAACGAACGAATCTTCAGCACCACCAGCAGCAGCAGCAGCACGCCACCTCCCACCCCCACAAATCAAATAATCATCTCCTGCTTCTCCCCTAGATTCCCCTATAAACAAAACCTAAGGAAACACCCATAACCATAACCCTTCCTTCCCCTCCTCCTGTTTGTTTGTTTCCCAGGAAAAATCAATCAATCAATCAATTGGTTGATTTATTAATTAGATTGAAAAGGGAAGAAGAAATGGTGTCACCTGGAAACGCGGCTTTGCTGCTCGACTACGATCAATACATAAATATGGATGCTATAAATATTCCAGCTCAAGATCCCAATTTCTCTGCTTTCTCTTGGCCACCCCTTGTTCAACCCCATCATCACCATCAACAACAACAACAACAACAACAACAACAACAAACCCTAAACGCTTTTGCTCATACTGCCACCGTCTCTTGTCCTAATTTCGGGTAGGATCTCTCTCTCTCTCTCTCTTTTAAATTAGGGTTTTTGTTAGCTTTAGATCATATCAATAAATAATAGTTTTTAGGGGTTTTAGTGGTTAGGGTTTGTTAAGAGTTATGTGAGATTCTGTTTTGTGCCTGGTAAATGCTAGTGGTCAGGTGAGTTTTAAAATCGGCTTATGTAATTGCTTAAAATATGACCACTTTTGAATTATTCCTCTGAGAATTTGGTGGTTGATGCCATTTTTATTGCTAGATGAATTGCTCGGCCGAGATTTGAAGGATGTTTACTGTGGGATGTATTTGCCTTGAATTGTCTTTAGAGGTTAATGTGCTTTACTGACGTGAGCTTCAGTTCTAAGTATTAGGAGTTTGAGTTGCATCACTTACGAGCGAAATTGTAGTATAACTATGCTGTATAATGAGAGGAGTGATTGTGTATAATCAATTGGACGAGAGGGTAGGCACTCATTGACACCTTGTATTAGTTGGAAGTCTGATACCTGCAAATAGCGAGTTTTTACTTACTTTCCTTTGTAGTTTAAATCGGGCAGCTTTTCATTTTTGCTTGGTAGTTAGTGTTCAGCAATTCCATTAATGAGAGAGAGCAAATATTTTCACTTGAAGGCTGTTTAAAATGTTCCATTCTAAGTTCCTTGTTATTTTATTTATTTTCACTCGCTTCTTTTTTTTCTTTTGTGATGTATACTCTTCTTGTTTTGGATGTAAAAACATACTTGTCACAAGCACTTAAATTGATTTGGACGGCTTTTTTCTTGCTGCTTTTGTGGTTATTCATCTCATCTCTTATATTTCTATGTGCATGTGTGATCATCTGTGCAGTGCGGAAATTGATGGATCATTCGGGGAATGTGATGTGCAGAAGGAACCATGTTCCAAGAAGAGGTTCATTACTTCTTTCATCTCTCTCTGCTCTACTCTGTTTAAAAAGGAAGGGGTGGGGTTCATTGCTGAATTCAACCTTAATTATTATGTGTTTATTAATCATGTTGAGCTGATACGACTTTATCCCCCTATATGTGTTTTCATTGAGAATCCGAACCACCTTTTGATGCCCTTATGCTGAGACAGGACAGCAAAGACCAGGTTTACATAATTAATGGTCTAATGGTTTTCTAGATGCCATCACATGCAATCAAGCCTGCTGGTAATGGTTGTTTTTGAAGTGAAAGTCTGAAAGATTCTACAGCACTAGATCTGAATCAGAACCATTCCAAGTGCATTCATTGTATTTGTTTTTGTACTGCCTTATGATAACTGTTGCTACTAGCGCCCCAGTGGGACCTATGTATGTTGGAGGTGTTTCCAAACAATTACCATGAAGATGATGTTACATTTAGTACCAGTGTAGAGTTATCATGTAACCTAATCTTCTATTCTGAATGCAGTTGATGAAGTGATTTTTTATTTGGTACTTTGTTAATCTGTTCTGCATTTACCAAAGCGTGATGCATGGATGAATTTTTTATTTGTTGTTTTACATTTTAAATAAGTGGATTGGAGTGAGCAAGTCTGTCATGGAGTGATGTTATCCCATCTCTCACTCTCACGTTTCCTTGCTGCAGGGGTAGATCTGAATCATGTAGTGCATCTAGCTCCAAAGCATGTAGGGAAAAGCTGCGAAGGGATAGGCTGAATGACAAGTACTCTCTTATTCTTTCTCTTCCCTTCTGTCTCTGTCTCTGTCTCTGCTTCCCCTGGGCACTCACATTTTGTATTTGGAATGTCTACCAGGTTTATAGAATTGGGCTCAATCTTGGAGCCTGGAAGAACTCCCAAAACAGACAAGGCTGCTATTTTGGTTGATGCTGTCCGCATGGTTACTCAGTTACGAGATGAAGCCCAGAAGTTGAGGGACTCAAATTCAAGTCTTCAAGAGAAGATCAAAGAGTTAAAGGTCTTTTGGCATTCATGTGCTTCCAATTCTATTTTTTTATTTTGATGGACTTGTGGGCTTTAGTTATATATTCACGTATTTGATTTCTTCCCTTTGCATAATATCCTGCATCCTAATACAACTACTGCAATTCTTTTGAACTGTCCTTTGTCTTGCATAGGCTGAGAAGATTGAGCTTCGTGATGAGAAGCAGAGGCTGAAGGCAGAGAAGGAGAAGCTGGAGCATCAGCTGAAAGCCATGAGCTCACAACCCAGCTTCATGCCTGCCCCTCCTGCAATCCCTGCTGCATTTGCTACTCAAGGCCAAGCACCTGGCAACAAATTAATGCCGTTCATTGGTTATCCAGGAGTTGCTATGTGGCAGTTCTTGCCACCAGCTGCAGTGGATACATCGCAAGATCATGTGCTCCACCCACCAGTTGCGTAAATTGGCGACCTGCTATGAATGGGGTTTGTATTTTGTACCAAAACAAGTGCATTTATTTTGTCATTTCTTTGTCTGTATTAGTTTTTGCTGAAGTTCTCACTGGATTTGGTGGTTGACTGATTGTATTTCAATCTGGACGTTCTATTAATTGTCGCTGGTGTTTACATGTAAATTAAATAAGTTTAGTCTGGCAACCTATTTTTAGGTTTGGCTACTTGTAGGGGGTTCTTTAGCTGTTGTTTCCTTGAGTTTGCAAACCAGGGATTGCAATGTAATCTTAGGCTTTAGAAATCCACTGGTTTCTTCTAGGTCACCTGTTACTGGTAAAGTCTGTGGGTCACCTTAACCTCAGCTGGACTCGGGGCCCTCCGAACTAGGGGATCGCTTTCTTTGAATAAATAAAAATTTCACTTTGGCTAAGTACTAATCTCTTGTCCTCAATGGTCGTGGAATTAAGCATGCATGTGCCCTGTTCTTTGTAGCTAGGGATGGTAATGGGTTGAGTCTGGGCGACCCACCCGCACCCAACCTGGATCCAATCCACATAGCGAGTGGAGTTTTGGTTATGAGACAGTTTTGATGGTTAAATTTCATTTTCCAGGCAAACGTTCTGTGAAAACTCTGAGAAAATTGGATCTGTTTCTCAGAAGTCAACTTGCCATGACATGGTATCTCATGCTGCTTGCAGCTCGAGTACGATCTTGGTTCTAAATCATGCATTCCTGCTAAAAAAACCCATGTTCTCGAATCTCCTTAAATTCTCACATCCAATCATTCAAAACTACAGATCACAATTTCCACAGCATAAAACTCTCTTCCCACGTATGGCTCTCTCTGAAGACCACCACCAGTACCGCCATGTCCATTTCTACTTCCATGTTTCCTTCCCCTCGCCTCTCCTTCACCAATTCAGAAGTCCTTTTCTATCTATCCACTCCGCCTTAGCTTCCTCCAGCTCCCCTCACACTTCCAAAGATGTAGCCATTCATCCGGCCGAGTCCCACATTGAAGAACAGAGGCATCGAAGCATTTCAATCTCATAATTCATCTAGCAACGTGGAGCACGTTGACATTTCTTCAGCCAGAAATACAGAACAGAATCTTGAGTGCAGCAGTGTTTTTGGCGCCAGAGAGTTGGCAGTTGCTTGAGATCAAAACCGTTGCCCAAAGCTAGTAGTCATATTCAAACCGAAATGGGGTTTTGAAGAGGAGAATGACTTCGGTGATTTGAGTGGCTCTGTGGGATCCTTGCAGGTGATTTATTCATTTATGAGGCTGGAGGTTAGGGGTGTTTTGAGCAAGCGAAAAGGAGTGATTTTCAAGTGCGTGAGAAATGGACCGTTCTTGTTGGAGGAGAATTGAAGGCTGTTTCAAGGTTTAAGGCACATCTATAGAGAATGCTTTGTATAATTTGATGGCGCTATTAATTCGCCAATTACAAAGGCTGCCAAGTTTTTTTTTATATTATTATTATTATTGATATAGAGCTTATTTTATTGTTGTTGTTGTTGATATAGAGTTTTTTTTATTATTATTGTAAGAAGAGGATTTGTTACTTGTTTTGTTATGGAAGTGTAGCTATTGGCTATAGAAAATGTGTTTGTTTTTTTAAAAAAATTATATTACAAGTACAGTTCAAGAAAAATAAATGTGACAGCACAAGAAAAAAAAAGAGAAAAAAAAAATTATAGTGGTCGTTGGGCTAGGTCCAGATGACCAAGCCTAGTAGCCTCGGCATGGCAATCAGTGGGTTTGATTGCCCAAGCTTGGGCACCCCGGAACTTTATATATATATATATATAGCAAGAAATAATAGTGCTGAATGCTGGTAACGGTTGAAAATCCATAACATGCTTAATTTCTCATTAAAATTGAATCAAGATTTGAAGTAATAGGGAAGGGTTGTTCACCCACAGAGGATGAATTCTAAAAAAACCAAGCAGACAAATGCCTGGTTATGAATATTTTACTTTCTGGATTCAAGGCCTTGGATTTGTGAAGAACTCTCTCCTCTCTGCTTTTTTCTCCTTATATATAGACATATATTAATCACGATCGCAGTCAACATTTTCATCTCAAAATTCAAGTTAAGATGGCCTAATATGACAGCCCTTTATGAACTTGTCAGAAAAGTTGATGTACTTAGCCCACAGGGGGCGGAGCTGAGGGAATGCTATATCTAGCCAAGGCTTTGCTCGACCATTGAAATGGATGACGCCGGCAGTCTCAGCATCTGCCAAACTTGTATTTTCTTGGTAGCCTAGACCCAACATGTGCCAAAAGGGATCGATAACGTGGACGTGGCCATGGAATGCTATCAGACCTGGAGGTAGTGTTCCTAGCTGCCACAAGCTCAGGTCTGATTTCAAGTTCTGAAAGGAGAAAATGAGAACAAGTTTTCGATAACTTAGTAGCCAAGAAATGTCACGAAATGCTTGAAAACTACGTGGATATTTATATTGATGATTACCTCTTCAACCCAGTGATGGTATGTTGTGCTTATGTTGGTTTTCCTCCAAGCCTCTAAATCAAATATGTTCATGCCATAAGCCCAGGCACATTCGTTCGGCTTGAAATTTTCTGATATCAAGGGATGAGAGAAGTTCAAATAGCTCTTCAACTTCTTTGACATGACAAACTTGTCTTCTCCTCGACAGGTTTCTACTGCCCCGTTAACCTTTCCATTCATGTCAATGTCCCAGAGAGGCGAAAGATCGGACTGCACCACTATGTCATCGTCTAGGAACACAACCTTGTTTAGGCTTGGGAACAACTGCAAAAACAGAACATTGACACTGAGCATTACAAGCATCGACTAAGAGCTTATGTTTGTACAGAATTACTGACTATTCTATTACCTCAGGTAGATGAATTCGGATGTGATTCATCACTGAATTGTATTTGGGACTAAGTGTTTGTAGTTTTGCTGCGATAATATGAGGCTTCTCGGTGTTATTTGCTACAATTGCAGATGAACCCCCTCTAAACTGTGACCTCACCCTCTGATCCTTTTCCATTGCTTCCATGACTGGCACTTTCCCCTTTGCGAACCAATCGAAATGATGCAATGCCTTGACCTCAATTATTGCCGGAGCCAAAGGGTGCAGTGAGAACCATGCTTGCATAGGTGAATAAGTCTTCCTATCTGTTATTATGTGCAGCACAAACTTCTGGGGGCGCAACGCATTTTGGACAAGTGAATTGGCAACAACAGCAGCAGCAAGCACATTGTCTGAAGCCAGGACAAAGTGAAAATAAGTATTGTCAACAAGCGCAGGGACGAGTTCCGGCAAGGGGAGCTGAAGTCGAGCAGCTGCATTAGTGGAGTGCTCACTGGCTAGCCTCAAGGCAAGGCAATGAAGCTGCTTCGGTATGCTACTCGATGCTACATGCCTGTACAGATATTCTTGGATTTTGGCATTTCTAGTCCTTTGTTCAAGCAGAGTGACCTGAGAAATATCAATTTGTTGACAATTTTTGCGATAGAAAATTCCCACAACAAGCGTTTGACATCAAACAAAAGAGAGAAAAGTGTGGTACCATTTCTCTGAGCTTGAGAGCAAAAGTTTTCGCGTCTAATCTTGTGTTCTTGACTTCGTCCATAAATTCCTCTAATGTTTGAGGAATATCACTCCTTCCCTTTAATTCATCATTGCCAAGTGGTTGTTCTAGCACTTGAAACATAACCTCTGGTACCTTCAGATACCGAACAATAATCATAATTAGCAATACTTAAATTACACTAATCAAGCTTAATGCCACAAAAATCCTAGGGTTCAAGGAGTTTACAGCCGAGTCAAGCCTTCTCCCCAATATCCTTGGCCCTAGTCTTTTCCCCAAGCAGCCTATCAAGGCAAGATTAATTAATAAAAATGATAATCAAATCATATTGCATATATATTAATAAGTAATAGTAATTAATATATTTTTAGCCTCTCATAAGCTAAGGCTGTTCACACCAACCATAGGTTAATATATCAAATGGTTAATTACATCTTTCTATATCAAATCTTTTGACACGCTAATTAATTATTGAATATACCAATTGACTAACTATATATTATTTTTAGAACTGATTGGCTAACTATAATTTGGAAATAACTATTGTAGATAAATGTTATATGTCGGTCCATCTTTCACTTTCACAGGATTTTTAGACATTTTCTGTGAAAACCAGGGGCATGTTCGTAAATTCATGTAGCCAGATGGTGGGCAAAGGGAATGAGTGCTTCGCAAGGGCTGAACTACCATATGCTTTTATATCTTCTAATTTGGTCCTTAAATTCTTAATTTTCTCATGATAGATATGCATTGTGTCCGAAAATAATAACATACTTTCTCACCAACTTTCTTAATTAAATTTGGATATCAAATTAATATGCTTACTAATAATCAATTTGTTAAACATGACATTTTGATTCAATGTTCATGATGTTTGGAAGTAAGATAGCTCTTGTTTTTTTTAATGCGTTTTAAAAATATATTTCATTTGATAAAATATTAAATTGATATTTTTTAATATTTTTTTGATAGTTTTAATATGCAGATTTTAAAAATTAAAAAATTATTTTAATATATTTTTAAATATTTTTAAAAAACATTATACACCACAATAACAAACACACGTGTGACATTTAGTATAAAAAAATCACTTGGATCCTTCTTTTTTTTTTTTTTGTAAGCTAAAAAATAACAAGTAACTATAAAGGAAAAATCAAAGCTTGAGGATTTTTCGTGTTATTATTATTGGTAGAAGCAACCTCTAAATGAATAAATATTCTAAGGATAATACATGATAGTAATATTAAAAAATTAAATACAAAAAAAAAATATTATTTCAGGACCTATTCTATCTCTACTTTGGAGAAGATTAGCATCACTGGCTAGACTATATATAAAACATCCTTGGAGAATTATCTTTGGATTTTATAGCTCTTAAGCCAATATAGACAAACGACCTTGTCGAGTGATCAGAACAGACATTTATGTATAAATTCTATGATAAATTTAATTAGATAGAGCATAATAAAGTCTTGAAACGATGTTTTTTTTAACTCTAGTGGTGAAGCTTAGATATTGCCTAGAAACCCTAAACTCTATGACTTATTGAATTAATTAAATAATTAATTAACTAAAAAAAACAAGCCGGCCAGTAGTTGTTATGTTTTCTATCTTAATAATGTTTTTGGTCCTTCAAACACCATTATCAAGATTTGAAGCTTTATCTTATGATTAATCTCTAGTTCATCTCGCTAAAAACATCCTTCTTGATTAAAACGATCAATATCATCGATTAAAGCTAGCAATTATATTCAGCATTTCTTAAAATCTATTAAGAGAGACATGAAGAGCTGAGAAGATCAAAGCAGGGCGAATGCAATATTATTCAAAATGTGTACCTAGTGTAGAGCACTTGGTTTCTCCATCAATGGAGTCAACTGTGGACAAAACGAACACAAACCGGAGAAGAAACGTGAAGAACAAGAGAGAATAGAAGAGCATTCGATAAGAAACCCTTCTAGCTCCAACCCTCACTTTGATAAACTCTCTGACACCTTTTCCAGGAAAAACTGTAACATGCCTCAAACTCGGTGATATATGAAGCTGCATTTTGTTTTAAACCGAGCACAACACAGCGAAACCAAGAAACAAGAAGCCCGAAATAGAGCTGTGCCTCGTTTTCTTTCTCTTGGTTGGCTATGTCATTATTTGGCAATCACACCCAAAGAAGAACTGGCGATGAGTAGAAATGCGAGAAACCCAAGTAAGGATTCTGCTGTAAAAAGGAAGGATTTGATGATGGGAGTTTAAAGAGGTTGCTATCGGTCACCTAAACTTGCTTAGCAATTAGGCTAGACATGTGCGTGCGTCTGTATGTATACATAGATATATATTCAAACTTGTGCTGCGGATCTTTTAATACACATGAGAAAGGAAGGAGGGTTGTTAAGTAGAAAGAGACATGGGACTTAGAAGAGGCTATGGTGTTTGTTTTTCAAGGGTTTGGAGACTTTGGCTTGGCATTGAAGGAGGGAAGTTGAGAGAAATGGGTTTTTTTTATATATATATATATAAAGAAAATTTACATAAATTTGACTAGAGGTTACGTTGTTTGGTGTTACATAGCTTTGCCAACACATGAAGTTTTTTTTTGGGGACATGCTAAAGGGAGTTTGGACTCTGATATTACAGGCCTTCTAAAATGGAAAACGACTCTTCGTCTTGGACTGCATTTGGAGTGTAAAGACAGGAAACCATTCTTCTTCTTCTTCTTCTTCAAAAACAAATCAAGGGAAGACCTGAGAGAGATCATGATCGGTAGCAGGTCGTTTGTTTCATGAAATGGCTTTTACGGTAATTAATTGGTCTTCCGGCATATAATAATACCTTTTATTTTGTTAAAACAAGAAAGAAAGAGAGAGAGCGATCGAGAGAGAATTAAGATCATGATAGTTTGGAATGTGTTGTAGATTTGATGTTAATCAATTAATTATCTCTAAAAGCAGATTCCCTTAAATTATTGAAAAGAATCTTTAGCTTTATTTGGCCCCTCTAATTATGTTTACTTCGGTCCCTTTTTTACCTTTTGTCCTAATCTCATCCTTCTACTCTCTACTGCATGTTTGAGAGTGTAGTTGCGATTGATTTTCAAAGTGCTTTTTGTATTGAAATGCATCAAAATGATGTTTTTTTATTTTTAAAAATTTATTTTTAAAATCAACGCATCAAAATGATCTAAAACACACAAAAAAAATTAATTTTTAGCAAAAACAAAATTGAATTTTTTGAGAACTCCCAAACGGTGCCAAATTCTTGACTTCTTGGCATCATTGCCCAGTTACATCCTATCTTTATGACACCAATCTTATTAGAGTAATTGGATGACATTATTACAAATTAGAGTAGGAGGACCAAATTAAGAGAAGATTGAGAGTAGAGGGAGCAAATAACACCATTGAGACATGATAATGATGGAGGCCGTGGCATCTCCTTGTCCTTTTACATTACAGGCTCGACGTCAATTCACCATGAGCTTGCTAAGACGACATTAGGATAGGGTAATGCATAATTTATATGACCTTCTAGGGTTTTTTTTTTATTATTATTATATAACTAGACGTTACTAATTATTAACGATAGTTTATTTTGTGGGAAAATACATTGCTTTGATGTTAATTTAGACTATTGTAGAGTAAAATGAATTAATTTTTTGCTTGCTTGACCAAATAATCCTCATTGCTATCATTGTTATATATATATCATAGTTTTTAGACCTGGTCTGGTCCAATGCTCGGGTTCCAGGTTTTGACCGGTTCACTGAGTCTTCCAGGTCAATTGTTTTTTTTAAAAATCAAAACGACGTCTTTTTAGTAAAAAAACAAAAGTCAATGGCTTGCAACCAGGTTTTTGACCGGATCACACTGGGTTTTTTCTTCAACTTGGCCTGGTTCCAACCCCGGGTCAGCCGGGTTCCAGGTCGACCTGCCGGACCGGGTTTTAAAACAATGATATATATAGAGAAAAAGAAAGGAGAATAAGACTTGCCTTGCCTTGCATGGCCAGTCCTCTCTACAATCAAAATTTGACATTTCAGTCTTCAATAAAATCCATAGCTAAAGACCCTTCCCGTGTGCAGGTGATGGGTAATTGTCATTAACATGATATTAGGGCTTGCTTTGAAAAAATTAAAATGTTCGGCCAAAGCCCATCAAACAAATCTAAACGCAGCGTATTATTCAGTCCTTGTATTCTTGATAATTTCTTGATGTGGTCTATTTACTTTTTTTAATTTACTAATTGATCTTTATACTCAAGAAAATCTCTCGATGTAATCCATCAACTTGCTGTTAATTCTTGACACGTGGTCTGGGATGGGCTAGACATGTGTCCACTTTTCTGGTATGTCAAGAATTAACAACAAATTGAAAAGACGTGGAACACATGAATCGCATATGAGAAAATCCTTACAAAAACGATGTAAAAATTTTAATGGGTGAGCATTTAAAAAAAAAAAAACAAAGAACTTCAATCTTAGTTTTTTAAGATAAAAAAACCTAGTAAATATCATCTCTAGTTTTATAATTCAAGTTGTGGATTTAATAAGTTAATATGAGTTTATTTTTATTTTTATTTTTATTTAATTTTTCTAATTTTATCCTTCAATATTTGATTGACTGGAAATTAGACTTAATACTTTTTTTTATTTTCTTTTCATGAGGTTATTTTAATCATATGATATGGGTTGCTGATTTAGCAGATTAACTTGGGTTGATCCAAGTAGTTTGTTTTGTCCATTTTTTTAATTTGATATTTTTTTTTCAATTTCATCCTTCTATATTAGATTGATTAGGAATTGATTTTCGTAATTTATTTTGATTTTTTTCTATAAGGTTATTTCGGAATGGGATCAAAGATTTAACAAATTAACCTGTTTCAGTTCAATATATTAATGTCTCAATATTTAAAAACAAATATCATCCAATATATTATCGTATCAATATTTTAAAAAATATCTTTCAATAGCCATCATATTTTGAATTCATTATTTATTTATTTATTTATTATTATTATTATTATAAAGCATGTTAATAATATTTAAATATTTTTTTATATATAAATTATATTTTATATCTTGGATCAAACAAAAATTCAAATAAAATGCATTGTTGAAGATGTAAAAAACTATTATTAAACATATAAATTACATGATGAAAAGTGTAAATTATTAAAGTATATAAAAAAATAAAATTCAAATCAAACTACAAATGTGATCATTTTTTTTTTAATTTTATCCTTGTCTAATAAATATAATTAGAAATTTAATGAAGACTTGTCTAATAAATTCAATAATTTATCCTTGGATCAATAATCAACTATAGTCAAAAGTAATTTTTTTTAAAAAAGAGAAAAGAATAGCCCAAGAAAACATAAAAAAAAATTACAAGAACTAAATAATAATTTACCCATGGATTAACATGGATTGAAAACATGGATTAAACGGTAGGTCCAACAATAATAAATCAGAGACTAGCTAGCTCGTGGTCAATTATCTAACCTTCTAGTAGTAGTGTTGAATAACTTGTACTAGTTTATTTTGTGGGCAAAGACATTGCTTTGACATCGAGTTATCAATCGAACATATATATATATACATATCTTGCTTTGTAGCTAATTATATTATGAGTTGTCAAGACCACATCACACTTTGTTGTCATCATCGTTGTTGGTCGTAATTTATCTACAATAATAGAGGGACGAACGGACAATATATATAGGACTGTCCTTGAATGACTACTTCTCCACAATCAAAATTTAACACTTCATTTATAATAATACAGAATTAAAAATATTATGTGTTTTTGAAATTATTTGAGGAAAAATAATTTTAATTGATGCATAAATTGATTCTAGAATATTTTTTTTAAAAAAATTTAATTAAAAAAAAAACTCTCATGATCAAAATCTAATATGGGAACAGAGCTCGTTATTGAAATCCAACAGAAAGATGACCGAAAAGTTTATATCATGACACTAAAAGTATGTTTTAGTTGATATTTGAGATAGAAGATAAAGATAAAATTGTGTTTAGTCGTAATATATAAAATAGAGTAATCATATTTTATTTTATTGATAATGAATAAAACACCACAAAATACAATTTTTTTGTTTTGTATTATTAATTTATATTATTATCAAACTTGATATATTTAAAACAATAATTAGAGATTGTTTTTTCAAATTTAGTTTTAGT
>Ga0307515_10014546_pt1 | contig 14572 bp, 15 predicted proteins | sample 17_EM_MG_FD_194513 | JGI IMG/M metagenome (GOLD analysis project Ga0307515, IMG submission 194513) | Populus trichocarpa ectomycorrhiza microbial communities from riparian zone in the Pacific Northwest, United States - 17_EM | ecosystem: Host-associated > Plants > Roots > Unclassified | place... | reverse complement strand
AGCAAAAAGAAGGGGTCATTGTTATTGTTTTACTGTTTATCAGGGTTGTTTTCTTATAAAACAAACCAACTAAATCAGAAATTTTTATATATATTTAGAATCGGATCAAACTAAAAATTAGATTAATTTTAATTTAGTTCAGTTTTTTTAAAAAAGAAAAACGGCAAAACCTTTAAAATTTTTGGAGAGTTTTTAAAAAAATTTACGGTCAAATCTGGTTGTTCAAATTGTACCAATTAAAAAATAATAAATTAAATTCGTGATCTAGGTAGGATTTTATAGGGTTTAATTTTTTTAAAATATTATTATTTATTTAATTATATAATAATAAAAATAATTATTTAAGAATATAATCACAAACTAAATACTAGAATATTTATAAATTAAAGTTACGAGAAGCTTATTCATGTTAACATCTATAGATTTGATGACATTTTATGCAGTTTCCTTCTTCTTAATTATTATAATATAAATTATATTTTAGAATTTTATTTAATAATTTAAATTATTGGGTTAAGATCGTTCTTTGACATGGAATCAAAGTTTTAATAACCAATCGATCATGAGCTTAAATCTTACTATCCTAATTTATTTGATAAAAATTAAACACAAGATAGTATGAGCCTGTGCAAATTTTAAGTTCATTTAAACTTTTATTTTAGAAAATATATTAGCATATTCTGAAATTTTATCTAACAACTTAAGCTAATGTTATTGCATGTTATTTCTTTAAAAGAAAGTGGCGTTTCTATTTTTCTTACAGCAGCTCTTGTTTATCTCTTTCTGTCCATCTTTGTTTTCATCATTAATGGCGACCCGTAAGTTTATTACTTTCCATGCTAGTTGTTTATATGATCACTGAATGTGTTCTTTATATTTCAAGTTCGATGTCATTAAGGAGATGGTGGTTGCTCCATCTGTGCGCTGCGTAATGGGTGAATTTGTGCAGGACTTCAGTTTGAGAATAATTGTGAAGTTGGTGTGTTTTCTAAGGTGACCAATGCGTACTGCCTAGTTGCTATTGGTGGATCAGAAAGCTTCTACAGGTAGTCTGAATTCTGAGCTGACAAGTTATCTGACTAATTTATAAATGATTTGTATGAGACTGCAATTGTATGGTGTTTTGCGGCACTTTTGAGGCAGAGTTAGCTGATGTCATTCCTGTTGTTCAGACCTCAATTGCTGGCACTCAGATAATTGGACGGCTATGTGCTGGTGAGAATTCTGAAGTTCTTTTTTGCCTTGTCCTAGAATCTGCAATGCAGTGCTTTGTACTTTAGTGATTGCAAATGTGAAATGTCTACTCTTTTGGCAGGTAACAAGAATGGGCATCTTGTGCCTCATACCACCACTGATCAAGGTGAGTTTGATGAGATTCTGAAAGTAGGAAGAGAATATTATAGCTACGTTTATAGTTCAGCTGTTTCAGCTAGATTATAGCATTGAACAATTGTACCATGTTTGATGGATTAGTTTTTTGATATACTCATGTGATTTTGTAGACGTACTGCAATGCAACTCTCGTTGGTATCATACCATTTACAATTTCCAATAATTTATTATTAACAGTTGGACCTGCAAGCATCTCATGTATGGAAGAAAATGTCCTTATGCTCATGTTTAATAATATATGTTCTTTTGATCACCCACCTGATAGAAGACTTTGAACTCTCGGTTATCTGTTGGATATCTTATGTACTAATTGTTTTATGTTTCTCATTGAAGAACTCCAACACTTGAGAAACAGTCTACCGGATCAAATAGTTGTTCAACGGATTGAGGGGAAAATATCTGCCCTGGGGAATTGCATAGCATGCAATGATCACGTTGCCCTTGCGCACACTGACCTTTACAGGGTAAAGTTCTATATCCCTGAATTACTTGTTTCATGACATAATGATCAAGCTGTTGTTACAATCATCTGGAAATATTGGAGATGTCTGAAAACAATTATTGATCTCATCGTTCATTTAATTTCTCTGTCACGTCCTTAAGTTAGGACTGGCTTCTCTCTTGGTTGGAGACCTGAAGTTAAGCTTGAAACCTGTGTGAATGAATTTTATATTAACTAGCCGGTTCATCCCCTGTGTGCCATTCAATTATTTGGAGCTCCTCAAAATTGTCAAGAACAAATTCTTCGGTAGTAGCAGGTACCCCATTTCAGACCCTGAAAGTGAATCAGAGGTATAACATGGCTTCTTATCCCTACACCTGGTGGAACTTTGCTTTAAAATGTTTTAAAGAAAGGTTTTGTTAGAAGTTAAGAATATTCAAAAAGCTTTCTGAAGAACACTTTAATGAAAGGTATAATATCTTATCACTTTTCATTATTGTTATTTTTTGGGTGCCCACATCTACTGTCACGTGCAACTTTCATCAGGAAACCGAGGAGATAATAGCTGATGTTCTAGGGGTTGAAGTTTTTCGACAGACAATAGCTGGTAACATTCTTGTGGGGAGCTACTGTGCCATCTCCAACAGAGGTGGTTTGGTAAGAGAGACTGGCTTCCCCTTGAAGGCTCGAACAAACTTTTTAATAGTTGTGCGATCACAGAACTTCCACTAAAATCTTGTGTTTGGTCTATAGACAGGTCCATCCTCGTACATCCATTGTAGACCTGGTTGAGCTTTCCACCCTTCTCCAGGTCCCTTTAGTTGCTGGTACTGTAAACCGCGGCAGCGAAGTGATAGCCGCTGGAATGACAGTAAATGACTGGACATCCTTTTGTGGGTCGGACACTACATACTGAACTATCTGTCATTGAAAGTGTCTTCAAGTTGAGAGAATCCCAACCTAGCGCCATTGTTGATGAGATGAGGAAATCATTAATTGACAGTTATGTTTGACTTGACATTAGCCATTCTCTTACCTGTCAACTGACACCTTATCCTCCTGTGATGCTAAACATCAAAACTTCTTGATTCAGATTTTGTTATCTGATCAAGAATACATGCTTTCAGAATGGGTTTTAAGTTCCCTTTATGTTACTGGCTCACAATCTCTCTAGAATCGGTTGCCATTATTTGCACGTCCTCTCATGTTCTCTGCCACAGGATATTTGCTCCTTGCTCTCACCTGTGTGGGATTCATGTTGCAAGTTAATTTAATGAGAGTTAAATTTTGATGAATTTTTTACATGGCTGTCAAAGAACCATCTCAACTTAATAGCTTAAACTGTTAGGTGAGATCCCATGATATAATTTATATTATTCTCCAATATACCTCCTCCAGTAAAAACCCTTTAAACTTGAAACTTACATAGATCCATGTTATTTTATGTTTAATTTTTATCAAATAAATAGAGATGGTAAGATTAGAACTCGTGACCGCTTGGTTATCAAGGCTCTAATACCATATTAAAAAATCATCTCAACCTAATAACTTAAATTATTAGATAAAATTTCAAAATATAATTTAAATTATTCTCTAACAACCCAAACTATCACTCATTTCAAAACCAACAGTTTGAGTATTGTTATTGTTGCCAAGCGGGGGTGTCATGGATTTGCTACTGTAAATTCTTTTTTTTATCTGACTGCTAACTTTTTTTTACCAGGATGAATTGGTAAATTTTTCCTCAATATTTGCAAATTAGCCCATAACTTGGAAATACATCCTAACCTGCCAAGTCCGTATTTAGAACAGTAGTTAATTTTTTAAAGTATATTTACTTAAAAATATGTTAAAAAAATATTTTTAATATTAATATATTAAAGTAATTTAAAAATTTAAAAAAAATTAAAATTTTGAAAAAGTACAATTGGACTGCGTACTCAAACATCCTCTAGTCAATAACTGTTATTTTTGTTTTTTAATCATAACTTTGATTGATTTGTCAAATAACTTATTTAACATATGATGTAAATTTTGGGTCAAATCAATCCTGGAGCTGGATGCTATGAGTATGAGACAAAAACAGATGCAACTACCGGTTTCTTTTTTTCAACGGAAAATAATTAACTATCACGTGAATTTAATGTAATATTAGATAATTTAATAGATATTTTTTTAAAAACAATTATTTAGAAATATATTAAAATAATATTTTTTAATTTTTTTAAAAATATTTTTAATATCAACACATAAAAATAATTTAAAAATAAAAAAATATAATTTCAAGCAAAAAAAAGTTTTTAAAATAATAATGAGATACAGTATAGACGCATAAACATACAACCCTGTAAAGTCCAGTCAAAATACAAAATAAATAGAAGAATCCAGAAACAAGAACAAAGATTTTCCTTCCAGAACAAGAAAAGAATCAGTAAAACTCACGCCTACCATAAGGACATGACCGTCATTTCGTCCCCACCCCCTCGCTCCTCTCGCTCTCTCTCCTTACCTTGACGGATGCAATTGCGTCAGTACTCTAACACCTGCCTCACAGCCCGATTGTTTTCTCATTTAAAAGCGTTTTTCAAAAAACTAATTTTTTATATTTAAATTATTATTTTTTAATTTTTTAATATTATTTTAATATATCAATAATTAAAAATAAATTTAAAAAAATAAAAAAATATATTATTCACTGTGAAAAGCTACCAAAAAGCCCCATTCGCGGGTGCAATCTCAATTTCCCCACGCTTCAGTTTGTTTACACGCCACGTACTCAACTCAGCAAATAGGTCCCACTTTCTAAACCCAAACTAGCCCGTCAAAAACCGCCACATTGCCATCAAGCGATACTTCACATTTTCCTCTCCTTGTCGCTAGAGCTTTTCCCTCTCCGAATTTTCCTCGAAAAAATCAACTCCTTGTTTGTGATTAAATAGAAAATGAAAGAAAAGAAAGACACTCACTTTTTGACGCCAAAATGATGGCTTCTCCTTCGTCTGTCTCTCGTCAACTTTCAGATTCCGATTGAAGCATATAAACCCTAACCCTAAGAATTTCGGTTTTTTCTTTAAAATTCTCTTCTGAAAACTACTTAGTCTTTTCTTTTAACCCTAAAACGAACTCTCGTTTGGATTTTGATGGGCCGTAGTGACTCTGCAACTTCACTCGCTCCGGGGTTCCGATTCCACCCGACCGATGAGGAACTTGTCCGGTACTACCTTAAACGGAAGGTCACTAACAAACCGTTCCGCTTCGACGCCATCTCCGTCACCGATATTTATAAATCTGAGCCGTGGGATCTTCCAGGTCGCAACTTTTTACAACTTTCTCTCTTTAGATCCACGTGTCTAGCTCTTTCCCTAATTACATAAATTCTTTGATTTTTTCTTAATTGTGAAGCAGTTGATGCCTTTCTTTTGTTTAATCGTAGATTAGCTAGTGATTTAGCTTGATTATGTTTTGATTTTGAATTAAAATTTGACTTGGGTTCTTATAATTATTGATAGGCAAGTAATTGGCTTTATTAGCTTGTCTTGACTGGGGTTTATGGATGGTAAAGTGATTTAATTAAGTTAAAAGTTAAGTTTGGCGATTATAATTTAGTCTTGCAATGGTGGCTTATTAATCAATGATTATTATTGATGTGGGGATTCGGTTTGTGGATTTTGTAGATAAGTCGAAGTTGAAGAGCAGGGATTTAGAATGGTATTTCTTTAGCATGTTGGATAAGAAGTATGGAAATGGGTCTAAGACGAATCGTGCTACTGAGAAAGGTTACTGGAAGACGACTGGGAAAGATCGGCCTATTCGTCAGAACTCACAAGTTGTGGGGATGAAGAAGACCCTTGTGTACCATCAGGGTCGAGCTCCACGTGGTCAGCGCTCTAATTGGGTAATGCATGAGTACCGCCTTGTTGATGAGGAGCTGGAGAAAGCGGGAATTGCTCAAGTGAGATTGATATCTTAGAAAAAATGTCTAAGCTTTTATTTTTATTGTAAATTTGTTGGGATTTTTTGTGTTGATTGTCTTGTGTTTTTTGGTGGGGAAGGATGCTTTTGTGCTTTGCAGGATTTTCCAAAAGAGCGGGACAGGACCAAAGAATGGGGAGCAGTATGGGGCACCGTTTATTGAGGAGGAATGGGATGATGATGAAGTGCCTCTGTTGCCAAGTGAAGAGATGGTGTTGACTGAAGAAGCACCAGTTGGTGATGATGCATACCTGGAAATGAATGAGCTTGGCCAGGTTTGTACTTGTATAGTTACTTGTGGTAAATTATTTTGAATTGTTTGGTTGGAAATTAAATGGATCTCAGTATAGAAATGCATAAATTTAAGAAAATCTATTAGACCTACTCTATGAATTTGAGGTGCGGATGAAAACATTTACATGCAAAGAAGTTAACAAAAGTATTTGTGGGGAGTTCATAAGCATGGAATGCTATTTAGTTGCTTGTTTAGGTGGCAGTACCGAATCTTTGTATTTGCGGGGAGTTCATAAGCATGGAACGCCATTTGGTTGCTTGTATAAGTGGTAGTACCAAATGTTGCTTATTCTGTACATTGTATAAGCAAAGTTGTCATCATTTTAAACTCCAAGTAATATATGTTAAAATTTCAAAATCATAGAATGCATATTTTGTCAGGGTAATAAGAAATCTGGATACAAGTTCTTAATCTAGAAGTGCTTGATCTCACATGTGTATATGTCAATTCTGTCCTTGATGAGGACTATATTAAAACTTTTAACTTGTTTCGGCAGTCCTATTTTCTAATGATAGTTTTTTTTTTCTCACTTTGCTTAAGTCATTGTAACTTTTTTGTATAAAAGGATTGCCACTTTTACATGACCACAACAGCTTGAAGTCATTTTTGCCATCTGATAATTTTCAAGGTGTTTTCTTTGAGGCTTGAAGTTCTCTCCAAGCTCCTGAGAAAAAAGGATCTACTTTCCGGTTCTCCTTGTGTTTTCCCCCCCCTTTTGATCAGCTATGTATTGATTGCAGTTGCAAACTAATGCACCTAGTCTCTGTAACATGCTCTCTGGGGTCAATATGTCATCAGACTTCTCACGTTATTCCTCTGAAGGGCTAGCTTCCTAATAAGAGTTACCATGCTTTAGCTGTATTTTGGATCGCTAAGCTATGTCATTTTATGTTGCATTTTTTTATTCCTTGACTTCTGTGCTTGGCAATCTTGGTTATTGCACCTAGGCTTGTCATATATTCGTCGGGGACTACTTGTTCTCAGATGTATTGCCATATTCCCCCAAATGGACTCACTTTCTATTTAGAATCTCAGTACCTGGCTGTTAATTTGGATCACTAAGTTGTCCATGTTTGCTCACCTTTTCTATTATTGGTTTATGGCAAAAAAGATTAAACATATTTGTCCTCCAACTTGTTGATTTGTCTTATTTAGAGTATATGCTGTGTTGGTCATGTGTTTTTTCCATAGTGAAGATCTATAAATCTGTTGTGGGTGTGTTTTCAAGCATTGTCTGTTTCTTCAGCGTTACTTGTGATCCATGCTCCTCTGCCCAGCTTTCATCCGTTAATCCATTATGTTTGCATTTCATGATTAAAGGCCTCACCACCAATTAAATTTTTCACTATTCTGTTTCTTTTTTTGGCCAGAATTTCGACACTGGAATTACATCTGAAAATACTGCCCTTCCACAAAACTTCTACTATGGGGAAGCAAGCAACTATGTGGAGCAGCCCAGAGACTTCAGTGAAGATGATCTAAAGCCCATGTTAAGAGGGGCTGAAAATCGACATGGTCCATCTCTGCCAGCTGAAGAAAACTTGGACTTACCTGGGCAATATGAGACGGATGCAGTCAAAAATGAATACAACAACGCGGAGCCAATGAATAATGTGAATGCTGTTGATGTGAATTATTTGTTTGATGAATCATACTTGGATGCTCTCAATAATCTTCCACAGAGTGAAGGACTTTTCCTGGAAGCTAATGATCTTTCAAATCCTGTGGAGCCAGAGACTGGCGGAGATTCCTCAGGTTTTGACATGCTGGAAGAGTACCTCAATTTCTTTGATGCTGATGATGAGAATATGTCTTTTGATCCCTCTGATATCTTTGCAAGTGATACTGCTGTTTCCAATCAACAACCTCCTCCCCAAGAGGTAAGAATTTACTCAAATCTTCATTGCTTAATTCACTGATTGAACTGCATGCGGCAATTAATTAGTAACTGCATAACAGGATGTCAAGGGTGGAACTGATGAATTGTTGAAGGCAATCCAAAAACCATTAGAAACACATGGCAATGTTGGTCCATCCTCATCAAAGCAAAAGCCAGAGGCTATGGAATTTGATTCTGGTAAATTTAGATTCCGGTTTGTTTCATCAATGCTCTTTATGGTTTGCTAACCTGTATCCGTTTAGGGATGTTAGATTTGTTTGATAGATCTACATGATTCAGTTGGACTCAATTTCGCCCACTGGCCACTATTTTTGACATTTCCTTGTTTTTCTGGCCTCATTCTTCTGTATCTCATTTATGGTGCAGATTTCAAATATCCATTCATCAAGCAGGCCAGTCACATGTTGGGGAAAATTCCTGCACCCCCTGCACTTGCTTCCGAGTTCCCTTCCAAGGATGCTGCTCTTCGCTTACAGTCAGCATCTTCCAGCTCAATTCATGTTACTGCTGGTGTGATAAGAATAGAAAACATGAGCTTAGGTGGCAATGGGACGGAGTGGTCATTTGGCAAGAATGGGAATGTTGATGTCATCCTTTCTTTTGGTTTGCCACAACAAGAAGGTGGTCCTGCCAGTTGGGTGCCGATGACTAGCTTATTCTCAGGCAAGGCAGAGTCTGTGGTGTCACGGGGTTGGCTCTTCTTGATGTTCTTTTGGGTCCTAATTCTCTCTGTAAGTTATAAAATTGGGACCTGTATCTGTGCCAAGTAAACCTAAGGTGAATGGAGTTGGCTAAGAGGTGCCCAAATCCTGTTTTTTGGTTGAGTATTTTAGGGATTTGTTGTTAGTTAATTCCATATAGATCTATTAGGACAGCTTGACATCAAGATAAACCATTACTTTATGATTGTTATTCATGCTTGACTTCATTTCACTGTAATCATATGAAATTGCTCACAATGCCTACTTACTGTTTTTTTTTTTTTTTTTGAACCGCACTTATTGGTTATTTGTTCTGAATTTCACTGGCTTTTATGCATGGGCTGCATTAATCGTTGTTTGGTGATTTACCGTCCAAGTCCTATTTCTAAATCAAGATGATGGCCTATGGTGCAGCAATCATGTATGTTGGCATTGCGGTTTAATTGAATTATTTTTTTTAGTGTTTTTAGATTATTTTAATGTGTTATTATTAAAAATAAAATTAATAAAAAATTGTTTTGATGTATTTAAAATAATCTCAAGCACACTTCTCAACACCTTTAGAATTGGATGATTGTTTTCCATCCTTTACGTTGATTACTAGCTGTAGTTCTCTGTAGTTAGTGCAGCTTTTAACTCTTCGGCCGCCTCTTTGGGTGGGAAATTGTCATTTTTTGTCGGGGAAAGTTAAACACTTTATTACGGGTTAGAGTGAGTTTGTTTATTTTTTTAAAAAAAAACATTAAATTATTTGTTTTTAGTATTTTTATCAGTTTTAATGTGTTATGTTAAAAACAAAAAATACTTTAATGTATTTTTAATTAATTCTTTTTTTTGTAAAAACAATCTTCAATATAGTAATTTTGTTTTTTCAATTAAACACGTTTTTTTTCTTATGTTTGTTCTTTTCATATTTTTTATATCGGAAACTAACAACTGTACAAACGCAATCTTAAAACATAGAATTGTAGAAGCACAAGTATCTATATCAATAAAGGAAATATTAAAGTACATCTTGCAATGACCATCGGATCTTCAAGACCCAACAACAGCAATGATTTGTAAACTAAAAGTTACAAACTGGACATACTACGAGGTATTACCAGCTAAGGCTGTGCCGGATCATTTTGAGTAACGATCTAATTACATCATCTGGTTTCTATTCCACGAGCTCCATTTCAGTAGCTGTAAGAAGAATTCCAGCAAGCAAGAACTGTGAGCGACTTTTATTACATTTCCCCAGGAAGCATCGTGTCTTCTGGTAGATCACAGAATGCAACACCCTGAAAAGAGCAGAATAGTTAGTAATTGATGGGCAGAATCAGCACAAGGAAGCAACGATGTAATTAGTTTGACATCTACCTCTCCTGTGAGGTGGGCCACACATCTCTTCTCAGCTAGCAATTCAGCTTCAGACTGCAAAATGACGGCAAAACATAAAAAACTGGTCCACGTGTGTAAATTCTTGGTGACCATGCGTGCGTCTTAATGTACATTGCTAGGAACAATCAAATCATAGGAAACTATCATGTTGTCTTCAGAAGTAGAACATCCAAAACTGAGGACACAATCAACAAAATCACTGCAATCATTCTCGCAAATGCTTGTGATGTCTTCACCGGACTCTCAATCTGTACAATGAACGTGTACCTTAGCAATTCTCTTGAGAAGATACTCATCAAATGTAACGTCCTTGACGAGTTCATAGTCACCGTCTCCCTGGAAAATGCAAACTATTTTTGTAGCAGCGGTACTCAACATATATATGTATGAAGGAAGGAAATTTCTAAAAGAGAACTTACTTTTGATCTACAAGGCATGCTGAAAACTATATCCTGTGCTATACCATAAGGATTCCCACTGGTATAAACCTGCGTTTTCATGTAAATTATGAGAATGGAGATGCAACTGAAGCAAGTTTAAGCAAATGAGGATGTCCACTGGAATATTTCATTAAGATCTTTGATCATTACATAGAGGTGATGCTACAATCTGCAATAAGCGTGGAACTACTCTTTTTAAAAGGCAGGGAAAATGAGGAATAAATTTCATTGCAAGATTGACAGTAAACCTAATCAAATCGCATCCAGAATTCTATTCCTAGTGTTTTCTGTGTGTAAAAGTATAAATGACAATCTGTAACTGTATGATGCTTCAGAAATTGCAGCCTGGTTCTTAACTTGCATAAAAAGCAAAAGCACAAAAGGGAAAACATATGCTCTACATCCAACCCAACATGAACTTACTCCAGAAGAAAACCAATCACCCTCAGGGGTGGGAGTTACTAGGGACTTCATGGCATCAGCAATCGACACAGCAGTTGATGCAGCTGAAGACCGTCCCCATTTCTGAATCAGCACTCCACCTCTCTGCAAACCAAAGTACAAGTATACACCCAATTGGGTTTCCACAATTACCATGCTGGTTCATTGCACATTCCAGTAGTCATGTTTATTTGTTCTGTAAATCTCAGGATGTTTTTACAAGTCTTACCTTCTGAACCTTCTCGGTGAACTCTTCCTCTAACCACTTGTGATCCTTGATAACCTCCTTGACAGGTATACCATTGATTCTAGCATTTAGAAAGTCCGGAACCTGCAGAAAATCTTATAGGAATACATTTCGGAATAGACCAGAGGAATTTAACGCAAGCACACTCCTTTCAACACAAAAAATAATAATAATAGTAATAGTAATAATAAAAAGAAAACAAAGGTAACCTGAGTGGTTGAGTGATTGCCCCATATCGTCATATTTGACACTTTGTCATAGAAAACACCTGCTTTCAAGGCAAGCTGCAAAAATCATTACCACTTTAGCTTATTGGCTTGAGGGATGTTTTCCGCTGATTATAGAAAAAGGTAATATTCAAGATCAATAGTTACCTGGCATTTTGCCCTATTCTCATCCAACCTTGTTAAAGCATGAAAATTCTTTGCAGGTATGTTTGGAGCATTTTTCAAACAAATTAATGCACTGCACCAAGAAGAAACGAGATGACAATGAGAAGAATCAAAGGGAGCCACATAAGCAGTGAGAGGAATCAAAGGTAACCACATAAGCTAGATTGGTGGCATCAATATCTGTACTTACTTGGTGTTACAAGGGTTGCCAACTACTATCACCTTGACATTACGAGACGCAACAGCATTGAGAGCCTTTCCCTATCATGTTTAAAACAAAGACTATAAAAAACAAAAAACAGCAGCAAAGACAAAAAAAAAAAAAAAGATTACAAGATGTGAATATGAAGAACGTACCTGCTCAGCAAAAATCTGCCCGTTGATATCTAATAAGCCAGCACGTTCCATCCCAGGCCCTCGCGGCTTTGCTCCTATCAGAAGAGCCCATTCTACATCTTCGAACACCTCATAAGGATTTATTCCGATACTCACCTCCCTCAACAATGGATACAAGGAATCCTCAAGTTCCATTGCTACCCCTGCTTGTACAAAGACAACATTTTGAAGAGCATGGAGAAATCTGAATTGTCATTCCAAATTACAAGAAGTTCATCATGCGTTCAAAGACAATGAAATGTATTCTATATCTGTTCAATTATGACTTTCCAGGATTGCTCCAAAAGTATGCCAGTTTCTTTTATGAGCATTAGATTCAGGGAATTTTAAGTCCTTTTCTTTATGATTGATATAATCATGTGTCTTAGTCTCTACGCATGGAAATCCATCAAGAATTTTGATCTATGTGAAAGATACATGCATATGCTGATTACCCGCTCGCTAGATAGAAAAAACATTTATATCTGATCCTCTAAAATTTTTATGTGAATATATACTCAAGATAATACCTTCAAGAGCTTGGAATGATCTTTCAGATCCAAGTAGTTTCAACGCAATTGGCTGATCTGGGCCAAAAACCTCACCAGATGCAAGCTGGGATAAGAGGACAAGTCAGTGGTCTATTCAGATACAAGCATAAATATTAACGTTCATAAAGAACATTTGTTTGGCCTGCAGAAATAATTCCAGAAATTCAAATGCAAACGAATGCTACTGTGGCATTCAACATGATGAAGGTGAATTATCAGGGCATGATTTAGAGATTTTACAGAAATTAATGATCTATTCACATTTGCCTTAGCATTTGAAACACTTCTACCAGGCATTTAGAGAAAACAAGAGTAACTGCCACAACAGAGCCCGGACATTCTCTTCCAAATCCTAAATCCAATATGTAACGAAACACGATGAACATCCAGGTATGCCCTTCATCAAAGCTAAAACACCTTCCAGTTGGTTTATTTAGATTCCTTATCGTGGCTACTTCTTGAGTTTCTGAACATTATTATAAGTAGAAGTCCCCTTTCAAATGCAGACCTTTTAGTTTTATGCAACAGCTTTCTATAAATGCTTTCACTAGTTCACTAACAAGTTGAGAGTATTTCTGTACCCAGAGAGGGAAAAATCGGCATCATATGATCCTAAAAAAGAGAGAGAGAGAGAGAATTATGGTTGCTTACTTTAAAAAGTAAGTGATTAGATATCATCCCAGCAGCACCTGAAACCGCTACATTAATTAATTTCTTCCATGATTTTGTCTCCTCTTCCTGTATATATATCAATCCATTCGACATGAACCAAATAAATCCAACAGCAAAGACAACAAAAGAAGGATACATGAAAAGACAACAAATTGTAAATAACTGACAAATCATAGAAATATTTAGCCACCTTTGTGTTTTATTAACTCAATAAAAAATTCAAGTCGACAGATCTATAAAGTTTAGTTTGAAAGAAAACCGTGCAAATTTTACTAATAACAGACATAAAAGAAAGGAAACTAACATTGTAGCTCGTATTTACAAACAGCAACTGTGCATTCATGTCTTATAAGAGCTAGTTGCCCCAAAAGACTTAACTTATTCAACATATTAATTAAACATGATCAAAATATGCAGAGCATAATTGCATTAGACATAAGCATGCGCACAAATATCATGAAGGGTAGAAGCATTTACAGCTTTGAGATCATATGTTTGGCAGAAAACACCAAAGCATTCAGACTTGCTTTTGGCTTCTTCAGTCTGAACTGCAACTGGGGCTGGAACTTGACTGCTCAAAGAAGAAAGAAACACGGTAAAAGGAAGTCAACTAATTATGCGTGCATCAAGAAAGAAGAGAGAAAGAGAGAGGAGCTTAATTACTTGACAGAGCAAGTGATCTTGAAGTTTTGGGCTCGAGGGTTTGGTCTAGGCGACCGACTAAAGTGAACAGAGAGACGGGTTGATGAGAGAGAAAGCTGTGGAGAGTGTAAGCGACTGCTTGTCTTTATATATGTGGAAGTAACAGGGGATGTGGTTAGGTCAGCCACAGACATGGTAGCAGGGAAGAAAATAAGCTTAGAAAAAAACCAGATAGAGAAAAAGAGAGAGTGAAGAAGGGTTTTAAGAGAGAACTCAGAGCAATGGTGGAGAAAGACAGAGGGTGAAGGGTTTTAAATTAGAGGCTGTGGTTTGGAGGGAGAAGAAGAAGAAGGAAACAAGAAAAAAGTACGAAAAAAAGGAGAGAAAGGGGTGGTGATTAGTATTTGAAGAGAAGAGAGGGTAGTATAAGGCCATGCATATGACACCTGGCTACAAAATGTAATCCATGAAATCTATCTACTTCTTGATAATAATCAAAGACTTTAGGCAGAGCACCCATTGGGGATGTCTGCTGCTACTTGGATTCTACCATGTGAGAGAATAATCAAGCTCACCAACATTGGTTGGCTTCAATTTTATTCTCAATTTTTTTTACCAAGCATATATTGATGAAAATGAGGTAAAAAGGTAATTGTCAATAGAAATCAACTTGGGAATGGATGCCAATATGTCATGTAGCTTAGTAAAGTTTAGGGTATTGAATGTT
>Ga0307515_10014545_pt1 | contig 14572 bp, 7 predicted proteins | sample 17_EM_MG_FD_194513 | JGI IMG/M metagenome (GOLD analysis project Ga0307515, IMG submission 194513) | Populus trichocarpa ectomycorrhiza microbial communities from riparian zone in the Pacific Northwest, United States - 17_EM | ecosystem: Host-associated > Plants > Roots > Unclassified | place... | reverse complement strand
GCTTAATACTAATATTAGGTCCAAACTAATACTAATAAAGCTCTTACGGCGTAAGCTTATAGTTAATAAAGATACGCTTAAGCCCAGAATGAACAGAGACGTTGGCTGGCTAGTATAGTCTAGAACCACCAAGACCTTGCTACGGCAACTATTAGTTACCTATCCGCTAGGTACCCGAAGGGTAACCTACCTAATACTGCATTATATTATGCTCTTTCGAAACTTAACGCGTATGCGCGAACTCCTTCCTATAGTAAACAGCAACCTTCTTTTTATCACCCCCATCCCTTACCCTATCCTTAGTATACTAACCTTACTCTTACATTAGGCGTTACTAGCTGGCTTACTAGGAATTATGGGCGGTATAAATAGCTATAGCATAGTCTTAAATTTGACCCAGATGTTTAGCATTAGCGCTTAAATAGGAGAGAGCTCGGGCGATATAGTAGTTAAGGACATTAAAGGAACGTCGCCACTTAGGCCTAGGCTATTAAAGTTAGTAATGGAAATCTATTAAGGATAGAAAAGCTTACCTTAACGCAACTGCCGCTCTTAGTACGCATGCATTAATCATAAAAACTAAAGGTATTAGATTTAACGTAGTGCGTCTTATTGCAAGCCTCTAGAATCCTATTATCAGATTTCTAGTCTTTTAAAGACGTATAGGCAAAATTATTTAGGTAGGACTAGCACCAGTTATGGGTTAGCGGGGGTTAAGGTTCTATATATAAAGGCAAGGCTAGGATACGCTGTGGAATTTGCTTAGAAGAGCAGTTAGCAGGAGAATAAAGAGGTATATTAAATTAATAATAAAAAAAAAGAAAATCTTAATAATATATTAAAGATACGTCCAAATTGGACGAAGGTTAATAATAGGAAGTAAGGTATTAAGGAAAAGGATCAAGCTCGATAAGCAAAGTGTCTTTATACTTTACCGTCCAATACCCTTTTAGTAAATAGCCGCAACCTTACCGATATAACTCCGTTATAATAGCGCTATTTAGAAGGAAGGAAACACGCGTATAAGTTATTTAACCATTACTTCCTTATAAAAACTAACTACGCGGCCGGGGGAAGGCAATTAAGACGTTAAATTAAAGACGTATATAGGTTAAATTAGACCTAAAACAATACTATAGTATTAAAGAATAATGTCATAGACGTTCTTAACAATCGCATAATAGCTACAATTACTATCGCGAAATGTCCCTATTTGCTAGGTAGTAGAGCTACGCCAAATATACGGCACAGGACTACTAAATTTAAAACCATATACACCAAATCTTAAGAGACAAGTCTCTTTAACTAACTAATTAATACCTTAACCGCATTTAATAGCCTAAGGGCAAATATAGGAGCAATGCATTAGTGACGTAGGGAATTATAAGAAAAGGATTATAAGAAAAGATTATAGACCATATCTTAGCAGTTAAAGACAACGGCAAGCTAAGGCTCCGTACGTTAAATCCCATACCAAAGGTTCTACAAAACTATACTAGAATACCAAATTGCCTATAATACTCGTAATTAATTACAGACTAGCATAAAGGCTTAAAAGCAGAGTTGCATAAAAATCCTTATATTAGCCCAGGTAGTCACCAGCATGCTTCCAGTAGGCTTCCAATAGGTCTCCTAGCAATCCTCACATCTTTTCTCCAGTCATGTTTTTTCCTTATTAAGGTTTTTCAGGAGTTTAAAGCAGGGGTTAGATAGATAGATGATATACAGCGGCATACTAACACCTCTCTAACATCTCTCTAAACCTCTTCCGGGACGAGCCCTTATAATCTCCCTACTATAAGGTAATAGCGATCGGGGGCCAACCGCAAGAAGGGGGGGGGCAATGTAAGGGATATTATTGCGGACACCTTAGGTTGCCCTCAGGACAACCCCCGGACGCCCCTCAGATAGTCACTAGTTACGTGCCGAAGGCACGTGCCCGTAGTATATAGTCTCCACGATCCCAAAGGCCTTACCTCCTCAAGGATTCGTCTCTCTTACCAATCTATCCTGTTCCAATCGTGTCCTTATAGCCCCCTGTCTACAAGATCCCCTTACAAAAATGGCCTATGCCATGGTACGTGACCTATTACATGCACATTATAGAGCTTAAAGAGGCTGCCTAAGTACCTCCCTATTCTACTAACTCTATAATTAGCTCGCTTACTACTAGCGCCTTAGCAGCTGGCCTATATATCTATTTATATCGTCTTAACGACCCCTTTTCCTTCTCCTTAGCTTTGTATCTTCGTAATATAGCATTTGTTTAAGCTTCGGTTTAGAGGCATTTATTTAAGCCGTAATAATAAAATGTTAGATAACTTGCCCTAGCGTCATTATATTATTAATAAGAATTAGCTAATTAGACTAACGTAATCAACTATACGCGTTATTTAGATTTGGTATTCTATACGGACTACTTACTTTATAAATATTAGCGAGTTAAGGAATAAACTTCTATAAACTCCTAAGCTTATTAAATTACCCCACTTTAATCCTATAGAGTTTTATAAACTCTTAGACTAATTAAATTATATTTAAAAAAAATTATCCCTAAGAGTTTAAGAGCTTATATAAGGTAAGATATAGATAGGGAGTTTAATCAATGGAATAATAGAGTAAATTGCGAGAATAGACAAATCTTTTATAAAGGTGCAAAGAGACTTTAGGGCAGATTCGGAGGAATAGTATAAATTCTATCTAAATCTAAGAATATAGCTCTTGAAGAGAACAAGACGTTGCGTAAAGAAGAGAAAGGAATAACACGAGAATCTTGTAATTAAATAGTCAGGGGTCTTAGTGGTCGATGCGTGCGCACGCAGTCTTCAACGGACTTCGGTAGAATTCGATTGATCTAGCAGATCATGGCAGGAATCGATGAAGCTGGCAGAATTCGGCAGACTTCGGTCAAAGCGTCGGGTTTCATCTGTCGAGTGTTTCACGGAGACATTCCTACTGTAACTAGGCTAGCCCCGTTACATCTTTAAGGAAAAAGGTGTCCGAGTACGAGGTAAGGAAGGGGGTTCCCTAGGCACGTATAGTGTATATACCTTATAGGCGAGTCGCTTATCAATCGCCTATACCTCACAGCTATATAGATAACTACTATAGTTTTACCTAATAGCTTATAGGTGCCCTTTATATATAAACTTAGAATTACTTATTAAGTAATAACTCTTCTATTATAATACTATGGATTATACCCTAAATTAACTATAAAACGGTTATAGTTGCCTCCTTTATCTAATTAAGAAATAATAGATATTGCTAGTAGAATATATATACCTCTATCCGATAATTTATAAAGCCCTTTATTTTACGCCCCTTATAGCCCTCTTCTACCTTTTAATAGACATTATAACGAATACCCTCTCCACCTGTTCAAGATACCCGCGCCTCTAACGCACAACTAGGTCCTGCTCACTGGTCCCCGCACTCACACTCTCATCAACATGGTGCACGCAGTTAATGAAACTACTGGGCGCAGCGTCATCATGGAATTCGTCGAGGATGACGAGTATATGCGGCGGAATTTTCAGAACGACGAAGGCGGCAAGAGCGAGGTAAGTCCCCTTACCAGTCACCCCTCCCCCGCTCGTCAAGGGACTAATGGAGATAGGCCTTCTTCCGAAGGTGGACAAGTTTATTCTCAGGACTCGCGCAAGGCGAAGCTGCGACTGTCTCGCCTCTAATGTCCGAACTGTTGGGACGAGAGGCCAAAGGCGGTGTGCAAATGGTTAAGGAGCTTTTGAGAAATGATCGGGATTATACGTGGTACTAGAATTATGCTAGAAAGGACTAAACGCAACATGCTGGATAAACTAAATATCAGACATTTTTGGGAAAGGCGCTTGTAGATTTGCCTTGGCTTGTCTGGTCAACTTTGAAAATTTTAGCATAGAAAATGCCATGGGAACTATTCACCAACTACCTAGAAGCGATTTTAGTAATATCATTAATGAAACCATAACTAACACAGCAATTCTCCGCAATCAGCCGGTAATAGCCTGTGCTAGGCAACCACAAATGTCTTCAATTATCCCGTCGATGTATTTCTCCGGCTCCTATCCGCCCTGGCATCTCGACGACCTGTTGTGATCTCCAAAGCCTGAATGAGGGCCTTCTCGTCGTATCTCTGGAAGCTCTCTCCCTCCACCCTTCGACCGTACAACCTGATGGTTTCAATCCCTAGGTCCGCTAGCTCCTCTCTATCCACATGCGGCGTCCCAGGTCCTTGAAGGTGAATTAAGTGCGTTACGTACATTCTGTACTCATTCGGGGCTACCGGGCCGGTCAAGTCTCTGCTCTCAGCTCCCGCCGTTGCAATAGCAGCAATGAAGTCGGTCGCACTAAATGGCGCGAAGGATGGTCCAGTCTCCCTGTCAATGGTGCTATTCAGGATTAAGATTTTGTGTCTAATATCCGGAGACGCAATTGCTTCGCCCACACCTCGCAGAATTATGGACGGAATGATGGACGTGTAGAGCGACCCAATACTGTAGATGATACTCTGGCACTCTTTCAACGCTTCCACAACCTTAGTGTTCGCAGCGAGTCGGATCTCTTGCCCGTACGGATTGATATACCAGATCCGCTCGATCCTGGCGGGCAAATCTTCCTCGTCCGCTTTCGAAAACGTGATATATTGTTTTCGTAGCGTGGGCAGGGAGCCAGGAAGATTCGCGTCCTCAATGCGGTCATGCTCTTCGGTTTCCTGGGTCGGGCTGGAAAGCTGGTCTTGTAGCGCTGTGGGGACGGATGGGTGCGAGATGGCGTTTTGGCCTGTGATAATAGTGCCGTTGGCGAGGCCGGCGGAGATGTGATGGGAGAAATTTGTGTTGATCGCTGGGAGGACGGAGATGTTTGGAGGGACGGAGCAGATGCTGGAGAGGAGGTATATAGAACTTTCGAAGCTGCTAGAGAACAGCCGGGCACTGTAATCGTCAACGAATGTCAGGTTTCGTCTTGAGACCTGGGCTGCTTCGGAAATTATGGAACCAAGGAATTGAGATGATGGCAAAAAAGTAAAATTGGGAATTGAGGAATGCTTACGCTGTCAAGAATAGATTGCCAATACTAGCCGAAGAAAAATCGAAAGTAGACGAAAGTCGAATTCGTTTGACAATTTCAAGGTTAATAAGATTCAGAAAGGAACGAATCAGTTCCTTTTTAGCTGAAGAAATGTTTTTCCAAAGTTCATGTCTAGCCTCAACTATTTCTAGCCATTCTTTCCTGGCATCATCCCTATCCCTTGGCAAGCGGTGATTGAAAAATGTTTTAATTGCAGTCTTCTCGCTGTCATTGTGATCAGGGTCATCAGGAATAAGACGGACGAGACGGCCTGGATTTACGTTATTGGCATGCGTAAGATGAAGATTGAGAGTCCTAGAGAGACACAATGAGTAAAACTTGAGATACTCACTCCTGACGTCTCCGATACCTTTTCGAAGAATTAGATAAGATGCTTTAGTAGATATACTGGGATTGTGTACAAACCGGGTCCCCCAAAGACGCGAATCAGCTCCGATGAACTTCCTCCATTATCACTGATAGGGATAACGTAGCTTAAAGTGCATTTTTTATTTTCTGTGACCGTTTTAAAGACATCGACCAAGTTATTAGCGGCACTGCCACCAGAGAATACAACGATGCCTTTGGGTTTAACACCATTCACCACCGTGCTGGGTGTAAGCGCCGAGGATGAAGCGGCTTCCATGGCGACAAGATAAAGAGCTGGGTTTGCCGTCTAGGCCTCGTTGTTCATGATAGTTATATAGTCGTCTTTGACAGGATCAACATTAGTATAGGTTAGAGGATGTTTGTTGAAACAGACACGAGGCACAATGGGAAGAAGAGTCATACTAAGAAGTTGCCAGTTTAGGTCGTGCTAGCGCCAAATTGCTGATCTGTAAGCCTCAGCCGCCTTGCTGTCCCACATTCTAGCAGTTTAGGAGGGGAAACAAGCGCATCAGTTAATTTTGAGGAATTTGTATATTGGATTGAGTCCTCTTCTCAAGAAAGGAATCGAGCAGTACACTATCGCTCCTCTCACTACTGTTTTCCAGCACAAAATAGCATGCAAAAAAGACAGCAGACCCAGAAATATATATTGCATCCACTAGTATGCATAGCAGCCTTTCCTGCTATCCTCTCTAGCGCCTTCCCAACTCTAGCTCACAATATTTCCCCTCCCTCGGCTTATGCTGTAGCATCTTCCGTGCCTTCCCTCTCTGCGTTTCTCCTCCGCTTTTCGAGCAGTCTATCCCGTCGGTCCGCCAGAATCTTGAACTGCCTGTGTTCCACCCCCTGTAGCCAATACCCGAAGCTTCCCCCGATGGTTGCGTAGACCGGGTATACCCAGAGGGATTCTTTGTTGAACATTGGCCGCATCTCAATGCCAAGCTGCCATAACCGGACAGCGACACCTATTCCAAAAACCCAATCAGTAAGCAACGCTTCGATGGTGATAAAATAGGTGGAAGAGAGATTTACCGAAACCACTCCAGAAGAGGACTTTGTGAACCATTTTGGCGCCGGTTTTGAGTGACTGAGGAGTTTGTCCCGAGAAGAATGTCCAATCTTCCCAGAGGGGCTTTGAGGGGACAAATAAAGGAGTGTGTGTGTTTTGAGATCGCGTCACACCTAAGCTGCGGTGTGGAACCGATTTGGCGTTACCTCAGCAAGGTCAGACCGTAGAGTCAATTAGCGGACATACGTATATCCGCAAGCGGATATCGCTAACCTTTTTTGTTAAAAAGTTAATTCTGTGGTATTCGAGGCTCGGCTGATCGTCGGTCAGCGAAAAAGTCACGTATTCAGCCAGCCACCTGCAGGATATTCGCGTATGTCCACAGCGCCACCAGCGCCGAGCTGTGGACATACGCGTATCAAGGGCCGCCCGCTGATCGAGCCGCTGATCGACGCCAACCATGGGGTAATTAGGGCCATTAGGGGCCCAAGTATATATAGAAAAGTCCTCCCTGCGTGATCCTCGATCGCGGCAGCACGTCTACTATTATACCTACTATATAAGATGGCGCTAACCAGCCGCGTAGAGATTAATATCGCCAATAATGCCGAATTACGCGCTAACGCGCAGTATGTCCTTACCCTTACGCGTAACGCTAGGCCTAAGAATATATCTTTAACGTATAACCCAAAGCAGAAAGAGTTTAAGGTAAAAAGGGCATAGTTCCCCCCTCTTACTAAAAGCATTGCGGCTTATGGCTAACGCGTTGTCTAGCTCTAGGCCTTCTATAAATAGAAGCAGTACTACAATAGCAATACCATTACGGAGGATAAGCTACTTCTCTTCCTTATTAAGGAGGTTGCGGGCTAGCCCTTAAAAGGGAAGAGCCGTAAAGCCAATATTGATGTACCCTAAGAGGAGACGCGGCTCTTGTAGCGGTTAGTTCGCGGCTATATCACCACTTTAACGGACCTCTATTAAATACAGAAAGCTATAGAAATAAACAGCTACCTATCTCCGCAGGAGGATAGCGTTAGGGAGTACCTAAAGACGCTATAGCGGAGGGACGCGCAGTATAAGAAAGAGCAGTTCGCCGATAAGGGCAGAGACACCCTCCTTAACGGCTATACTAAGGACGAGTTTTAGAGCGTCTGCCGCGAGCTCTAGGCTAAGGGCGCTGCCTTATCGCTAGAGTGCTACTTCCACACGCTTATTAATATCCTACTAGGCCACTATATACTTACCTACAGCGGCAATAAACACTCCGCCAAGATCTTAGATCTATTTACCTTTAAGTTTAAGGGCGAAGGCCCTACGCGCTATATGCCCCTAATATTCACTATATACACAGATAAGTAGAACTAGTATAGCCGCCTTAAGATTATTAGGGCCCTACGGAATAGAAAGCCGCTTATTTATATACTTAGCGGGCTAGCTTTCTATCTTCTATACCGTTAGAATCTTAGTACGGAGCCGTTTCTAGATTTTAGTAGGCGCTTAGTATAGTATAATATACGCCTAATTAAAAGCAGTACAAGGAACCGCGAGGTGGCCCTCTTATATAACTTGTAGCGAGATTAGGTTATAAAGGCCTTTTAGTATATATCACGGCACTGACCTAACGCATACTGTTCCTACTATTGGCTAGCCCACTACTAGCGCCTTAGCGGCTGGCCCTACTATTTATATACGATACCCCCTTTTACCTTCTTCTCTTCTTTATAGCATAACGTAGTTATTTAGTCTACTTTATTACAGTACTGTGGCAGTTTATGCTATTATTAATTACGCCCCGTCGCGATTACTGATTCCCCGTATCCTAGTTATCTCCGCCCTAAAACAATCGTGACCTATATACGCAGCCGACGCGTCTATACGCTATAATCTAGCACAGTCCTAGAACGATTTTTAGTTTTTTCTTAGCGCCAAAGACCACCTAAATGGGCGACATTAATAATGCCGAAATGGCCGAAACCTAGAACCCCCGCGAAGTTTTTGCAGACTTCTTTATATAGATATACCCTAACATCGCATAGACAATCCGCCGCTCCCCACTATACCCTAAGACCTTTAAGGCCAACAAAGCTTACTATACCCTTATTAACTATACCAATGAGTTTCTTAGTAACATTAAAGCGGGACTATAGTTTATATATAACACAAATACCGCTAATAAGAAAGCTAACGAAAGCCTTAATGCCCTTATTGCTTTCTAGATAGGAACTATTAACTCCTAGGCAGAGACTATTGCCGTTTTAAAATAATTAACCCCTATAACAACGGCAGTAACCTAGTAGAAAAAACGGAAGTCTAAAGACCCGCTAATATTTAGCGGAAAAGGCACCCCATTAGAACGATAAGCTAACTTTAAAACCTGGCATATTAAGATTAAAGGAGTTTTTAACTGTAACTAGGACTACTTTAATACAGTCTAATCTTAGATCCTTTATATCTCGGATATACTAGAAGGCAAGGCCTATAAGTTTATTAAGTAGGGCCTGGAGCTTATATACGAGAACCCAAACAATATATCTATATAGAAATGGCCCGCTAAGGAAAATATGCTTAAAGAGCTTGCTGCCTACTATAAGGTTATTAATATAACCTAGGTTGTAAAAAATAAGCTTAACCATTTCTTCTAGGGCAAGCGTAATTACTAGTCCTAAAAGGGAGAGCTTAATAAGTTAATAGTCCGCGCCAGGAAGATAGATAAATAGAAGGTAGACCTACTCTGGAAGTTTATCTCTCCGAAGATAGAAGAGCTAGTACTTAGACTTAACCATAAAATTAATAATAGTAACTATACAGGTTAGAGTAAGTAGATGGATGTATTTGCTAAGAACCTTATAAACTATGCACACCGAGCCAACCTTAAGAACACTAACTACCGCCTACCTGCTTAAGCCCCTGCCCCTACGCTAACCCTAACCTTAGTAGTGACTGGAGAACCTATGGACCTTAATAGAATCTTAGATATAGAGCGCAAGCGCCGCTTTAATAATAGACTGTGCCTTACCTATGGCCTGCCTGGCCACTAGAAGAATGCTTATAACCCTACTATAACAGCAAACCCAGTCCTAATGCTAGCCCGTTAAATAATATAAACTAATAACCGCGGACGTAGCAACCGCGGAGTCTATTATGGCCGCGGTAGATAACTCCCCCCCTTTAACCCTGTGGCTTAGTTACTCTAAATAATACCCTATATAGAAGCCTAACCCGTTAACAACGCCTAGAATTAGTAACTCCGCGCTAGCGAATACAAATACGGCCATATTATTGGCGAGGTGCCGTCTTCTTATACCCTAACTAAGACTAACACTGCCAGCTAGATAGATACTGGATCGCCTTATTAAGATAGCCCCGTACCCTAGTCGTTAAAAGGCAAACCCTTAAACTAAGTTATGTCTAAGGGTCTAAACCATATAAGGAGGAAGATAAGAAGATTAGGTCCCTATTACTAGACTAATTAGTCTTTTCTATTAGTAAGCTGCCACTTAATCTTAGATTAGCAAATAGTAATAAGAAATTAATCCTTATTTAAACCTAACTCTCCTTATTACGTAACCTATGCCCCTAAGTTTTTATTAATATAGTAAGCCTAGTGGACTCCAGTAGTACTATAATGGTATTTGCCGACGCGGAGTCTATTATAAGAAAATATAATGTTATAACTAAGAAGCTGTTGGCACCTAGGCTACTACGCCTCGCAGATAGTATTCTAACTTTGCTTATTACGGACTACTTTACCGCCCGAATATTAATTAGCCTCTATACTAAAGCTATACTCTTTCTTATTACTAAACTCTTACCCACTACCCTAATTATTTTAGGTATGCCTTAGCTCTAGAAGCACGAGCCCTACTCCAGTTTTAGGGAGCTTAAGATCCGCTTTAACTTAGACTACTGCTCTAGGAACTATCTCCTATAGGGGACAGCCGATAGTAGTAGGGACGCCCCGCGTGGATACTTGGCACTACTAAGCCTAGTGCCTAGAACCATATATAAAGCCCTAATAGTAGAAGATATTCCTAATAAAGGGGAACCTATATAGCTGTAAAGCAATAAGATAGTAGAAAACTGGACTACTTTAGCACTTAAGACTAAAATAACGGGCTAGCCAGCCTTACTAAGACTAAGAAAGAAGGTCCGCTTTGCGCCGCTGCTACTAAGAATCTAACGCTAACCTAGATACCCTTTAAACCCCGGCCGCCTAGCCTAATACCCGGAACTAAGCTATATACTATATACGCACACTATAGCCCGCGTTATAGTAAGGATTAGCTATAGAACTACTAAGACCTAGATGATAGAAACCGCGCCACTATAACGCCTAACCTTATACCTACTCCCCGCACGCCTTATATAAGGCCGCCGCCTAGGAACCGCTCCTAAAAGCTAACTAAGACGAGCCAGCCCCGCCGCAACGTTGGGAGAAGACTAAATACGCCCTAATCTGAACGATATTATAAATATACGCGCCGTAAATTTCGCCTAGTTTTATAAATAAAAAGGCGTAAAAGTAATAAGGATTTATATAGCAGAGCTAGTAGAATTGGTAGAATAAGAAAAACGGAAATAATTAATAGATAAACTCCCTACTAAACTGGTTAAAATACCGGACCTAATAGAGGAATCCTTTCGCCGCTTAGTTAATGGTGACTATATAATAGAAGAAGCCTATAAAGTTTTCCCTAGTTATTTTTACCGCTTCCTTAAGGAAAACCTCCAGACTATAAATACTAAGTTCCTTTGTTATAAAGTTATAGATACAGACGTTAAAAAGTTTATAAAAGGCAAGCCCGCTCTAACTAGGGATAATATTATATAATGCCTCCTAAGGGAATATAGGCACTATATTAAGGGGTTTCTCCTAAAGAATGCTAACGAGCTCCCATTATATCGCCCATAGGACTATAAAATTAAAATTATACCAGGAAAGCAGCCCCCGTACTATAAGAACCGCCTACTCTCCCCTGCTAAGCTCCAATGCGTTAAGAAATGGATTAATAAGATGCTTAATAAAGGCTTTATCTAAGAATTAACGTCCCCCGCCGTAGCTTTGCTTCTACTCGCTGCCAAGTTAAGAGAAGGGGTGAGGATCTGCCACGACTATAGAGGACTTAATAACGTTACTGTTAAGAACTAATACCTGCTCCTACTTATCCAGGAGACACTTAATGCCCTATATAGCGCTAAATTCTATACTAAGCTTAATATTATTGCCGCGTTTAATAGGATCCGTATTACTAAGGGCTATAAATAGCTTATAGTATTTATTACCCGCTTTAGGCTCTATAAGATACTAGTAACCCTATTTAGCCTTTATAATACCCTAGCTATATTCCAGAACTATATTAACTATATTCTTTATAACGCACTAGACGACTATTATACAGTATACCTTAATAACATCCTTATATTTTCTAAAACTTAAGCTAAGCATACTAGGCACGTTAAAGAGGTAATTCGCCGCTTTAGAGCTGCCGGCCTCTAAATTAATATTGGTAAGTTAGAGTTCTATACAATAAAGATAAAATACCTTAGCTTAATTATCTTAATAGAAGGAATAAGTATAGACTCTAAAAAGGTCTAAGCCTTATAAGCATAGGAGAACCTAACCTTAGTTAAAGAATTATAGTAGTTTCTTAGATTTGCAAACTTTTACCATAGGTTTATCTAAAGTTATTCTGCTGTTATTACACCTATAACAAAACTTCTAAGAAAGGACGTTGGATGGCTATAGGGACTAGAATAAGCTAAGTCGTTTAAGGCCCTTAAGAGAGCCTTTACTTTAGTACTAGTACTAGCATACTACAACTATATAAAGAAAATAGTAGTAGAGATAAACGCATTAAATTAGGCTTCTGGCGGAGTCCTTTTCTAGTATAACAACGACGGTAAACTAAGACTGGTTGCATTCTTCTCTATAAAGCACTCTACGCCGAAGTATAACTATAAGATCTATAATAAAGAACTCTTAGCTATTATTAAGGCTTTAGAGGAATAGTGTCCTAAGCTATAAGGGACTAAAAAGCTGTTTAAAATTATTACTGACTATAAGAACCTATAGACGTTTATAACTACTAAGCAGCTAAACTAACGCTAAGTCTGGTAGGCAGAGTTTCTTTTATAGTTTAACTTTATAATTATATACAGACCTAGTAGTAAAGCTACGCTCCCTAACGCCCTAAGCTAACTACTAGGAACGAAACCTAAGGACGCTAATAATAAACGCCTCTGCTACTAAGCCCAAGTTATTATACCGCCCTAGAAAGTTAACCCTATAATCTTAGAAGAATTACTATATAAGTCCCATAACTCTAACAACGTAGAGTTTATAGCCGCTCTAGACCCTAAAATAGCCGAAAAGTCACTAGATAAGCTAATCTAGTTAGAATACTAGGAGAACGAACTTGCAAGAGATATAGTAGCGGCCCTACGTAATTAGAAAGCTCGCCGTTAGCTAAAGAAGATTAGGAAATTACTCTATTGCGATAAGTTAGAATGCAGTATCGTTAACGGACAGATCTACTTCCGCTAATGCCTCTTTATCCCTAATGCCCTAAACCTCCACCTAAAAGTTATCTATCGCTCTTATAGCAGCGGCCCCGCTAGTTACCCTAGCCGGGTTAAGACTCTTAACCTCTTAAATTAAACATACTGGTGGCTAGGAATCTCCCAGTTTATGGCTACCTTTGTTAAAGACTATGCCCTATACTTTTATACTAAGACCCCCTGTTTTACCCCGCCCGGTTTCCTAAAGCTATTAAAACTACCCACTCGCCTATAAACCGATATTTCAATTAACTATATTATAACGCTACTGGTATGCCAATGCTATAGTAAGGCATATAAATATATCCTTGTTATTATAGACCGCCTAACTAAAATATAACACCTTATTTTAGTAATAGGACTCTTAACAGAGGAGCTAGTTAATGGCTTTATTAATAATATATATAAGCTCTACGGTATACTAAGTATGATTATCTCCAATTGCGGTATACAATTTGTTAGCGACTTCTAGCGACAACTAAGTAAATGCCTTAAGATAACCTTACGACTAAGCTTAGCCTAGCACCTAGAAACGGACGGCTAAACTAAAATTATTAACGCTGCCGTAAATAAGTACCTCTGTGCTTTTGTTAGCTTTATATAGGATAATTAGGTTAACTACTTACCGCTTACCAAGTTTGCTATAAATAACTAAGTTAATAAGAGCACAGGCATCTCCCCGTTTTTTGCTAACTATAGCTTTAACCCTTACCTCGGAATTAAGCCTACTAGCCCCCGCCTACTAACACTATTAGCATAAGTAAAGAAGGAGTTCTTCTACGCAGACTCTGTGGCCAACCGCTTTAAGTGGATATTAATATAGCTTAAGGCCCTAGCCTGGATTTTATAGTAACGCTATAAAGATAATACTAATACCTATAGGGATAAGAGTGTGTTATTCTACGAAGGTAATATAGTTATAGTTAGCTTAGAAAATATAAAGATAAATAGACCTAAGAAGAAATAGGACGACAAATGGGACGGCCTGTACCCCGTACTTATAGTATACTAAGGGGCAGTTATAGTAGACCTCCTAGACTATATCTAAGTAAATAAATTCTTTTATATATCTAAGGTCCGCCTTTAGGCTGCCGAAGAGATCCCTAGCTAAGTAAATATTAATACTGTAGAGCGCCGTAATGTATAAGGACGAGTAATAGAGAGAGACAATGATGGCAATATAGAAGATAAATAGGAGTTTAAGAAAATTCTTAATATATATAATAAAGACCCCTAAGGCCTAACTTATAAGATTAAATAGAAATATTATAAGGATATAACCTAGCAGCTAGAAGAGGACCTAAAGAGTTATAAATAAGCTGTATAGCGCTTTTATAAGCAATACCCTAAGAAGCTAGGACCCCTAGATTGGGTATAAAATAAGGAAAAGTTACGCTAAGGTTATAGCCGACCACCGTATTAAAAATTTGTGGTGGTTAAAATGTTATGGAACTTTAACCGCCGGTTAAAGTTGTCTAATTGGTTAGAATTCTCGCTAAGAGCGCCACGCGCTAACTTTATTTGTTAAGCCGACCAATTAGGATT
>Ga0307515_10014544_pt1 | contig 14572 bp, 16 predicted proteins | sample 17_EM_MG_FD_194513 | JGI IMG/M metagenome (GOLD analysis project Ga0307515, IMG submission 194513) | Populus trichocarpa ectomycorrhiza microbial communities from riparian zone in the Pacific Northwest, United States - 17_EM | ecosystem: Host-associated > Plants > Roots > Unclassified | place... | reverse complement strand
TATTGTAAAATGATTCTTACTCCATAATTTTTACTGGTAGCATTAGTATATTGATTGGGGTTTAGATCAACCACTTGTATCTTGAACTTGGAACAGATGCTTATAGCCCCCACATTTATAAATGGGCATCCATGTTTAAATATATTCAATATAAGTTTTCCTCTCATATCTAGCCTACATCATATTCTATTTAATTTTATTTTATTGTCATCTAATACTTTAGAAGAATTCAAACTTTCCACATAGATTAGTTAGTTTTAACGAATTATACAAAAAACATAAACTAATTATTATTTTTTTCTTTAGTTAAAAGGAACTTATACCCCCTTTCCTAAAAGGTTTATAATTTGACCTTTTATTTGTAAAAAAAAAAAAGAATAGAAATACACTCAATGCTTTTGATAATTATTTTTTAATAATATTTTTCTTCACCCCTTAAGCTATTCTTTAAAAAAACACATTCTTTTAGATTATTGTAAATGTATTTCATCAATAATAACCCTTTTGTCTTTCTTAGCTCTTTCTTCTTCTTCTTCTTCTTCCTTTTCTTTTTTTAATTTTATTAGTAATTTTAGATCTTGATATTGGATTAGATGTTCCTAATAATTTAAATAATTATGGATTTCGATATGTATGATCTAGCATATAGGGTTTTGTTTGGTTTATTGCTTTTAATATGTGATTTTAAACTTTATTTTTGGTTCATGTCAAATAAATAGTTGTTTACATCTAAAATAAACATACACATATCAATCACAAAGAACACTAATTATTCACCACAAAACAAGGAAAGAAAGTTGAAACTAATCGTGAATCATCATAACTGACTATGTTTAAAGAGCTTGATCAACCAAGAGAGTTAAATGAGTAGTCAACTATTCAACCAAACAATCAAAAGGTTATAAGCAAATGCAATGTGTTGATTTTAATGAAACTTTTTCAGTAGTAGCAATGCTTAAATCTATTCAGATCCTACTTGTTACCTTGGTTATGAAATTTGATAGATGAATGTCAAAACTTTGTTTTTTAATAGGAATCTTGCGAAGGATGTGTATATGACACATCTTGATGGCTTTGTACCCAAAGACCATGTCTCAAAGGTACGTAAGTTACAAAGGCCATTTATTGAGCAAATCAAGCTTCTCAAATTTAAAATCTTTGTTTTGATGAGATAATCAAAGAGTTTGATTTCATACAAAACAAATACGAACCTTACATGTACAAGAAGGTTAGTAGGAGTGTATTTGTATTCTTAGTCTTGTATGTTGATGACATACTTCTCATTGGAAATGACAACTCAATCTTAAAATCTATCAAAGTCATGGTTATCAAATAACTTTAGTATAAAGAACTTAGGAAAAACAACCTATATACTAGTATAAAGATCTATAAAGATAGATCTAAAAGGTTGATTAGCATGTCCAAAAATATATATATTATGCAATGATCTAAGATGAGATATCTTTCAATATCACTTGTCTATCTCTCTCTAAGAAAATGTGTCCATAAACATAATAAGAGTGATAAAATGAGTAATATCATATACATTTTAGTTATATAATCTATAATGTATGTCATGTTATGAATTAGGCTTAATGAATCATATACATTGAGTAGTGCAAGTAAATACTAAGCAGATCTAAGTGAGAGTCCCTTGAAAGTAGTTAATAATATTCTCAAGTACTTGAGAAGTACTATGAATATGTTCTTGATGTATGGAGAAAAGGATCTCATTATGAATGGGTTCATAAATGCTAGTTTTCAATCTGATTAGGTTGACTGAAGGTTATAGTTAGGTTATGTGTTTTGTCTAAATATTGACATGGTTGGCCGAAAGAGTTCTAAGTAAGAGACCATCATTGAATCAACTACCAAGGCCAAGTACATTGTAACTTCCAATATAATAAATGAGGTTGTATAGATCAAATGTTCATCTTAGAACTTGGATTGGTTCCTAGGATGGTTGATCCCATAAATATCTTTTATGACAATAATGGAGCCATTACATAAGTAATGAAACCCAAGTCTCATTTTAGATCCAAGAATAAACTATGGTGTTATCACATGATATAAAGATGATGTGATCATAGAAAAAATGCTAACTAACAAGAACATTGTAGACTTTCTATCTAAATAACTGTCCTAACAGAAAAATGAAAGCCATTTCTAGGCATTTAATATGAGATACAGAGATAGATAAGTGATTAGCTCTATTTCAAATGAGAGATGAAAATATTATGACCCAAGAGCCAATAGACATTAGCCCGTGGAGGTGTAAACATAATATATTTGCTTAATAAAACTATTAAGCCATTCTTTTATCTTTTAAGCTTATTCTAATTACATTCGATATGAGATAGATGAGTGATTGACTCTAGTTCAAATGAGAGATGAAAGTGTTGTGACATAAGATTTAATACATATTATAGATTTAATACATATTGTTTAACAAAACTATTAAGAAATTATTTTATCTTTTAAGTTTATTATAATTACATTATGTACTTACTTATTTGATAAAAGTCCAAATAATAATTTCTTTATGATATATGGTGTGAGACATATCTCATATATTGGGTATAACTATTAAATATCCCTAGTTATAGCTTTGTTAAGAATAAACTTCAATATAAATTGTATGCACTTGATCTTTATCATATAATGATAATGGGGATTGTCACTTGTAAATTATAATGATACTAAGAATAGAGTGTAAATACTTATTAGGGAACAAGTTTATTAGATGTGGCTTGTATAAGAACCTAATTGATATTTACCTAGTTTCTATGGGAAACTCATAGAGATAGGTGCAACTAGTCTTTTGATTTAAGGTTATGAGATTATCTTGTATGGTGCACCATGTAAGTTGACACTTTTTGGATGGGCCATAAAAGGTTGCACAAAAATTAGTGATTGGATATATGTTGAATCATATGGAGGTTTATGAATAACCATGATGAGATTTGTCACTACCTGTAAACGAAGTTAATGTCATTGGCCACTCATTAAGTAGATAACTTTGGGAAATATGTGCTCATACTAGTAATTAATTTTATAAAGGTCTTAAATTATCATATATATGAAGTTTATCTACTAGAAAATGAGAGCAAAATAAGAATTGGTTATATATGGCAAACACATTCTAGACCCTATATCATTTTATAACAATGTATAATGAAGAGACCGAATTGCATGGTACCATACTTAGGAAATCTTGATTGAATATTTTCAGTCACTCTGGGTGTTATAATATAGTGTTAGCTTATGCATTTAACTCTATAAGACAAGTTACATGGATACAAGTATTCATATCGTGTTCGATACAAGTAATGTTGCTAGCATTAAAAATAAAGTTGAGTTATACTATAAACACGATTGAAAGCCTAGAGGATCACACATATAAAAGAATCAGAAAACATGGTATTAATAAAACTAGTAATTTCTAAAGCTGCAAGAATGGATGCTAAATATTTGTTAAAGCATAGACTTCCTTTCCAGTATGATTCTATCTCTAGGAATCTTGAAAGAATAAGTCTGATAAGGTTCAAGACTGTAAATCAAATATTTGGGCTCGGCTTTAAGGCTGGCCAGGCTAGGAGGAAAGGAACTAGAAGAGGAAGACATTGTCATCCTATTAATCTAAGTATCATTCCCCAAGGCTGCTTATTGTAATGCACTTTGAAGATATGACAAATGTCCCTACCTAAGGCTTAGCTGTTATGGGCATCAACATATTGGAACAAAATGACACTAAAGTCACGAGCTGCAGTGAGAAAAGAAAGGTCGTGGAAAGAGAAGAGTTACTACCACAACTAACTGTCCATATTGTGGAAGAAATGTTTGCAAAGACCTTCGAGCGAAAGCTGGTAGGTGGTGAAAGGTTTCAAAGATAGGCTCTTATAGTTTTCAAAAAGTAAATGACAATGGTGTTTTAAAGTGCTTTTAATGTTTGTCTATATGTTTGTCTTTGCTTTCATATCAAGTTGGCAATCTTGGCTCAAGATGTCAACATATGGTTTTCGTTGTAGTTGAGCCTTTCCTTTTGATCAATGAAATCATGCATTTTTGTAAATTTCTCCATCTTTTTATCTTTGCTAAAAACACACTTACACTAAACACCTTCTGCTTTCAAGAAATTTGAAAGCGGATCTTTCACTAAATCATGAGCATATTACATTGAGAATGAATGGATAAATTTTGATGAGTACACAATTGCAATAGAAGAAAATGAATGGGAAGAAAATGATGTAAAAGATTCGCTAAGCTAGTAGAACATTTAAAGCGAGCTTAGAAACTGGCAAAAACAGAGTTAAAGACAATTAATGTTGGTACAGGGCAGGATGAAAGAGATTTGAAAATAGGGACTCTAATCACTACCTAGTGAAAAGGAAAACTTGATCTCACTACTACGCGAGTATGTCGATGTGTTTACTTGGTCCTACACAAAGATACCTGGTTTAGATACTAATATTATAGTATATAAAGTGCCATTAAATAAAGGAAGTATACATGTGAAGCAGAAATTACAAAGAACTTGTCCAAATATGGTGCTCAAGGTGAAAGCCAAGATAGAAAGGCAAAGAGATAGTGGTTTTTTGGAGGTGGCTAGGTACCCACAATGAGTATTTAATCTAGTAGTATTTTCCAAGAAGGGTGATAAAATCAAAGTATGTGTAGACTATATGAATTTAAATAAAGCAAGCTTGAAAGACGACTTTCATTTGCCACATAATGTCCTGATTGATAATGTGATGCGAAGCTCAATATACTCATTTATGGTTGGTTTCTCTTGGTACAATCATGTTTATGTAGGGAACTATTATATTCTACATCATTGCCAAGGTCTCTTCGGCCTTAACTGTCACCAATATTCCATTCACAATATACTTCAAACATTGATACAAGGATTATGACACAGCATCAGCGGCGTGTATCCAAGGCCTTCCTAATAACATGTTGTATGACGAGTGGATTTCCATCACTTGCAAGGTTACTAAAAACATTTGCGAGCCAATGAACAACTCTATTTTAATGGTCCCTACCACTTGCATTATGGAACCATCATAAGCCTTAGCTGTCATGGTGCTTCGTAGCATATGGGTTAAATCAACTGGTATTTCATCTAACACATGCTTTGGGATTACATTTAAAGCTGAATCGTTGTTTATTAATACTTTGCCAATGGAACAATCCTTGCACTTCACAGTGATGTATAGAGGTTTATTATAACTCAATCCTCTAGCATTCAGCTCGACTTCAGTGAAGTATAGGTAATTTATCGCATGGATTCTTCCAACTAGATGATCCATAGTCATCTGGGCCATGTCTTGGGGCATATATGCATCGTTCAACACTCTTTACAGCGTATTACGGTGGGGGCTCGAAACTCAGAAAAAAGAGATATCATGGATATCCTAGCAAGGGTTTTCTTTAGCTAATATACCACACTATACTCATTGTGCTTCATCAACTTTAGGAATTCACCAGCTTTTTCCTCACTTACGGGTTTGTTTATTTTCATATCTTTGATGACATCTACAACCATTTTTCCTTTGTCTTTTCATTGTCTTTCTAGTTTTTCAGGTGTAAAACACCTGCCACTTCGAGTTAGTCCATCAATCTCGGTCTAAAACATAGAAGTAAGACCCTTAATATTAGGAGAATTTCTGTAATTATGAAGTAATGCATTATAGTTTCCATTGTAAGTAATGGTAGGCCTTGTTGAGACAAGCTTTGGTGGATCACTCTCGGTATATTGAAGCCTACACATCTTTACTTTTTTCCCTTACAAACTTATCATGTCTACGACATCATCCTTTTCCTACTTCTCTATTTATAACGGACCACATGTCATCATTTATATCACCTTTTGGTGAAACTTTTCATATTCATCAATGTTATGTCTCATTGCTTTGTGGAACTTACAAAAATTATCACTCTTTCTTGAACCTAATTCATTTTTTGTTGGCAAACACCTGGCTTGCACTAATATATCATACAACCTATCCATGGTTACCCTTAAAACCTTCTCTTTCTTTCTTCCAAAGTCCACAACATTTACTCCCCCACTACTTAAAGCATGATTAAGTAGGGGGTTGGAATTAATGTTAGGGGCATCTTCAAAGGTTATCCATCCTGCTTTGAATAATCACAAGAGCTTCCTCTTGATTGCTGAGCAACTATCAATACTATGACCAGGGTTTCCAGCAAGGTACTCATATGTTAGATCTAGTTTGTACCAATTTAGGAAGGAAGGCTTTAGTGGTGGAAATGAAAGAGGAGCCACATGACCTATACTTAGCAATTTTACATACATTTTTTTTAAGGGCATAGGTAGAGGCAGGAGTTGTTCTTAATTTCTTTGGTAGGCTCTCCTTAAAATGTTTCTGGCTTAGTTTTATGGCGGATTGGTAAGCTGGTTTATCAAAATAGAATTGATAAAGTTAATAGTGGATATTTAGGAAGACAGGGTTTGGTAGCTTTGGATTTGGTAATTCTTTTTACTCTTATACCCTTTATTCCACGTTGCTCATCTCAACATCCTTTTTCTTCCTAGTAAACCCTTTCTTCCTGGTAAGTTTTGATATTCTACCAACTCTTATCTCTTATTATATTCTCTCAGCAATAACAACAATATTATAAAAATATTAGGTAGAGCTACTCATAAGATGCTCATAATACGAGGGGACTTAAAAGTATTGGCAAATAGAGTCACTATCTCTTTCTTCAACAAAGGTGGTTATACATGCATTGCCTTGTTTTTTCACCTATAAGCGTACTCCCTTATGGTTTCCTTGTTGCTCTTCTCCATAACCATCAAGCTCGTTCGGTCTAAAGCGATGTAAATATTATTATTGTTTCAAGAAAGCATCAGCAAGATCACTTTATTTTTTTACCCTTATGTTATTTAAGGCCATGTATCAGCTTAACGTAGAACCAGTCAAGCTATCTTGGAAGAAATGGATAAGTAACTTCTCATCGCATGACTTATGTTATTTTTTTACAGTATGACCTCAAGTGCATATTAGGACATTCTAGTCTTGTTACTTGACAAATTCTGACACCCTAGATTTCTTAGGCACCACTATATTTGACACCAAGCATATCTCAACTGTTCTAACTAGGGCACAGGCGTCAAATCTCTCAACAACCCTCAATCTTTCATCTCAGATAGCCCACTTATCTTGTTTGGGATGATCAGAGGATTTAACCCCTGTAGGATCCCTCAATTGTTAGATTTATAGTGGTTAGTATTTAAACAGACATAATCGGGCGAGTCATCAGAATGCTTGTGATTAGTATTTAAAAGTGCATTTTTATCAAGGTTTTATATCATCAATTTGCACTTGAAGTATCAATAACTCCTTAACTAGAGCATGTTTTATAATAACAAGTCTGATAATATAAAATAGCTTTAATTTATGGTAAATGTTCATTTTAAATACAGGTATATCTCACAATTTAAAGGATTGATTGATGTGATTAACTATTGAAAGTGAAAGGACAAAGAAAAGGCTAAACTTAGAAAAGAGATGCTGATTCAATTCAAATTGGAACACTGTTCAATCATTGGGACATATCTAGAGCTGTAGATCTTGGATTTCAGTTTGGTTTATATGGCTAAAAAGCTAAGAAATAAGCCTACAACGTTCATGAAGAGTAGAAGACTCAAATCTGTCGTTTTCAAATTCAAAGCTTGGCCCCAAAAGAGAAGTCAGAATCTGTCCTGCAATCTAGCCCAAACACTGCTCAGAATTTTATCCATATCTGGAGTTCTAGAAGGTACAATGACATCAAATGTGGTGGGTGGAAAGATAAGACAAGTTCTGATGTTAGTAATGACATTTCATCCAGACAAGAGCTTGAGGACTATCTACCACGTCCACCAGAAGCACTACTCAGTATTTTAGCCATATCTCGAGTTGTAGTGATCCAAATGCTCTGAAATGTTATGGGTGGAAAGAGGAGATGATTTCCAACAACTTTTATAAAGAACACTTTGCCAAATTCTGATTGCATCAATGTCATTTCATCCAGGAAAAATGCTTGAGTACTGTTGTCCACCAAGTCCACTAAATTAATAGTTGGCCACTATATCAATAATCAATTACCAAATGAATAGTTCTGAATTTTAGCCTATAAAAAGAGGCATTTTCTATTCATTTAGGCATCTTGGTTTTCAGATCAAGATCATTTTCTTGCTTACTCTCTCTTTGTAATGTTCAAGTTTTATTTCATGTTTTATTTTCATTAATCTCTTGTTTATGCTTTTCATTTCCTTTACTACTCTTAGTTAACTTATATCATAATTATGTTCTTATCTTGTTTATTTATGTTATTCTTCATCATTATGTCTAGCTAAGTTAATGATGTCAAGGTGAAAAGGTTTCACTAATGGTGTTAGAATATGTATAATATAAACTCAACATGGACTTCAATGTTTATATCCAAGAAAGTTTGTTATTAATATGTCTTATCTTTTTATCATTCTTAATACCTTGCTTGTTAAATGGTTAATTTAGATTTGTGTTGTATAACACTTGGTACATCAAATGCTTGATCCTTCATAGTCTTCGGCCGACATCTTTGTTATGAGAGGAACTTGATTTGTTGTTAACATAAGTTAACATCATGAATTCCTGACAATATTTAAAAGTATGGTGTTACCAAAATAAGATAATTAATATGATCATGTTAAGAATTTATAATGAACTATTAAGGATAAATCATCCGATTGGAACCTCCTTTGTGAGTGGTTTTCAATTGAGTAATAAAAAGAGTTTATAATATACTTATTTCTAATACCATTAGTGGATCCTCTAACCTTGACAACTGTTTTTATCATTATTTAATCCTCACATTAATCTCATAAGTCAAAGATCTCTTTAACTCTTTGTTACATTATATATATATATTATTTATAATTTATATAGTTGACCTCCCTGTGGATCGACCCCGGTCTAGTAACGAGATTTGACCCCAAGGTTTGTAAGTCGAGGATAATCAAAGCTATTGACGGCCGTAACATAGTTATTTATTGGTTGGATGTCCCTTCCTCAGACTATGCTCACAAGAGTTACTCGAGTAAGCTATCCATCTAAACCATATTATTCTTAACGCCTTCCGTCTCTTTATGGTAATGGGCCTCAAGGTGAGCCCTTTATTCATTCTTCATCCTTTTATGAAACTTAGTTTGTAAACTCTAGCAAAGGGACGTATATTTTGAATACATGTTATGCGTATTCCATAATTCATAAACATAAATGCATATGGATGCATGATGATGTATATTAGATATGGATTAGTTATACCCCAGGTTGATATATGGCCATCATTCCTTTTTTTTTTATCAAATATAAGAAATTTTATAGATCAAAACGAAACTAAGCTGGAGACCAGCAATTCAGAATATACAGGCATGTATATATAGAGGCTAGGGGAACAGGCACCTTTAATCAAATATTAGTACATTACAAACTAAAACATAGCCTAACAAATGGTTACATAGACAACACTATAGATAGCAGCAGATTACCTAAAAAAAAAAACAAAAAGAACACAAAGCCTAGACAGATAGGCAACTAGCAACACCAACCATCAGCAGGAGGACATGTTTTAAAAACCCAAAACAAGACCATGTAAACTCAAAACTCATGGAGAAAACAGCAGCATCAAGAACCATAGCATCATAATTGTCAGAGATCAAACAAAGTAAAGTCATAAAGAAGGAGAAGGAGGGTCAAAAACCTCATGTCTCCCCTAAAACCTGTTGGCCACCCCAGGTTAAACCTTAGTAGAACTTCTGCTTTTGGAGAGAACAGCAACATCGGTCTTCAATTGCTGGCCAGAGTTAACCACAGTATGTGCACCAGCAACCAAACTTCTGTTACGACTCATGTACTACTTCCAAACCCTAGAAGGCTCCCCTCCTTTAGCAACAGTAGCCATATCCTGCATATGATCATCAATAACATGCACTATGGTTGAAGGAGTACAAGGCATTGCATATGGGGACTGCATGGGAGGGGCTGCAACTTGGCCACCTTCAGTGAGTTTGGCCTTTTTACGATCATGAACTTTCATCTAACTATCAACCACAGCTGCCACTTCAGCACACATTGGATCCATACAATACTCACTATGAGACATGCCATTATAAACCTGTTGTTGTTCCATAGCAGCTGTCTTTGCAAAAGGGCCAGAGCTAGAATAGCCAGGACTTAGATTCGTAGAAGAGGAAATTGTCTGACTGTGCTTCTTTCTCTTATTACCACCAACTTTGGTGCAGATAGAAACGGTATGGTCAAGAACCCTACAATGTTTACAAAACCTAGGAAGGGACTCATATACAACAGATTGCAACAGAGGCATTCCATTAGGCAAAACAATATTGATTGAAGTAGGCAGTTCAACAACCAAATCCACCTCTATAAGCAATCTCGCATACAAAAGCCTGGACATAGAAGTGGTGAGCATATCACAGTGAATAGGTTTACCAATCACTCTAGCAAACTTAGACAAACAAGCTGAAGACCGGCACTTTAAGGGGAGGTTAGGGAATTTAACCCAAACTGGGACCCTGGACATATCAGTAGCAGCAAAATCAAAGTATTCAAGCATAGACTTTAAAACCATATGCCTTCCAAATACTATGTAAGGACCACCACTCAGGACTATAAGTTTATCATTTTTAGAAGAGAATGTATAAATCAGCCATCCAGAGTCATGCATGGTTAGCTTAGCATTACATTTCCAGGTGCTGGAAATGAGGTTGTTCAAAGCAGTATAGCCAGGGAATTTCCCAGCAACATATCCAATTATGCATAATTTCCACATATCCTCATTGTTGCCTAAATCATCATCCAGTAGGGGACAAGATGTAGCATTGTTAAAATCAAGATAATGAACTAGAGATGGAGTCCCACTCCAATCATCATCAACAAAAGGTTTACGAGTACCTGGTGAAGGGTCGTCAGCAGGAACTCGTCCATGTTCACCAGAAGAGACACCTCCAACAACAACTTTCATAGTAGAAGGAATGCATAGGGAAGCATCACAAAAAAAAGCAAGGACCCCAGAAGGTCGGGGAACTAAGGGACTCCGTTCAGGGTTAGGGGCATGCCCACCACCAGAGCTAGAGGGAAGGGAAGAATCAACTTTAGCATCATAACAATGTTCAACAAGCACTGGGTCAGGACCAAAAGGACCAGACCCATACATAGTAGCTCTAGAAGGATGACTTGACTAGACAGCACTATAACCAACCCCTACGGAGTCAAAACTAGAAGACACTAGAGAAGGGGATACTAGAGCAGGAGCCGACTTATCCTGCTTGGCAAGGGATTTTCCCTGATTCTGAGCACTAGCATCACGAGAAGAACCAGTCGAAGGTTGTGAAGGTTGACAAGAACAATCTTGCTGGGCAAAATAAAGTAACGCAGATTCTTCTTTGATTTCACCATAGGAAACTATAGTGAGTCAAAAAGGTATCAAAATCAGACAGAGACAACAATCACCTCGTTTGAAATACTTAAAAAAAAAGAACGAAACACACCCACCGTAAAGAAGAAACGTGTTCCCCAAGAAGAGAAATGTTATCACAGTGAAGAGCTCTTTCTCTCACTACCCGAGAGCTTCTCTCTCCTTATGGCCATCATTCCTGTATAAACGGGTAGGGTTCTGATTTTTTCATAGCTGTCAAGACAAATTAATCTGAGTTAATGCTTAATAAAAATATACTCATCACAAAGAGATATTGCTCAAAAGGTTGGGTCTAAGCCCTTTTCATTAATAATTGATGAAAACTTTTACATTTGGAAACTAGTATACTCATCATCATTGTTTACAATGAGAAAGGCAAAGCCTTTGTTTTCTATGTCCCTAAGAAAAGCATCAGTCTTAGTCATACTTTGTTGATATTGATAAACATCTTTTTCCAACGTACTAGGCATTGTGGCTGATTCTTCAGGCATAGACAGAGGCTCGGTCAATCTACTCATCCATGTTTCTCATCTTCTCCAAGAGTAACATGTTATTCCTATTCAATTGATTGTTGTTGGTGTCAATCACCTGGTTATGGCACTCAAGTGGTCCATTCTTTTCTTCCAAATGTTTTGCCTTAGACTTTTCTTTGTCAAGCTTTTTTTCTAACAGGTTGATCTCAATTCTTTTATTATCCAAATCAGTTTTAGAGGCCCCGGTAGCTTTTCTTTTGGCTTTTACTTCAGCCAACTCACTTTCCAGCATCACATACTTCTTGTATAGCCTTTCATACTACTCAATTTGGCTTTCTAACTCAACTTGGGTCCTTGAAGACATATCAACCCTTTCTTGGCAATTGTTGAAATTGGTTTTCAAAGCCTCTAATTTAGTACTAATTTACATCCAATGTGATCTCAATTCTCCTCACACTTTCTCATCTTGGTTTCTAATAGTCTTTTCTTCTTTTAGTTGCTTCTCTAAGGATATGATTTTCTTGTCCTTTTCCTCAAACTGTTGCTCTACAAATTTTCTCAAATTTTTTTCAATGAGGAGTTGCTCCTCGAGGGATATCTTGAGGGCTTTACTAGAGTCCAACTCCATTTAGAGCTTTTCTAATTGTTCTCTCAACTCTTCCGTATTGTTAATCCTCTTTCTTTTAATTGGTTCAACAGCTTGCAAAGTCTCAGCTTCAAATCCAAGAGACATGGGAATGGTGACTGGTGATAGATTTCTCCACTTTGGATACTTTTCACTAGTAACTGGATCTCTTAAACCATTTGATTTCTTTTTTACAAATACCAGAAGCTTTTAGTCTTGCCTGATGTTCTCTATAACTTCCAAAGCAAATTAGTCCTTGAATAACCTAGAGAAATAGGATAACTCGGTTGTCCTTAGCACATGTTGTATAGATCAAAAAAGAGCTAGCTAAAAAACTAGCAAACCAAATATACACATGTACAAAGCTAGCAGAGACATGCACCCGGCTAGCACAAAAGAAAAATAAGACAACTCAAAGAAAAAGAACAACGGTTATTTGAGGAACCCAAAATCAAAGGTGCCTAAGATAACCGGACAGAAGACAGCCCAGACACAAATTGTTTGCACAGGAAAGCCCAAAAGCATATACAAAAGATGTTAAGGCGAGCCACATGAATTATAAAGTACAAAAACATAATGGCGAGCCCAACCACAAGATGCAGCACATAAAAATACATGCACTCTCAAAACTGCTCCATGCACACCCAAGACCTGCATGCATTGACAAGACGTCTCCAGTAATCAGAAGACGAATAGATGAAGAACCCCACCTGCACCGAAGAACCCAACCACAGAGGAGAATAACACTAGCAATGTAGAAACTAGGTGTAACACAAAGAAAAACCCCCGGGCCCACCAACTGGCTGCAGCACGTAGAAACCATGCATGCCTAAACTTCACCATGCGAACACGTGAAGAAAATGAATGGCATGAGGACGAGAAGCCATGAACAGCAAAATAAAACCATGCAGGAGACATCAACAATGGGCAGAGAACTTCGACCAAGTGAAGACAAGTCAGCAAAAGAATGCCTGTAACACATGGCTGAGATCCCCAAGCCATCATGCTGAGATGATCAGCCAACACGCAATTTGAAGGGGTCTGTTTCATGAAAATAGAAGACAGTATAAAACAAGATTTGAAATCTTCTGAACACAGCGTCAACTTCTCTAGTCTTCCCCTCAAAAACCCTCCTGTTTATTTCCTCCCAGAGAAGATATACTGTGATAGCCAGGGACACTCTTCGCATCCTAAACTCCATATTGCATCGCTGCGCAGACAACCCACGAATTGCACTGTTCAGAGTAAACATTCTCCTGCCAATCCGCAGCCAAGATTTGATCCTATCCCACAAACCACCCGTCCAGACACAAGCAAAAAACAAATGACTATGAGATTTCATGCCATGCCTGCAGAAAACACAAGTAGGATCAAGAGGGATGAACCTCAACCGGTCACGTGTTCGAAGTTTGCCCAGGATAGCCAGCCAGAGAATGAAACTGTACTTAGGCAGGGACCACTATTCCCAAACCACCTGATTCCATGGGACAACAAATCCAACCGGTCGAAAGAAGTTATATGTATGGCGAAGGAACGGGCCAGCAGCAGAAGACCACCGACTCATCAAGGATATGCTCGCCTCTGAGTCCTCACAATGCTGGGAAATGAGGTCCCTAACAGAGATGATAGCTTTCCACAATGGGGAAGAAGAGGAATGTGCTTGAACAGACCAAACAGTGCCACTCCTCAAATAAAAAATGGTGAATCCAGCAAATCCACACTGAGTCTGTTTTAAGGTGTATATTCCAGAGCTGTTTACCAATAAAGCTTTGGTTGCGGGCTTTGAGATCAAATAAGTTGTCGCACCCTCGCGAGCGGAGCGCGGCGTCGCGGCGACCATCGGTTTATTTCGGGGTCTTTTTTGTGTAAAGGAGTCGCCACCTAGTATTATGGTCACTAGGAAACCTAACTGGTCTTTCAGAGATTCTAAGGCAAGGGACTGGTTGCGTAAAGGGAAGGTATTAGCACCCCTAGTACGCCCTACCTAAGGTAA
>Ga0307515_10014543_pt1 | contig 14572 bp, 14 predicted proteins | sample 17_EM_MG_FD_194513 | JGI IMG/M metagenome (GOLD analysis project Ga0307515, IMG submission 194513) | Populus trichocarpa ectomycorrhiza microbial communities from riparian zone in the Pacific Northwest, United States - 17_EM | ecosystem: Host-associated > Plants > Roots > Unclassified | place... | reverse complement strand
ACAACACGGTGGTACAGGCGAATCAAGTATCAGTGCTACCTCCAGGAAGCAAAAAGTGGTCGGGTCATCGAGGAAATAAAACAAGAGAGGGAGAGAGAGAGAGAGAGAGAGAGAGAGAGAGAGAGAGAAATAGAGAACAAAAATCGAGAAGCTATTGGTACGAAATAAACTTTAAGACTATCAAAGGATGTCTACCTTACCCGAAGCTGTATTACTAGCGACGATACAGTATCGATACTGTGAAGCTGTATTACTATCGACGATACCGTATCGTCGCTAGTAATACAGCTTCGGGTAGGGTAACATCCAGAAGCTCATAGTTCGTTCCATCCATATTTGCGTACCCGCAAGCGGGTGTTCGTCCTGGCCTTAATTGTAGGCGTCTTCCACGGTGCGTTCGGTGAAGCGTCCGGCCTTGAAGCCAGCCTCCCAGGCTTTAATACAACTCTTGTTCTGAGCCAGGTGGCGCTTCCGGCCGTCGCGCCTCGCAGAGGAGGGCTTTCCACAATACTTGCATGTAACCTTCATGCCCGTAGTGTTCATGTGCCGTTTGGCGTCGTCGCAGCGCGGGAAGAAGTCGCCACAGTTGGGACAGCTGTATCTGTCCCCTTGCTCGATAGGCTTTCCTCCAGCGCACGGTGCTACGGTCAAGACGCGCGCCGCGGAGAAGGCGGGGGACATGATGGGGGAGTAGAGGGAACCGGGGTCGTCGTGGACGAGTTGAGGAGAAGGGGAAGGATAATAATATGTTTGAGGGGTGCATGGAGGAGAGTTGGAACTGCAACAATGAAAATTTATTGAGGCGTGTTTGCGCAGCAGGAGTGATAATGTGTGGCATACCTTTGGCTACTGCCATCGTCGGGGACCAGGCCCGGACACATGACGGGGTCATCCACGCAGGGGGGTGAATCAGGGATCGCTTGGTCGATCGCCGCTATGAGAGCCTCCAAACTCAAAGGAGAGGGTAGCTCGAGCGACCTGGGATCCACCCCCGGTGCGTCCAACACTGGGAACGTGTAGGTCTGGAATGACTGCATCGTAGCTGGGCGTTCAAAGCGGATTTAGTGGTCAAATATCAATGGCTCGGGGTAACGGAGGTGTCGCTTACTCGGGGGGGGGGGGGCTCTGGTGAAGTGTGAAGGGGGGATGGGGGGTGAGGGCAAGGTGATGAGGGCTTTTGATGGGTCGGATGATCCCTTTATATTGGTTGCCGTACGGGCGACTATCTACGCACTACGATTGGACACGTTCCTATTGAATGGGGACATGTCCAAACCTATGCCGAGTCACGCCCGAATCTTGTCCAGCGATACAAAGTGAGTGCGAAACAACCCTCGGGACACTGCCCGTTCAGTATCCCTATTGTGTTTGGCTCCCTAAACTTCTCGAGGGACCTGTACTGTTCGATTTGATCCCACGAGTCAGGGATACCGGCAGCGCTACACTTGGCATAATCTAGCAGGCGACAGAGCACGCTGTCAACCCTGTGTCATGTGTTATACGTGAACACCCTAGAGGAGGCGTACGTCGTGTCCGAGGAGGGGAGCTATCACCGAAGGTGTGGATGAAGTAGCGCCGGTAATCTGAGGTCTGATTGTCGACACTTCGGGCCGTGATAGTACTTAGAACGAGGGAGATCTGCGAGGGTAAGACATGACTCAAGTAAGCGTCTCCCAAGAACTCCTGCGAAACCAACATCAGAACTGTGGTTGATGGACTGAGAGAATGTTGTTAGCCCTTACCATATGGATGAGAGTCGACTTCCATCGACTGGAGGCGTTTTCTGCGCGAGGAAATGATTTCTTCGAGTAATCAGATGACTGGTGTACTCCAAAGCCAGACCACGGGTTTTCCGCGACATACATGACAGGAACACGAGATCCTCATCGGTGAACACGGAAATCCATAGTTTCCCGGCGAACGAAGGACGGGTCCGGAATTTGAGCGGGGGTCAGGGTGAGGAGCACAAGTGAAAGTTTAGCAAAGAGAGCCTCCCCAGATGCGAAACGGCAAGGGTGCAAAGGCGTGGAGGTCGAGCTCGTGTATGCGCCTGTGACCGGAGTACGATATAGTTAAACTGCTGAGGGATGAAAAACGGGCAAGAATGGTCTGGAGATTCAAGTTGGATAAGCCCCAGAAATAGAGAGATAGGTGCTCCAGGTTCTGAAACGCCGACAGACCGGGAGATAGATTCCGAAACTCATGTGAGCTGATGTGTTCCAGCAGTACCAGGCGTACGAAACGAAATTCTAGTCCATCTGAAATAGTTCCAAAATTCGATTTCGTGAGCCGGTGGGCGGGTGATAGGGATTTCTGAAACAATCTCGGTATATCGGCGACCGGGCGCCAGTGGACGCGTCCGCAAATACACCTTGGAGTTTCTCTTGTCCGGTTGAGAAACTGGGTCGATAATTGAGTCAAAAATCTCCTGAGTAGCTGAACGGGCGTGACGACGAACTAGGTTGTGGAGATGGGGTTGTTTGTGTGGGGCGCGGAAAGGGTTTTTTATTACCGTAGCACCGATCGAGCTTTGGAAGTCCGCGGTGGGCCACTGGCATAGTGACCCTTGGCACGGGGTGGGTGTCCATTACACGAGGGTCTGTACATAATGCTCCTGTCGGCTACCGCAGTCATTGGTCTACCAAGCTCCTCTCGTATCTTTGGAATGGCAAGAAATTTGGCAAGAAATTTGACAAGAAATAAGATCGACAATGGACCGCTACCCCGGCGGACGACTCGCAATTTCGCTACATACTGGATAGTATATGGAGAAGCTGCGATTCGTCCACAAGGCATCGGTCGAGTGTCCATTGGGAATACTTGACCACCCTCGAATCCTGTACATGGAAAGGTACAGAGTTATATCTTGCGAAAAGCGCTGAATCCCAGGACAGCCACACTAACCTTCACGCGCGGAACGCGCCATCGACCGTTCGCTCCCCCGTAAACCCCCGCTCCTCCCACTTGCGTTGACACGAGAAGGTTCCCTTGACGTGTCTTTTGAGCGCATGGGGGGCTCCATTCAATACCTTATCGCAATACCTGCATCGGACCTCCATTCCCGCGGTCTCAATATGACGCTTTGCTTCGTACACGCCCCTGAACGTTGTGCCGCACCCGCTGCACGAACACTCCCCTTTCTGTTTGTCGTTTACAACCGAGCACCCTTGACAGGTAGGTGGGGTGACAAGGTCATACCACCCGGAGCTGATCGGATCCCTCCCCGGGTCTCCGGGATCAACGAGGGCCAAGCTCGGGTGTTCCGACACGGGCACGAGCGTGCTACATATTACGCGGGCGTCGGAAGGGGTAAACTGCCCCGGACCTCGCTGGGAGTTGGAGCCGAGATTTGAATGCCACCCGTGGATGTATTCCCCAGGCGTGACACTTTGAAATGAATGTCCGGCGGAGGCCTCGCCCTAGCACGAGAATCACTAGTCAGAGGTGGTCACGCTCGCTGAAGGGCTTCATTACCGCGGAATCACCCCTCGCAACAGCGATCATGGATTGGCACACAGCTTGCAGAAGTTCCTGGGGCGGGAATGAGGTGATGAGCGTGTCGGGCCATCTGTCAGGCGTACCTCTTGACTTTGATCCATCTTGGTTGGGGGCAACGAGGACGGCGGGGGGGTTTTCCAGATATAAAAGCTCTGGCTGACGGCAGAAGACAAGCAATCGTACGACATCCAAGTGGTCGGGCGTCACCTAGAGGAGATATGGGGTATCCTTACCAGCAAGGTTTGTGGCGGAATCCCTTCTCCGGGCCCCTAAACGAATCTGGTATACGCATCAGGGATCGTGGGCTCACACTCATGCAATATTAACGAAATGTGAGGGGCATCACAAACGTGGCCGATTCAACAGCTCAAAACGAGCATCGACTCGGAGGAAATGTCTACCGCTGGGCCAATCTGGAGCGGAAGTCGAGGGCGACCGAATGCCTGGGTGCATAGGCGTGAGGAATTAATGGGTGATATCATTACAACCCTAGAATCCCCCTGTTGAAAGCATACTTGGGGCCGGCACAGCCTGCTTAGCATCGCGCTGGATAGCCGCGAACTATGCAGATTGAGACGAGCGTATAGCGAAGGTCGCTCAGTCACACGTGGAAGGACCATTCGGGCCGGTGGTGTCGTCGCCATCACGTGGAAAGCAGTTGATAAGCCGGTCCAGCTGTGGCTACTTTCCGGTTCTCCTTGTCTTTTTCCCTCCATTTCCTCCTCGACCTCTCATGCTAATATCTGTTCTGGATCATTTTTTGAATTACTAACAGCTCCCCCGTCTCGTGGCTTTTGTGCCGCTTTGGGGGAGGAAGGTGTCGGACGGAGATATACCATATTATCTTGAATTCAACTTGCTTTAAATCCCCCCCTCTGTGCTGCGCAGCCCTACACAATGGTACGCAGCGTCTACATATTCCAACATCTGCGCGTATCTTAGCGCGTCCCAAAAGATCGTTATTGAAGGAAAAAAGTACTCCTGGTGGGTTGGCCATATGGCAAAAATCCCTCATTCGTCGGCTTACCACCTCCCAGTGATACCTGCATCAAGGGTCATCGCTCTTCCGCTTGCAAACACACAGACCGACCGCTCTTCGAGATACAAAAGAAAGGGAGACCAGTTACCCAATGTTCGCACTGTCGTGAACTTCGCAAAACCAAACAGGTTCACGTCAAGTGCAACTGCGGCGATGTACGTCCCGGAAAGGGTGAACCTGGTCCAGGTATATCTCCCCGCAGTTCCCACTGTCCACCTCTCTGACTAGCGCGTCCACAGCTCCCAAGAAAACGCAGGATCCCGCGTTTCCAAATGGAGTCCCCGAGACCCTCACTGCCATCGTCACTCTGACTTCGGAGCATGGTTCTGACTCGGAGCATGCAGGTTCGTAAACTAGACCTTCACATAGAGCGTTCATCTCATGGTGAACGCAGCTAACCCGAAAGCTGGATCGTGTCCCTGCAACCCCGGCGGAAAATGTACTTGTGCCACCCCCCGAAAGTCGAAACGAATTACAGGCCCAGAGCCTCCTCTCGACCCCTCGACTGCCGTCAAGTCCTCTGCAGGTCATGAATATCGCCGTGTCTTGCCCAAGCCTCAACAAAATACCTCCCCTGTCCCTCCGAATCGCCAAGGTCCTGTCCATCACCCCTCGTCCACAGGGAACGGGAAACAAAGCCTCCATCCCCACACACGTACCGAGTCCCTATACAGCCCATACGAGCGCGCATATGACGCGAGCCACCCCCACCGCACCCCTCCAAGCGACCATTCAGAACCAGATGCCTCTCCTTCCCTGGAAGTTGGCCCGAGCCCCACACCGAGGGTCTCAGGGAGTCAAGGAGGTTTTAATTGGGGCGCCTACCCCACTATTCCCATCCGTTCGCTGTGTGCATGTGGCGATTCCTGCTCGTGTCTGGGATGTTTTGAACACCGTGGTCCTTCCGCCCTCCAGGCTTACCAGGGACCATCCGGCAGTCATGCATGCGCGAACCCCAGATTCTGTACATCGTGTGTTGAGTGCGCTGTTGTGCTTGGTCACCCTGATCAGCAAACTGTGACGCCCGGCTCCTTCGACACTCAAACTTCATCTTTCATGGACGAGTGGCTGCGCCAACTCGTTGAGGGGATGTCAGCTCTGCCGGATGACGGTAACACACTTCATGGATCCGCACTCCATCCAGACACTCCCATACCCGGTCGTTCTACCCATTCTCCACCTGGGCCGTCTAATTGTTGTGGAGGGAACTGTGGGTGTCAGCCAGGGTTTTGCATTTGTGTTGGAGAGTGTTTCGGTGACTGTCACGGCGCATGGCGTGGGGAAGACGAAACTGCGGGTATGCCTATCAACTCTACGGACCCCCCGCCTCAGATTGGGTTGGATAGTAGATGGGATATTCCGGTTGGCGACCAGCCTTGGATCCTCACCGAACCTGGGATCTCCTCGGACGGCTCCTCTGACGGGGAGATGATGCAGATGCCTGGGGTTAACCCAACAGGAGACTTTAATTGGGGCGTATAATCACCCCTTCCAACAACTTCGACATGCGCGCTGCACACAAAAAAATTGATACCACTTTGCCTCTTCCAGTGAATCGATGGACTGCAGAAACAAGTCAAACCATTTTTCTCTTTTGTTATTGTTTCCCTACTTCCCCTTTTCCCCTTCTCTCTCCGTGTGATACGCGATTTTCTGACTGTCCCTATGTTTCTGCATCTCTTCCAGTCTATTGATTCTTCACCGCCCTTTATTTGTATATTCTTCTGTTCTTCCTCTTTGTTTTGGTAAAACCATCTGTTTCACCTGTTCGTAAGCATTCCTGATCGAGCACAGTTCCATCATTGCACACAGATAAGTATTCGCATTTTTTTGTATCCAGGTCGATCCTCCATGCCAACGTGCAGGTTAAAATGCTGTGGGATCGGTGTCGGTATAACATGGGCCGACCGTTGACCAGGAGCGTGCAGAGGAGCATGTAACAACAGTGTTAGTCCGTTGTCTTGACTCCTTCAACGTCTGATCTCGCAGTTCCCTCTGCACGCACTGCAGCCGCTCAGTACCGGCGTAAAGGCAAAGCAGCTCGCGAACTCCACGACTTCATCCTTCCAGGGACCTCTGCTTACGTTCTTCCCCGCCGTGTGTTATCCCTCCGTTAAGGGAATGATCGACAATGTGATCGTGAATTTCTCGGGCGGCGAATACCATATATTGATTGGGCAACGGACGAACGCGTTTGTTTGGAACGGCGCATGCTTCCAGTTTACCTGGAGGTATCCTCAAAGTTGTGTTCTCTCGGATGGCGTCCCTGTTTCACCTTATATTCCTTGAGTTAAATTGGAACAACACCTCCACTCTCGCGAATAACCGGGACAAACGAAAGGAGTCGATGTATTCTAAAAACGACTTTACTTGAGTGGTAAGGTCTACTCGTACTTCTTCATGAACGAGAGATGGAAACTCTCCAAAGCGCCGACATACTCCTCAACACCGGGGCACAAGCACGTTAACCGGTAGTGAGCTTCCCCCTCCTTCTGTCCGAACCCGGATCCGGGGATGACGCAAATGCCGGTCGCCTTGAGCAATTCCATCGCGTATACCTCGTCGGGCTTCTTCCCTAGCTCCTTTGCCTCTTCGACCGCCTTCTTGGGAAGGTAGAGCGAAGGGAAAAGGTATAAAGCACCAGGGGACTCAACACACGAAACTCCAGGGAGGGCGTTCAGCCGTTTAGCCATCGTCTGCGTACGAGAGGCGAGGGCTGCATGCGTCGCGTCGGTCTCTTTCTTCCAGAGATCGTAGGAAGGAGAGCCGGGTTTCGGTGGCCGGACCATTGTATCGACACCGATCTGACCGGAGAGTGGTGGGCAAAGTCCAACAGAGACCTAAGTGAAGTGACAGTTAGCTATCACGCGATGCGGTATTTTTCATCCGTTTCTACCATTTTATAGACGAGTGCGAGGATCTCATCTGGGAAGTTTGTGCATTCGAGATATCCACCTCGTCTTCCACACTCTCCAGTGACGCCTTTGGAAATGGAGTGATAGGAGACCAGCCCGACTGGACTGTTCATCCTCCGCACGATCTTCTTAAAGGAGGTAAAGGGAGCCTCGTTCGCGCGGTGCAAGTTGCACTGGTACACCTCATCGGCCAGGAGAATGATATTATGTTCTTCGCAGAGCTTCACGAGCTCCTCTTGCGTTTTCTCATCTAACAAGGCACCGGTAGGATTACCTGGGTTGATGACAACCAATGCTTTTGGGGTGACGCCTTTCTTTTTGGCCTCCGCCAAGGCCGCCCTGACCTCAGTGGGGGAGGTGGACCAACCTTTGGATTCGTCAAGGTAATAGGGCAAGGGTGTACCGGAGAATTGGGCCAAGGTAGCGGTATAAAGCGGGTATTGGGGGATGGGAATCAAGACCCCGGAAGGATTCGGGTTATTCGGAGTCACGGGTTTGATCAACATCTGGACCAAAAGGGAGACACCGGGCGAGGCACCGGCGGTCAGGAATATGTGGTTCGGATTGGACGGGTAGCCATCACGTTCTGGTGTCGAGTCAGCGATGCGCTGCGCAAAATTTTGCGTGTTTTCGCACCTTCGATAAACTTCGCGACGGATTTTCTAATGAAGGGGACACCCTGGGAGTGAGAGTATGCGCCGATGGAACCAATTTCAGAAAGCAGCTCTTGGGCACGCTCGATCGCGTCTGCGGGGAAAGCATCTTTCGCGAGATTGATCAACTCAGGGTACTCGGTCAACGCTGCGACCTGTAACGTAGAACTGCGTAAATCCCTGTAAATCGAGAGGAGGGAGGGAAAGACGGACCTGTCTGACGAAGGTAATGGGTGGTTGATCGAGTCCCTTTTGCTGAGGGTTTCCGATGTTGGACGACACGACCTTGGAGAACGGGAACGACGACGAGACACTCGGATCTTTCAATGCCTCGCGGAACTCCTCAGCCTTTATCGCCAGCTCACCGCGAACGGCGTACTGAACGTTGAGAACGGCAGGGTTAAGATCATCGATGGTGAGCATGGTGGAAGAAGAAATTTGACGGAGGTGGTTGTTGACCGAGGCCTGTAATCGGCGGCGACTTAAAAGAAACCTGTTGCTGATCATCTTTTTGGTGTGGCCTAGCCTTGAGTCGGGGGTAGGGCTCCGACGGCGTGGATAGCCGGAGTTGGAGCTAAGGTTGAGGTCGGGTCTGGTCGGGTTCAAGTCAATTTATCCCACAATTTCAAGCGGCCTTTACGTAGTATTACATCCGCCTGCGCTTCGGTGCTGACTGCAGTGAAGAATGAAAGGAGAGTGCGGTATGGAAGCGATCATGTCCGTGGTGAGAAAATAAGCGAGAGCGAGCCATTAAAGCTACCGGATCCCTTGATGACGATCCACCGTCCCGTTCTCGTCTCCTGTCCCACCCCAGCGACGAGCAACACAGAACCTTTCTTCGTCTCTCCCCACGAGTAGGTAGCGCCTTTCGGCACGGACAGGAGTTGGATTGAATTGATGACGCCCGGAGCATTCACACACCCAACCAACGAGAACGACTTCAATTTTTGATCCAATTTCCACAACTTGATCTGGCCGTCCCACGAACCTGGATTGCCGTGAGAACGGTCTCGTACCAGCCGGTGGAAGTAGTAACGTTACTTACCTGACGCAAAGAGATCGGAGTAGCGTAACGATCCAATCGCAGTTATCCACCGAGGAGATGTTATCGTTCCTCGTTCCTCAGTCACAGTCTCGTGAAGACCATGTGCGAGTGCCTGGACATAGATTGGTTTTTTCTTCTGCGTTGACCAGAGAGATATCGAACTGTGGTGTCTCAGCGGGGGTTAACCAAAGGATATAGATGAAAAGCGCACCCACTGTTACCTCCACTCAAGAAGGTAGTCTCGTCAATCATACAGACAACTTCCATGCTCCCCTCAACATATGTCTTCTGCTCCCTGTCTTTCTGCTTTTCGCCTCCGTCGACGTCCATCCCCTCGAATGCCCCGCCCTCTAGTAGGTCGCGTAGTTTGCTCCGACCCCCACCGCGAAACACAAGTTGCGTTTCATCGACGATTTTCCAGTATCGTACTGTCCGATCTCGTCCACCGCATGTGACGGCCGTCTCTCCTCGAAGTGAATCGATCGACGTGACAAAATCTTGATGACCGAAGAGTGTCTCGACATATCCCAGAACCGAGAGGTCGAAAAGCTTCACTGTTCGGTCGTACGAACCACTGAACAACTGTTGGGACGATTTACGGAACGCGAGACACTACGGAAAGTCAGCAGACCCGGCGGGACCAATTGTGGTTGTGCGCACGCTGATAGAGTCCCGGTGTCCGGTGAATCCCTTGACCCACGAAATCCCATCTTGGTTCTCCACATTCCAGACTCCAACGACACGGTCCTTCCCTCCACTGGCCAAGTACTTCCCATCTGAACTCAACGCAAGCGTCCAGATTTCGTCGGTGTGGCCGTTAGGGTCTGCCTTCTGTTTCCCCTTTACGAGCTTCTGCTTATATGCGGTAGATAGTTTCTTCCCGGTGCGCAGGTCCCATTTAATGATCGACCCTTCTTTTCCGGCGGTGTAGAGAGATTGACCGTCCTCAGACGCAACCGCTGTTGTCACAGTGAACCTGTGGCCGCGGGTACGCAAAGGTATTGGTGGCGCCTCAAAGTCATACTGCCTTCGTTTAGCAAGAATGGAGATGAAGAAGAATTGATGATCACACACCGAATCCGCAACAAACAAATGAATCTTCCCGGACTGTTCCAAAACGTCCTGCTTCAGTCTCGCAGAAATCAACTCCTTGTCAATCTCTGCCGCATCGTACTCGCCCTCCGCCAAACTGCTCTTGACACCCTCGAGATACATCTGAGCGAGCCTTAACCGCTTCTCCGCCGGAGTTTCGTCCTCGTTTTCGGACCCGCTCTGGTATGGGTCTTCGTCCGAAGGCCTCAAGTCCATATCGTCAACGCCTCCCGGGTCATGGCCATCCTCTGTCGCGTCAGATAATTCCTCATCGCGTGCGATTCGTTTTTTGGGCTGTTGAGCTCCGGAAGGTTTCTTGGATTTCAGTTTCCCATTAACAGCTGCCGGCTTCTTTCGTGGAACATAAGCGGGGGTGGAGGATGAGGGTCGTTTTCGCTTTTTCGAACCTGTGGCGAAGAAGGGGTCTGGCATCCTTTTCCAACTGGCTGGCTCAAGTGAGGTAGGAAGAAATTTGCAGTCCTGTCTGGTCGATCGACAGACCCTGGTGTCGGCCCGGTTGATGGCAAATTCCCACACTTTCAACGCTCGTTTCACGTGCACGTCAACGTTAACGAACCCGTTCCACGCGTGTTTCGATCCCCCATCTGGTTCTAGCTACCACGCGAAGACCACAACTTCGCTTCACAGGTCTTATTGTGAACAACGCGAGTGCGGGACATGATGTGCCTCAAACTCAGTTGACCAGGGTATCGATTAGGTAAACCAGCCACAGTTCACGGAACTCCCCGGTGCTCAGAGCCATACCCGTTATGATAATGCCTGCGTGACTGAGGATGAATTGACCCAGATAAGTGGGAAGTGTGACCTCCAACACGATGGAATCAGCACCCTAGTATCCGAGCTTATTGTCTCACGCTTTTTACCTCTTGGTGCGCTGCGCATCCGACCGGGCCTCGAATTCGGGCCCAGGACCGGTCAGTCACTGTATGTGCACACAGCGTGGGGGAGACATACGTGTATTTACTCTCGGCCACTTCACGGAATAACCCGCGGGGATCGGCTTCCAGTCACGCGAAATCGGCGCCTCGCCGGTCGTTCCCAGCATGACGCTCACCGCGCCGGCCTCACCCTCGCCACACTATAAAGTTCACCAGACCACCTCGATTTCTTAAGCATTCTGCACAAGCCATCATGCTTATTACCGGCGATTATCACGACCAGTCACCCGAGTACGTAGTGTACAGATTGTCAACCTAATGGCGCGCGGAGTCCTAACACGGTTTCTTAAGGTCAGATGAACACCCTTCACCCTCCGTCATAGTGTGGGTATTCACCTCGTCCAGCCCAATGCCAGAATAATAACAGGTCCCTCAGCGTGATGGGAGCTACCGGAAGCGGGAAAACGTCTGTTAGTGCACCAACCACCCCGTTTGTCTGTCCAATCTCAACCAGACTAGTTCATCAATCTTGCAAGCAAGTCCAAACTTGGCGTCGGCACCAATCTCAGGTCATGTACAGAAGAGGTCCAGGTTTCTAAACCGTTCACAGTGGACGGTCGTCCGGTTGTATTGATCGATACACCTGGATTCCACGACACTTTCAAGAGTGATATGGATATCTTGGACTCCATCGCGCAATCGTTGGCTGAACGGTAAGTCACCCGTAGACAAGGTGCTGGAGTTGTAGGCCCTAAACGTCTATCCCTAGGTACGAACGAGGGGAACGCCTTAGCGGAATCATCTACGTGCACCGGATATCGGATGTGAGGTTCACAGGTACCCACGTCAAGAGCTTTCGGACTCTTCTAGCAATGTGCGGGGAGAGGGCACTTCGAAACATCGCCATTATGACAAACATGTGGGGAAAGGTTACTTCAGAAGTTGGCATTGACCGGGAAGAGGAGTTGGCCAGCAATTTTTTCAAGCCTGCTCTCGATAACGGGGCACTGCTTCTTCGCCACAGCGACACAATCGAATCCGCTCACGAGGTTATCCGGATCGTATTGCAAAACCAGCGGGTTACTCTCCGGATTCAGGAAGAGATGGTCAACCATCGGAAACGAGTCAGCGAGACGGCGGCGGGAAAGGAACTCCGGAGGGAACTTGACGAACAGGCTGGGAAACGCCTGGTGCAGCTCCGGGAACTCCAGGAGATGCTGAACCAGACGGAGGCAGGGGATGGGGACACTCGAGAGGAACTTAGACAGGAAATCTTGAAGTTGCGGGAAGAGTTGGCGGTTCTGAGCGGGATGTCAGGCAAGCATGACATAAGTGGCTTCCGCGAGGTTGCGCAAAATGCGCTTCTCTTCACGGCCGTAGGCGCGGGTTGTCTTTTATGCATGTGGGTGAACGCTTAGTGGGCGGCTGGTGGTGGTCGGAGGAACGCAGACACTGTTTATTCTTTTCTTTGGTTTTGGTCAAACGGCGCGGGATTCAGCTACGCGTGTGGGGTTTCGGCATTCTCCACCCTCTGTTGGTTGCTCACTGCACCACAACTTCAATTTATTTCACTCTCCCCACCGGAACGCTGGATCTAGATCGTACGAATACCTCCAGTGTCCATCCCGAAGGCTTCAAGTTGCCAAGAACTGTATGCCGTCGAGAACCTTGAGCGGAAATTATCGAAACGAGTTCATGGAGTCTGCCATCACGCCACAGTTTTCTTGGGACATTCCAGCAAGCGATCTTCTTCCTCGCTGATCGTTATCTCTCCTTTTTCTGTATTGATAATCAAGGTGAACTGTGCGTGTCAGCGGCGAGAATCATGAACGGCGTCCATCGGATGCCTCGTGTACGCCACGACAGGTGTTCGACGCGAATAAAAGGCGATTAGAGGGAGACCAGCCACAGTCCCCACCTTGCCTTTGGGCCCCCATTTACTCTCCTGCCATCGCCCCAAATCCCACCATCCGGCATGTACTCCCCACCCCCGTACGTATCTTCTCTCGGTGGAGCTAGTCCCGATGCTCATTGTGCTCGTCAAGCCCCCCTCATCCCTCCAGGTAGGGCGGATTCTTGGCGTCCTTCCCCGAAAAGACGTTGATCCATCATGGTACTCCACGTAGGGCCCATAAAACTCCCACCAAGTCAAAGCCACGACAACCTGTCCCACCCATCACTATTGCGTGCGTAATGATTGTACTCAGCAGAGCCCAGGACTCAGCATCGATACAGCGTTATGGGGGCGACGGGGAGCGGAAAGACCTCGGTAGGGACGGCGGACCACTGGCTCGTCTGTAAACTCATCATCAGTTTAGTTCATCAATACGGCCAGCGGTTCCGACCTTCGCATCGGGATGGATTTGGCATCATGCACTGCAGAAGTTCAACTCGCAGACGAATTCACTCTCGATGGGCGACAGGTCATCCTTATTGATACACCGGGGTTCGACGATACCAACAAGAGCGACACCGACATCTTGAAGTTGATCGCCGCGTTCCTGGCTACAACGTGAGTAACACCATCCACCTGCTACTCCCGTCGATTTAATACTTGGTCAGGTATGAGGCTGGCTCAAAGCTCGCTGGAGTTATCTACGTCCACCGTATTTCCGACAAGCGATTCACGGGGATCTCTGGACGTAACTTCAAGATGTTCCGCGAGCTTTGTGGAGACACGACTCTGAAGAACGTCATTCTCGTCACCAACATGTGGGGCGAGGTCACGCAGGATGTCGGGGAAGCTCGCGAGCGGGAACTCACCACGAACTTTTTCAAGCCCGTCCTCGATAAAGGCGCACAGCTCGCCCGCAACCACAACACCACCGAATCTGCACACTATATCATTCGATCCATCATGAGGAACCAACCCATGGTCCTCCAGATCCAGCGTGAGCTCGTCGACGAGGGCAAGAACATCATCGATACTGCCGCCGGGGACGCCATCAACAAAGAGCTCAACGAGCAGATGCGACGCCACCAGGCTGAGCTGAAGAGCGTCCAAGAAGAAATGATGCAAGCACTCAATGATAAGGACGAGGAGACGAGGAAGGAGTTGGAAGAGGAGACTCGCAAGCTCAACGAGCAGATGGAAAGGATGAGGAACGATTCAGCAGGTATGGCGGAGAACTACCAAGAGGAAAAGAGGAGGTTGGAAGCGGGGATGAAGGAGATGCAAGAGCAAGCCCGTCAGGAGAGGGAAAGGGCCGAGGCTGCGTATCAGAAACAGATGAGCGATCTCAACAACCGCCTTCAGGAAAGTGCTAACTCCTCTGCTGCCGAGAGAGAAGCGATGGCGCAGCGAATCAACCAGCTGCAGCATCAGTGGGACAATCGCCCTCGTGGGGGAGGTGGATGCCTCATTATGTAGTGAATTGCAGTGTCCGAGCTCCATTATTCTTTGCTTTCTCCCTGTAATCCAGCGTATCACC
>Ga0307515_10014542_pt1 | contig 14572 bp, 12 predicted proteins | sample 17_EM_MG_FD_194513 | JGI IMG/M metagenome (GOLD analysis project Ga0307515, IMG submission 194513) | Populus trichocarpa ectomycorrhiza microbial communities from riparian zone in the Pacific Northwest, United States - 17_EM | ecosystem: Host-associated > Plants > Roots > Unclassified | place... | reverse complement strand
GGTCCAAAGACAATGAGGTCTGTACCCATGCATTTAGGTGGTGCCTTGACCTGGTTCCGATTGGCTCACCTGGTACACTTGGAGATGTTGACGGCACCAGGATGTTCATTCCAGAAACCATGGGGAGCCAGTGGCTTGAACACTTTATCCATGTGATTTGTACGGATGACGCTCGGATACGGGCTGGTTTGTTGAGGTTCCTGATGTCACGCCTTGTCCCTAAATGGACCATGGTCCCACCTTCCTGGTGCCGTGACTTTGCTTCCACCCTCCTATTCCTCATTGTTCACCCCCTAGGCACGCATGGTTTCACTGCCTCCCAATATCTTGCTGAATACAACGAATACACAGGATCTGCTGAGCTGGAGGAATTTCTCGGTTTCCTTGGAACACTGCTAGGGCTCATCAAATCCCGTTGGACTTGGGCCAGGCTCACTTCTTATGAAAATTGGTTGGCCCAGGGTTTAAACCACCTTCCAAATTCGGCTACTCGTGCTCAAATGGAAGTCATTCTGACCGCGGTGAAGCAGCAGTTTATGGAGGAAACCCTTGGGTTCTTTGCAGAGCTTCCAATGGCAGGTCCATGTATGGAGGAATGATCCTAAGCGAGATGGGCTTTTTTGAATATATTTCAGCATAGCATTATGCACTGAACAAGCATGTACTTCATTCAGTCACGGAGCTGACAAACGGTCATTAATTTTTTGTAGTCGAAGTTATCGTTTTCATTCAGGAACCCGTTGCGATTGGTGCTTCGTGCTATTTGCCTAGCTCATCAGTCTTTCTGTGACACTGGCGTTTAGAAAGCGCGATGTTGTTTGCGACCGAGGTAATGTGAGGTATCTGTAGTAGTGCGCGTCGCGGCGTTTGAATCATTGCCCATCTCCTATTAGCCCCCACACTGCTATCGCCGTCTATGTCTCACAGTACAACTATCCTGTTTTATTTAGAATGTGACGCATCGCCGAGCGGTTGGATAGTAGATTTCTATGGAGATTATTCTACATTTGAGCGCAGTTGTTGGCTGGTGTCTTAGGTCTGCGTATTTGCAACATTGCAAGAGGATGTAATTTGCGGCTCCGTCGGCGTTTGGGCAGTGTGGGCATTTGGAAAATTCAAATTTGTTTGATTCTGTATAGGTATTTGTTGAGCGAATTGTGGCTTATGTGTATTCGGTTCAATACGAACAACACTAGTTGTGATAATAAGATCTCTAATATTTCCTCGAGATACGGTACGGTACATCCACGCTCCACTCCCTTGCCGATCCGTTAGGGCAACTGGTGTCGCAAAACATGCATATAATATGTGCTCTGTGAATAAATCCACGAGCCGAAACCACTACAATATGTGGGGCCGGGACGACCCAAAATCAGTCTTAATATTGGGCCATTATTTCGCGAGTGGAACTCATTTAAAACTGAGTGTGGCTTCAAGATGCCGATGTTTGGCCTTGACTGATAAAACACCCGATGCAGTCAAAGCCAAGCCTTCCGCGGAGCAACTCTATGAGACGAGTTACGTTCCTGACAGGGAAGTCGTATCTAAATGCCAGGTACGAGCCACTAGCGGCTCTATTTAACTTTCGAGGGAGTGTAGGACACGGAGGAATGTATACGAAGCTACATGGGCATTCGCTCCCTACCCAGATAGAAACAAACAAAATGGTGGGGAAAAAGCAAGAGGATGAGTGGTTGAATAAGCAAGAGGCAGTCGTACGTAATTCAGTCCAACGCTTAACAAAAGGACGAGTCGTATAGTATGCCTTAGGTAAAGAACGGTAAAATCAAGAAATCGTAGGCGTATGCAAAATTGTCTTGTCATCCAGTTCTGCTCTACACGACCGTGAAGTAGGTGCCGTCGTCCATAATGCCATGCTGGGCCACCAAAGCAAGCACGGGCTGATGGTTCGCGGCGGTGTTGATCGAGAAAATACGGTAGGCACCAGCAAGGAGGCCCTTGGCGACGTCAGCAGTAACAACACCGTCGCCATTCGGAGAAGCATTGACGCCCTTGAAGGACGCGAACTTGGTAAGGTCGGCGGGCGAGGCCCGGTTGGGCGAGGTCAGTGGCTCGATGACGGCACCCGTGTGGTCGAAGGCGACGCCGGCGTGGTTGACCTGAGATGGAGTGGCGTAGTAGTTGCTTCGAGCGTTCGTGAAGAAGCCGAGCTGTACAGCGGAGGTGGCGTCAGTAGGCCAGAAAGTGCCCAGATCTCATCCTGGTACGCACCTTCATGTTCTTAACCTTCATTTGGATTGTGAAGGGTTTATTTGCGTTGACAGTGCCGAAGTGCTTTGGGAAAACGAACTTGGAGCTAGAGAAGATGTCCTTTGCAATGATGCGTCTCATAGGAACGAAGTTGCAAGAGCCGGCACGGACCTGCTTGCCACCGGCCAAGGGAACGTTTTGAGTCAAGCAAAAGTTGATGAAATGATTCTTCGAGGTCAAGGAAGGAACCTGACCCGCAGCAGGGACTTGACATCCATCGAGGGCGAGACCGGGCTGGATAACACGGGGGTCGAGGGTCAACGATTCTTGAGGATCTTCGGTAGCAGCAGAAAGAGCAGCGGTGTTGGTGTCGTTGGCAGTAGCCTATATGGACAATGAGTACAACCGATTTGATCCACTACAAGCTACGCTACTCACCGAGATATCAGTGGCATCAGTGACACCCGCGGTCTCGGTGACATCAGCAGTCTCAGTAACGCCCGCGGTGTCAGTAACGGCAGTATCGCTGCAGTATCGGTGACAACTGCAGTGTTTGTGACTCGCACGGTTTCCGCCTCCCTGACCGTCTCCTATAAAATAACGTTGAACGTGCACCCTCAGAGTGACGCCGGAAGAACCATACGCACAGTTCGGACGATAGTGGTTGGCTGCTCGAATGTCTGAGTGACAACCACAGTTTGGAGATCGGTCGAGGTTACGACAACGGTCTGTGTGACGACTGCAGTCTTCGTCTTCGTGACCCTCTCAATCTTGGTCTTGGTCTTCACCATCTTCGTTTTGATGGGTCTGCCGGCGACAGTGGTCGTGAATGGCTGGGTCTCGGTCTACCAGACAGATATCAGCTCTGGATCGATTCTCAGAATCCCTGACTTACAACCGTGACAGTAGCAAGTTCGGTGGTCGTGACAGGGGTGGCGGTGGTCCATACGGACGTGAAGGTGCTCTCCGATGCGGATGTGCTGGTAGTGGTGTAGGTTCCAGGGATGAAGGTCAGGGTCTCGACGCGCGTTGTAGTCTTGCCAACTGCCTTTGGAGGCCTGTTCTCGCCCTTGGCTGGAAGAGGAGCATTAGTCCGGGGGGCTGCTTTGGAGGGCTTGTTTCGGAGGAGCTTGCTTTGGAGGACCCAGCTTTAGAGGGGCCCGCTTCGGGGGCCTGCTGCGGAGGCATAGAGGTACTGGGGATCTTGAACGAGGAATTTGGCCGGCCCTTGAGTGGGGGGTAGAGCGCCGTCAGCGCCAACGGTGACTGTAATCGTGACCCTGGCCACCGGGGTGAGGCCGGCCCGCGTCGCGAAATTGTTGGGATACCAAGATCGTGTTCCTGTAAGTTGCGTGTTGGTGCGCAATGAGTGCCAGCGTCAGGAAAAGAATGATAGTGTGAGTTCCCACCTTAATTCAATTCCACCAGCAAGGGTGGGTTCAATGAATGCAACAACGGCAGCAGGAGTGAACTTCATGATTGTCCGATCAGGACAATGACCTAGGGATGCAACGAGCGATTTGTTTTGGGCTCAAGGGCGGATTCATCTTGAGATTGACGGTAGAAAAGGCCGACGCCTTGCTTTTGAGGGTGCGGCCGTAACAAAGAGGCGAAATGGAACGAAAATGGTCAATATGGGTAGAGGGAGTGGACGGGTCCAAGGTGGAGGGACCAATGACAAGCGCTGACCAAGCAGACTACCGGCAGCTAAAAACATAATGTCAGAGTCCTCGCAAAATCAACATAGCAGCTTTAGAAGCCGCGTACGGCAGTTCTGTCCGTGGCCGACAGGACGGAACCCTGGAAGCTTGTTGGCAAGATCTGGCTGCCCCTGACAGAATGGGATTTGCCACTACCCAGGCGCCAGACGGTAAGATAGAATTTATCACCAGGCACGCATGTGGACCGCCAGGAACAGGGTGAGTTCGTGTCTCGATTCCACGATTCCCACATGGCAAGGAATATAATGCAATGCCACGACGGCAACGGCAAAAACACTAGCGACGCATGCAACCAGAAATTTGTTTCCCGCTCAGCCACTCAATCAGCCGCACAAGATGTATTTCCATCGTGGTTGAAATTAGTAGCCCAGTCATCACGCGTGACGGGGTCACAGTTACGTCCGTCACTTGAATCCTGGATGCACATGCTCAACTCACACGTGTTCCGCCTAATACGACACGCGCACAATAATTGACTCACTTCTGTCCTTGTCCAGGATCTCGTCAAGGTCAATGCCGCTGCTGGCCAATCATACGCGACTGCTATCACGAGGGTGCCATCGTTCCCGCTACCGGTGCAATCATCGTTGCATTCCCAAGGACAAGCTAGCAAGGGCCGGCTAATAGCCGGCCGATATCCGATGACTATGTCTCCAGACCGGGAGTGTGTCCGTTGCATCGATACCACACACCCCAAGCACATTTTAACCGTTACTGTCGCATAAAGTACGTCTTGTCTGCGTTCGCCCGCTCTGGGTTTAAATACGCGTCTCTCAGACACCGAAAAGCGAATGCTATGCTGCAAATGGTTATGTTATACTCCATAATCATCAGTCACTCAGTATCATCAGTGTTTACGTATACGAGGGGCCTAGATCCTTTATTATGTTTGTGGATTAGGTATCTAAATGCAGTTTCCCCACCTTGGGACCTCTCCGTCAGTCTAGATAATAATACTCAATTGCTTTCATTGAGCCCACCCTTTCCCGACACAATTCCTCCCCTGCAAGCCCTTCCATGTCTCCTAGTTGGGTTGCTTGCCACCACTCCCGGTTGCCAGGTGGTCGCGCATACCGCCAGAAAACTATCAAGTGTTTGCTATAAGATCAAGCGGAGTATTCTCCTCCATGTCCCCCAAGAGGAGAAGTTGTCGCAAGTTAGGATGCACAAGTCCGAGCCTTCAGTACTCACTTTCAATTCAATCATTACGGGATCATAAGCCCGGGATATCACATAGCCGCTTCTCATTTACTTTTTGTATCTTTACTTGTGTATATCGGGCACGGGTTTTTTCGTCGCTCGGCGCGCGGAAATCACATAATCATTAGCTAGTCACCGATGTGGGGTGGGGTCCAACTGGATGCATGTTGAACGCCAACTACGGTACTTTGGGAATCCGTGTCGCCCTGGAGCTCCACGACTTCCAACCATCGCGGAAAATTCGAGGGCGACCTGTAAAAAGAAGATGGGGATCCCTGGATCACATTAATGGGATGAAGAACCTTTGTATATAATATACTGTCTATCAACTTCATCTCTGGTCTTCTCACTGTCGCATGGTGGTAGAGGGATCGGAGAGCCGAGACTGAACTCGAATGAAAGGAACGTTACAACGTGACAGGGGCGACAGAATGTCTTGAAGAAGGTGTGGTGAAGGCCAGTAACATTTATGGTCGTTCGGACGATTAGCGCCAGGTCCACATTCCAGTACCTTGACCACGTTCACATCGCAGTCAAAATGCCGCTGTTCTCCACCAACCGAGGTCATATCGGTGGGTTCAACCCTTCATTTACCATTTCGTCTGCTCATTCTGATGTCCCGAAGACGAGGATAGGATTCGAATAATCGTGGCCCGGCTGTTGGGTAAGCTGCTCTGTGGATGGAATAACACACAAGATTCATGTACTCCCAGAGTCTCTTGGGAATGAAAAGTCGATATGGGAGTACTATAACGAAATGGCCGCGGTGGAAGACAACATCCGGGAGGTCGAGTGGCGAGATTTGGCAGAGACTGTGCTCATTTTCGTATGTAAACACACTCTCTATTGTACGCCTATGCTGATTCTGTTCCAGGATGGTCTATTTGCCGCCTTCCTTTCCGCTTTTCTTGTCTTCTTGATCCCCCAGCTCCAGCCCAATAGCACCGACATCGCAATGGACGTCCTTATTCACATTTCACAGCAGCTCAGCAACTCCACTACCCCTGCTTTTGTTCCCACCCCCTTTCAAGTCCCCTCCAATGTAGCGGCGGTGAACACACTCTTCTTCCTCAGCCTCGCATTCGTTTTGATCGATGCATTCCTCGCTATGCTCGTGAAGAGCTGGTTGCAGGAGTTTGACCGTGCGTGGAAGAAGTACACTGTAGCGCATCTCCGTGCACAGGAACGCGAAAGGCGATTGCAAGAGCTCGAGCGCTGGAAGCTGCATGAGCTTGTTGCCCTCCTCCCGATCCTGATCCAAATATCACTCCTGTTGTTCTGTACTGGCCTAATTGTGCTTATCTTTCCTCTCCATATGCCATCGGCTATTATGTCCATCCTTGCTTTTGCATTTGTCGTCGGCTTCTATTGCTTCACTACATATGTGCCCATTGTCAACAACGATGCACCATTCTCCTCTCCCATGTCTCGTCTTCTCGCGCGTGGCGTAGCCACCCTACAAACCTCGCATCTTTCCATTGCTCGTAAAACCCTACACACCGCTTCTGCCATCCAATCTCACAACCGCCCTCCTCTTCCCCCCCATGAACACCAGACAGACGCAGATCCTTCCGACGACGCCACGCAGTCCGTACCTTCGAACAACGGAGTGGCCAAACCTACGCAGGTCCATAACCCTGAGAGGGTTGAGAAGAGCAAAGTAGCGCTCCGTTCACGCTCTGATATTGAGCCGCAAACACATGTTCATGTCCTCGAACGGCTAGTTTCGACCACTGCCGAGGCTGTGGAGAATATTCCAGTCTTCCTGGAGCTGCTTGATCAACCAGTGAAGGATACTACGGTACGGCCACTCAATATGGAAAAGTGGAAAGAATTATTTCATATTACTTTCGGGTTGCTTAAAGACCAACCGACTTTCACTATTTCCGCTGCTGCTTGCACTCTTACCCGCACTATGATGATCTGCTACAACCCCGACACTGCGGATCAGCAATTGGTCGGTACATTACAGTACCATTTGGGTAGCACGGACACCGATGAGAACAGACCACGTGTGCCATTGAATAGTCTCTTCTCTTCCTATTTGAGTTTCTGGCTTGGTCACCTTTATCAGCATGACCTGTGGCGGAGTATTGCATTTCTTGAGCCAAGTGGTGTTCATGATGCTGAGCTCTTCTGGATGGTTAATACTTTCCACAGGAACATACATTCCAAGGACCACTTTAATGGCTATTTTGAATTTTGCGTCGCTGTACTTACATATGTCTCAAGCACAGAACAGTGCAGAAGGTCTCAAGTTCCACTCACAGCTGCAGTCATTTATGCTTTGCATACCATCAGATCAGCATTTGATCAAGGAGATACTCCTTCTATTGGTGGCCTCTACGTTCTCCCTGGGACTGTCACCGCTTCTGAGTCTGTTCTCATGACCTTCTGTCAAGTGGATGGCGTTGATGCACTGGACTTATGGAGTGAAGAGTGCATCCAATCCGTTAAGGACCTTCTCCAATGGAGCTGGTTGTCAGATTGGTATCACGACTTTCAACTTTCCCTGATTGCTGCACTCTACATTGATAGCACCAAGCAAGCTCATACACGCTCTGCTTTTGCAGACCTTCTCAAGTACACACATATCACAGATACTAGCCTTCTACACTCAGACGCTTACGATGGCTCCAAGCTTGCTGTCTACTGGTACATGGCCGTCTCGCATCATCCCCTTGACCAGGACCAGGACCATTACCCTCTTGCAATCCTTTATGATGTCATTGCAAATGTCGTTAATCTAAAGCTCTCTGGTTTATACACCTTGGACATTGCTGTGGAGTATGCCCACAAAAAGGCAACCCCTTTATCCGACTGGCTCGAAAAGGGGTCATTTGGTTTGGGGACCATTTACCCGCGCGGATTTGAACTTCCCTTGTTCGAGGTTGATCATTGGGCCTTGCTACATCTGGACACCCTTCTTTTCCCACAACCCTACTTACTCTCAGACGAGGTCAAGGACTTAAAGTGGTCTGATACACCTGAGAAGTTGCACATTGCAAGGGCTCGGCTTGATCTCTATGACTCTTCGGCAAACACAGAGCATGAGGGGCCCAAGGGGCCGAAACCAGATCCAGAGCTGCTCAGGTTGTTTCTCTGGTCCAAGGACTATGAGGTCTCTACACGTGCATTTAGGTGGTGCCTAGACCTGGCTCCTATTAGCCCGCCTGATACACTTGGAGTTGCTGACAGCACCAGGATGTTCATCCCAGAAACCATGGGGAGTCAGTGGGTTGAACACTTTATACATGTGCTTTGTGAGGGTCTCCCAACTCGGGAGAGGGTTAGATCAGTGAGGTTCCTGATATCACATCTTGTCCCAAAATGGGCCATGCTCCCATCTTCCTGGTGCCGTGACTTTGCCTCAGCACTCCTATTTTTCATTTTTCACCCTCTAGGCACGCATGGACTCCCTGCCTACCAATATCTTGGTGAACTATATCGATACACAGAAGATGTGGAGCTGGAGGCATTTCTCAGTTTCCTTGGAACACTGCTAGGGCTCGTCAAATCCAGTTGGACTTGGGCCAGACTCGCTTCTTTTGAGAATTGGTTGGCCCAGCGTCTAAGCCACCTTGAGAATCCGGGTGTTCATGCCCAAATGGAAGTCACTCTGACCGCCGTGAAGCAGCAGCTTATGGAGGAAACCTTTGCGTTCCTTGCAGAGCTTCCAATGGCAGGTCCATGTATGGAGGAATGATCCTAAGCGAGATGGGCTTTTTTGAATATATTTCAGCATAGCATTATGCACTGAACAAGCATGTACTTCATTCAGTCATGGAGCTGACAAACGGTCATTAATTTTTTGTAGTCGAAGTTATCGTTTTCATTCAGGAACCCGTTGCGATCGGTGCTTCGTGCTATTTACCTAGCTAATCAGTCTTTCTGTGACGCTGGCGTTTAGAAAGCGCAATGTTGTTTGCGACCGAGGTAATGTGAGGTATCTGTAGTGCGCGCGTCGCGTTAGAATCATTGCCCATCTCCTATTAGCCCCCACACTGATATCGCCGTATATGGCTCACAACCATCCTGTTTTATTTAGAATGTGACGCATCGCCGAGCGGTTGGATAGTAGATTTCTATGGAGATTATTCTACATTTGAGCGCAGTTGCTGGCTGGTGTCTTAGGTCTGCGTATTTGCAACATTACAAGAGGATGTAATTTGCGGCTCCGTCGGCGTTTAGGCAGTGTGAGTATTCGGAAATTTCAAATTCTTTTGATTCTGTATAGGTATTTGTTGAGTTAGGTATTTGTTGAGTTAGGTATTTGTTGAGTTAGGTATTTGTTGAGTGAGTTGTGGCTTATGTGTATTCGGCTCAATACCAACAACACTAGTTGTGATAATATGATCTCTAATATTTCCTCGAGATATGATACTGTACACCCAAGCTCGACTCCACTTGCCGATCCGTTGGGGCAACTGGTGTCGCAAAACACGCATATAATATGTACTCTGTGGATAAATCCACGAGCCGAAACTACTACAATATGTGGGGCCGGGACGGCCCAAAAATATTGGGCCATTATTTCGCAAGTGGAACTCATTTAAAACTGAGTGTGGCTTCCAAATGCTGATATTTGACCTTGACTGATAAAACACCCGATGCAGTCAAAGCCAAGCCTTCCGCGGAGCAACTCTGAGACGAGTTCCTCACAGGGAAGTCGTATCTAAATACCTGGAACGAGCCGCTAGCGGCTCTATTTAACTTTCGAGGGAGTGTAGGACACGGAGGAATGTGTGGAATGTATACGAAGCTATATGAGCATTCATTCCCTACCCAGATAGAAGACAAGAAAATGGTGGAGAATAAGCAAGAGGATGAATGGTTGAATAAGCAAGAGGCAGTCGTATGTAACTCAATCCAACGTTTGACAAAAAGGACGAGTCGTATAGTATGCCCTAGGTGAAGAACGGTAAAATCAACAAATCGTAGACGTGTGCAAAATTATCCTGTCATCTGGTTCTGCTCTACACGACCGTGAAGTAGGTGCCGTCGTCCGTGGTGCCATGCTGGGCGACCGAGGCAAGCACGCGCTGATGGTTCGCGGCGGTGTTGATCGAGAAGAGACGGTAGGCACCAGCAGCGAGGCCCTTGGCGACGTCAGCAGTAACGCCACCGTCTCCATTCGGAGGAGCATTGGTGCCCTTGAAGAACGCGGACTTGGTAGGGTCGGCGGGCGAGGTCTGGTCGGGCGAGGTCAGTGGCTCAATGACGGCGTCTGTGTGGCCGAAGGCGACGCCGGCGTGGTTGACCTGAGATGGAGCGGCGTAGTAGTTGCTTTGAGCGTTCGTGAAGAAGCCGAGCTGTACAGCGGGGGTGGCATCAGTAGGCTAGAAAGTGCCCAGATCTCATCCTGGAACGCACCTTCATGTTCCTAACCTTCATTTGGATCGTGAAGGGTTCATTTGCGTTGACAGTGCCGAAGTGCTTTGGGAAAACGAGATTGGAGCTAGAGAAGATGTCCTTTGCGATGATGCGTCACATAGGGAGTTGCAAGAGCCGGTACGGACCCGCTTGCCACCGGTCAACGGCGTTTTGAGTCAAGCAAAAGTTGATGAAATGATTCCTCGAGGTCAAGGAAGGAACCTGACCCGCAACAGGGACTTGCTATTCGTCGAGGGCAAGACCGGGCTGGATGACACGGGGGTCGAGGGTCAACGATTCTTGAGGATCTTTGGTAGCAGGAAGAGCAACGGTGTTGATGTCGTTGGCAGTAGCCTATATGGGACAATTAGTACAACCGATATGATCCACTACAAGCTACGCTACTCACCGAGATGTCAGTGGCATCAGTGACACCCGCGGTCTCGGTGACATCAGCAGTCTCAGTGACGCCCGCGGTGTCAGTATCAGCAGTATCGGTGCAGTATCGGTGACAACTGCAGTGTCTGTGACTCGCACGGTTTCCGTCTCCCTGACCGTCTCCTATAAAATAACGTTGGACGTGCACCCTCAGGCGAGTGGCGCCGGAAGAACCATACGCACAGTTCGGACGATAGTGGTTGGCTGCTCGAATATCTGAATGACAACCACAGTTTGGAGATCGGTCGAGGTTACGACAACGGTTTGTGTGACGACTACAATCTTCGTCTTTGTGACCCTCTCAATCTTGGTCTTGGTCTTCACCATCTTCGTTTTGATGGGTCTGCCGGCGACAGTGGTCGTGAATGGCTGGGTCTCGGTCTACCAGACACACATCAGCTCTGGGTCGATTCTCAGAATCCCTGACTTACAACCGTGACAGTAGCAAGTTCGGTGGTCGTGACAGGGTGGCGGTGGTCCACACGGACGTGAAGGTGCTCTCCGATGCGGATGTGCTGGTAGTGGTGTACGTTCCAGGGATGGAGGTCAGTGTCTCGACGCGCGTTGTAGTGTTGCCAACTGCTTTTGGAGGCCTGTTCTCGCCCTTGGTTGGAAGAGGAGCATTAGTCCGGGGGGGCTGCTTTGGAGGGCCTGCTTCGGAGGGCCTGCTTCGGAGGGCCTGTTTCGGAGGGGCTTGTTTCGGAGGGCCCTGCCTTGGAGGGCCCTGCTTCGGGGGCCTGCTGCGGAGCTGAGGCATAGAGGTACTGGGGATCTCGAACGAGGAATTTGGCTGGCCCTTGGGTGAGCGGTAGAGCGCCGTCAGCACCAACGGTGACTGTAATAGTGACCCTGGTCACCGGGGTGGGGCCGGCCCGTTTCGCGAAATTGTTGGGGATACCAAGATCGTGTTCCTGTAAGATGCGTGTTGGTGCGCAATGAGTGCCGGCGTCAGGAAAAGAATGATAGTGTGAGTTCCCACCTTGATTCCACCAGCAAGGGTGGCTTCAATGAATGCAACAACGGCAGCAGGAGTGAACATCATGATTGTCCGATCAGGACAATGACCTAGGGATGCAGCGAGCGGTTTGTTTTGAGCTCAAGGGCTGATTCATCTTGAGATTAACGGTAGAAAAGGCCGACGCCTTGCTTCTGAGGGTGCGGCCGTAACAAAGAGGCAAAATGGAACGAAAATGGTCAACACGGGTAGAGGGAGTGGACGGGTCCAAGGTGGAGGGACCAACGACAGGCGCTAAACGGTACGGCAGTCCTGCCGCGGCCAACACTGCCCCAAAATCCACTCGACACGCTTGTGGACCGCGTGGAATAAGTCACGTCAGCGTCAGGCACGGGTGAGTTCGCGCCTCGATTCCACGATTCCCACATGGCAAGGAATGCAATGCAACAGCGGCGACGGCAACGGCAACAGGAGTCACTGACAAATTTGTTTTCCCATCAGGCGTGCCGAGGTCACATTTGCACGGCTACGTCTGTCACTTGAATCCTGGATGCTATTCGCATTTCCGCCTCAAACGACGGCATGCCGGGGTGCGCACGCGGGTATTATCCAAAATGATCGCTTCCGCTACCAGTGCAATCACCGTCGCAGTCCCAAGGACAAGCTGGGGTCAATAGCCGGCATCCCATGACTATATGTCCCCCAAGCACATTTTAATCGTTACTTTCGCGTGAAGTGCGTCTTGTTTGTGTTCGCCCGCCCCTGGTTTAAATTCGCGTCTCTCAGTCATCGAAAAGGGAGTGCTGTGCTGCAAATGGTTCGCTATAATATACCCCATAACCTTCAGTCACTCAGTATCGTCACGTCAGTGTCTACGAGGGGGCTAGACCCTTTTATTTATGTCTGTGGATTAGGTATCTAAATGCAGTTTCCCCGCCTTGGGACCTTTCCGTCAATCTGGAGAATAACACCCAATTGTTTTCATCGGGCCCACCCTTTCCCGGCACACTTCTTCCCCTGCAAGACCTTGTCCTTCAACTAGCTGGGTTGCTTACCACCACTCCCGGTTGCCAAGTGGCCGCGCATATCGCAAGATAACTATCAAGTATTTTGCTATAAGATCGAGCGGACTGTTCTCCTCCACGTCCCCCAAGAGGAGAAGTTGTCGCAAGTTGGGATTCACAAGTCCGAGCCTTCAGTGCTCACTTCAATCATTACGGGATCACAACCCCAGGATATCACATGGCCGCTTCTCATTTACTTTTTGCATTTTTTTTTGGTGTATATCGGGCACGGGTTTTTCGTCGCATTCTCGGTCGCGCGGAAATTACACAGTTAATAGCTGGTCGCCGATATGGAAGGTCCCAACTGGATGCATGTTGAGCGCCAACTACGATATATTGGAAATCCGTGTCGCCCTGAAGCTCCACGGTTTCCAACCATCGGGAAAATTCGAAGGCGACTGCAAAAAGCAGATGAGGATCTCTGGATCACAATAATGGGGTGAAGGACCTTTGTACATAATACACTGTGTATTAACTTCATCTCTGGTCTTCCCACTGTCACATGCTGGTAGAGGAATCGGAGAGTCGAGACTGAACCCGAATGAAGCGAAGGTTACAACGTCACAGGGGCGAAAGAACGTCTTGAAGAGGGTATGGTGAAGGCCAGTAACATTTCGGGTCGTTCGGACGATTAGCGCCAGGCGCACATCCCTGTACCTTGACCACGTTCACATCGCAGTCAGAATGCCGCTTTTCTCCACCAACCGCGGTCATATAGGTGAGTTCAACGCTTCATTTACCGTTTCGTGTGCTCAATTCTGATGCCCCGAAGACGAGGATCGGATTCGAATAATCGTGACCCGGCTGTTCGGTAAGCTGCTCTGTGGATGGAATAACACACCAGATTGATGTACTCCCAGAGTCCCTTGGGAATGAAAAGTCGATATGGGAATACTACAACGAAATGGCCGCGGTGGAAGACAACATCCGGGAGGTCGAGTGGCGCGATTTGGCAGACACTGTCCTCATTTTCGTATGTATGCACACACTCTACGGTACATATCTGCTGATCCTGTTCCAGGATGGTCTATTTGCCGCCTTCCTTTCCGCCTTCCTTGTTTTCTTGATCCCCCAGCTCCAGCCCAACAGTACCGACGTCGCAATGGACGTCCTCATCCACATTTCACAACAAATCAGCAACTCCACCACCCCTGCATTTGTTCCTACCGCCTTTCAGGTCTCCTCCGATATAGCCGCGGTGAACACACTCTTCTTCCTCAGCCTTGCATTCGTTTTGATCGATGCATTCCTCGCCATGCTCGTGAAGGGCTGGCTGCAGGAGTTTGACCGTGGGTGGAGGAGGTACAACGTAGCGCATCTCCGTGCACAGGAACGCGAAAGGCGACTGCGAGAGCTCGAGCGCTGGAAGCTGCCTGAGCTTGTTGCCCTCCTCCCGATCCTGATTCAAGTGTCACTCCTGTTGTTCTGTATTGGTCTAATTGTGCTTATCTTTCCTCTCCATCTGCCATCTGCTATTTTGTCCATCCTTGCTTTTGCGTTTGTCGTCGGCTTCTATTGCTTCACTACATATGTGCCCATTGTCAACAAATATGCACCATTCTCCTCTCCGGTGTCTCGTCTTTTCGCGCGTGGCGTAGTGGCCCTACAAA
>Ga0307515_10014541_pt1 | contig 14573 bp, 11 predicted proteins | sample 17_EM_MG_FD_194513 | JGI IMG/M metagenome (GOLD analysis project Ga0307515, IMG submission 194513) | Populus trichocarpa ectomycorrhiza microbial communities from riparian zone in the Pacific Northwest, United States - 17_EM | ecosystem: Host-associated > Plants > Roots > Unclassified | place... | reverse complement strand
TTTCTAGTTCCCTCAAATTACTAGATGGCGACTCCAATAAAATCTTTGTTTCCCCCAATCGAGAAAAACCCCTTTTTGTTAAATAAACAAAAAAGCGGGAGCCGTCGCCCGACGTCGTGTATCGACATATTTCATGAGACTAGATGAAAAAGAAATAATCAGTAATAAAATTATGAATTAGAATTTATTTATAATCCCTTCTTTCGAAAAAAAATGATCTTGTGCTTGTTATTTTTCTTATGCTTTTTCAGTATGCATTGGTTGGTATCAAAACCTAATGATTCATAGTGGTTATTTGCATGTTATTCACTAGAATAAACATGGCTAGAAGACATAACATACTAGAACATATTATTGTACGAGAGGATGAAGATGTTTCTCAATGTTCTGGAATTGGTTATAAAAGATATACAAAGATAAATTGTAAAATTGAAAAGAGGTGTTAATGAGCTAGTGATAAAAGATATGTAGAGGTAGATTGTAAATTAACTTGTCAGTTGACAGAGATAAAGAGCCCGATGGATTGTGAGAAGAGTGATCACAGATCCTTGATTAATAATTTTGAGAACTCATTTCATATGCATGAGTAGAGAAAATAATTTCTTAATCAAGAAGAAGATGATGTTGAAATAGAAAGTTTTGATGATTGTAGTTTCTTTATGGATTAGAATCAACAACTAAAACTTGATAAGGATGATGATGAATGAGAAGATTTAGATGCAAAATTCTTCATCTATAATGTCCATGAGAAGGGAACAAAATTAGATGCAGTTCTAAAAGTGATTTTTGATTAAACATATTATGAAGGATGTGCCTTACATGTACTTGAGGAGAATTTTAGAATTGATGGGGTCAAAGTTGATATTATTGTAATTCAAATAAAAATTGTGAAGCAGATTTTCAAACCTCCTCCTAAGATTAAGATTGAATATGTTGTTAGGGAGGCTGATCGTGTTGTTAATAGATATGATATTTCTAATGAAAAAGCTGGGCATGTAAAGGGTTGGAAACTATTAATTGAACATCCATGAGATCGATGCAAAAATAATTTAAGCTTAATGATGAGTTTCTTTCCAACTTGAGGAAATTGATGCAGAAGAGTTTTTAGGAAAAGATTATTTTTCTTACTTATTATTATCTCCAACTTAAGAAAAATTAAATATTTTACTTAATAATTTTGTTTTTTCTAGTCTGTTTAGGATCTTTATTGATTTTCCTTTATTTTTAGGTTTCCTAGTTTGTTTAGGTTAGTTTTTGGATTGATTTAAAGAGTTGTAAACCTTATAAAAAGATAGACTGCCTAAACACAAAATGTTTAATAGTATAGTTTAAAATTAGTGTTTTTATTTGATTCATTTTTATATATCATAACTTCATGTTTTTGTGTTTGTTATCTTTCTTGTATTGTTCCGGCAATTAGTATTAATTAAAACTTTGCATCAGGTATTTTAAAAGAGATTTTATATACTAAAGCTTTCTTCCAATCAACTTTTAAATAAACTATCTAGTCTAAATTAATTAATGCATTTATAAACAATTTTTTTTCTCAAAAAATAATAAATTTTGAATCATAGCATGGAGAAAACACCTTCTCACCAACTAGTTAACTAGATGAAGCTTCGTACGATAAGATAATTAAATCATACCATCATAGATGGTCCATGCACTGTTTCAATATTGTTTGGTGTAATCCTTCCATCTCCAACCGTAGCAAGGGAAGTGAGTCTATTTATTATTTAATAAGGTAAATTGAGAGAAAATATTAAGGATGTATCTGAGTGTGTGATATAATTATTTTTTAAAATGATTGTTATTTAAAAATATATTAAAATAATTTTTTTTAAAAAAATTTATTTTTTATATTAGCATATCAAAACGATTTAAAAATATATAAAAAATAATTTTAAATAAAAAAATTCAAATTTTACCCGATTCTTATAAAATGCAATACCAAACAAGTGGCTAAGTACAATAAGGAAATCTATTAACCAAATTAGAAACTAGTCGATTCAAAGTTTAAGGAGTAATAACATCATCAGTGACATTACCATTAATTTCTTGTCTAAGATAGTTTCAACCATCAAGCAAAACAAATTAGGATGTAGAATATACATCCATCCATTCCATCCAAATCACGGGGAATAAAATAACATATATATATAAAATTGTAAAATCTCGGTTTTCCAAAGTCTAATCTACAATGGTAGGGTCAAATATGTGCTCGAAGTTAGACTTTTTGTACATAAAACTGATAATAAACTTAGAAAAGAAAAAGGGACTTCTTCCATTCAGCTGCTAACACGAAACTGATGATGAGTGGAGGTTTGGCACCAAAGTAAAACTTGCTCCCAAATGCCCTACGTGGGTCATCAAGAAGGCAAAGCTGTCTTGGCATCGAACTCCCTCAATAAATAATTATGAGATGAAATTTCTGTATAGTTTCTCTCAATATTAAAACTGTAAATTAATTTCTCTGTTAGATTTTATTTGCACTATAATTGCTTAACAAAGTGATCTGATTCAAATTACCAATTGTTCTTGAGCAAATACTATTTCTAGTGCACAGAAGATTAAATTTTACCAAACAAAATATATTATTCTCATCTTCAAACACCCAAATTATTGCGAGATCGTTAAGCATGATTAGTTAAGGTGGCTACCAGTATATATGACAGAATAAAGCACAAGAATATTTGACTCACATCAATCCCCTAAATTTTTATTGAATCAAGCCTGGTTTTTTTATTTATTTTTTCTTTTGTTAATATTAATTAAACACTATATTTAGCACATAATAAATTAAATCCTATCGAAACAGACTAAAATTCTCATCTTCAAACACCCACATTCTTGTGAGATATATAGCCGAACATAGTTTGCTAAGGTGGTTACCTTTATAATAGAATAAAACACAATCATGTAAATAAACATAGCTTAATTAATGATTATGTATTTGATAACTTCTTTCAATAAACTAAGCTCTAATATTAATTATTATGTATTTAATTATTATATAATGAGAAAAAAAACTAATGAACTATGTATTTCAAGACCTAACAAATCTCGCAATGAAAGAATTTATAATGAAAATAAAACACAATATTAGAGAGTTCCGATCACCCATATATCATATGCATGTTTTTTGGATATATAACATGATTTCTAGTAGTTATTATATTAGCAAATATATATTATATCTTAGTCCTGATAAAGATGTCTGAAGTACGGTAAGAGTTTTACTAATTAAACATTTAACCTAACTATAATTAAATATTTTTCTGAAGTACGGCCGGATTTAGTATTTTTACTAATTTTTTTTTATTTAGTTTGAGGTTATTGAAGGGTCAAGCACAACTGCTACCCCATAAAAGTTGAGTCAAGAAAGTAATTCCTCTCCAGAGGGACATATTGGCTCTTCGGAAATCATAGCTATATCCTAAAATAACATGATACTATTTTTTTATTTTATTTTATTTTATTGCGATTTTGACATTTTACAAACCAAGTATCGTTTGACATCTCAAATTCTAGATTCATATTTTCTCCAATAGCTGGATCGTAGAGTAGTTTGATTGATCTGGTCCAGCTTTTGAGATCATCACTTCAAGTTCTCAAATGGTAATGTCATAATAAATAATTTTTTCTTGTGATTTTTGCGATACTCTAACCTATTTATGATTTAGTTTATCTATGCTGGAGTTGTATATTTAATTTAATGTGCAAGAGAGCTAGTACAACACGATACCAATACCACATATATTATATATGTACAATCGATGGAAGTTAACAAATAACTTTTTTTATTATTCATGTGGTCGATCATCTTTTCATTATTTTTAGAATAAATATTTTTATTTTATTATTTTTATTAATTTTTAACATTTTCTAGATTTTAAAAAATTACAAATGAGTACAATGTCCGATCTAATAAAATGAGTATAATTTTTTATCCAATCATTAAATTAAGCTGGAATTTTATTACATTATTCTAAAAACATAAATAGAATTGCCAGCCAATCTATTGTTTTGTTTTGTTTTTAAGCTCAAATTAGGTTATAAGCTAGTGTTGATAGGTTTTGAGTTTTTATTTATTTAGAATTAAATTAAAACTTTTAATTTAATTATAATTATACTAATTATGATTTCACTTACAATATGAATACATAATAAATTTTGAAGCATGTTGTTGCTTCATAGTTAATGAGTCCACATCAAGTATACATATGATATGACAAAAAAAATTGAAACATAACAATATTTGAATTTTGAAAAGCTCAAACTAGATCGAAACAAACTATTTTATTGATGAATTAGTTGTTCAACCGTTAACTTCCCTCATCCTCCTTATTATTATTATTATTAGGGTTAAGTATTAATTAGTTCCTAATAAATAAATAAATAAATAAATTCTTTTGATTTTATATTTTTATGTTTTAGTTCTTTTACCTATTCTATATATTTTTTTAGAAATAGAATAAAAGGGAGCAAGCGAGATAGAAATTAAAAAATATTATTATTATTGCATTTTGTCTGCAAAGAATCCATCCATCCTAGCGGTGGGCCTGGAATCCTCACGTATCCAAAGTAAATAAATTCCGACATCGTGGATAAATGTAATGTAGAAAAGCAGAGGGGGAGGGGGACACAAACAAAAGTGACGATGTAACCAGTTACCGGTGGCGGGGGTAGTAAGTAGTAAACACTCTATTTAAAGTCAGCTTTAATGGAGGCAACACACTTCATTCATTGCTTTTGTTTCGAGTGGAAAAGCATTACATAAAAAAAGCATTTTGCCCTCCCATGTCTCTCTCTCTCTCCGTCTCCACCCAACACTATTATGGAATCCACCGAATTTGAACCTCTCTAACTCTTCTCTCTGATTCTCCAATTCTGTCGTCTTCTCCTGCCCTTATACATAAGCAAATATCTGGTAACCAATCAGCTGATCTTTCGTTGTTTTATTTTTTTTTGGGCAGTGGATCTTGCTTCAGCCCTGCTTCTTCCATTCCTTCAATTTCAGGCAATTTGAAGAACCAGAGAGTGTTGCTTTCGTTTGATTGCAGTAAATTTCATGGAATACTGGAACAGAAAAACTGTTGAAATCAAGCCCATCTCTTTATTTTGTGCTGTTTGAGTGTTGTGATTATAACAAATTGCGTAAGAAAGAGTTCGTAATTGGGAGCGAGGGAGGGAGAGAAAGGGGGTTAAGGTTTAATGTTAGAAATGAGATTTTTACTACTTAATTCGACAGGGCCACCGATAAAACGAAGAGCAGGTTTGAGGATAAAACAAGCCGGACGAGGGTCTTATCGGGGCAGTTAGTGAAGGGTTTTAGGGATAGAAATAATTATTTGGCTAGAAATTGTTGTGTGTAGTAAAGATTTGTGTTTTTGTCGAAAAGTCAACAGATGGGAACTACTGATCTGAGACAGCTGTTGGAGAGTCTTTGCAATAATTCAGACTGGAATTATGCTGTTCTTTGGAAGATGAGATATGGGAGCCCAATGTAAGTTGTTCTTGCCAAACCCATTTTCTTCATCAGATGTTTTATTTGACTATATGTTGTTTTAATTCTATGGCTGTTTTTTCTGTTCTTGAATTTATGGGTTGTAATTTGTTGTAAAACTGTAAGATAAATCTGTAAATATCTTCTTGTTTCTCTTTTAATATATTAGAAACGGTTAACATGAATTTGATGTTTTGATGGATTTCAATTATGTGACTGGTTGGAAGGACTTTGTTGACAGATGCAGAATCAAATGTTTGAACTAGAATGAATTACCATTGAGTATTTTCTAATAGCTCGGCAGTTGGTTCGTGGATGCATATATGGCTACGATGTTTTAATTCATGCCTGCTAAACAGAACATTTCTAAGAGCTGTCCCATCATATTTGGGTTGATCTTTTGGAATGTTTTCTTTTGGTTTCTACAGTCAGGGTATCCTCGGGCCAACTTTGGTTCAAGGAGACTAAGTCCCTCCTTAGTCAGGTTTTAGGCAGGCCTTCTACATGGTGTATTCATGAGAAATTTCTTAAGGAAACGTGTTTCCGCTGTAAAATCCCTGGTTATTAATTGCTCCACAATCTTGCCATAATAAATTTTACTGGAATAGACACGCATGTTTGATTCTATGTCTGCCTATGTATATAGTCTAGTATCATTTGAAACATAACAACTGATTACGTGAAGTTAAATATCTTCATTTCTGTGTCAGGATTTTGACTTGGGAAGATGGATATTTTGATTGCCCAAAACCACGAGAACCTTTGCAAACTATATCCTCAGATGTTTACTGCAATGGTGGGAATGATCTAGCTTCTTCCCTCCGCGATGCGAGTGCGTCTAATGCTAACTTTGGGGGACATCAAATCGAACTTGTCGTGGCTGATATGTTGCACCTTCAGTATCCCTTAGGAGAGGGGTATAATCCCATGCTTGACTTATCTAATTCAATATAACATGCTTCTTTTTTTTTCCCTCTCTGTTTTTCTAAACTCGTTTCATTAGACCCTTTGCAATTATGTACTTCACGAATCTAAAATTAGAGGGCTGTATAATTTTTCTGTTGTTTACTTCTTCCATTCTCATATATTTACTTAAAAGATAATTTGCGACTTAAAAAACGAGGTTTTATCTGATGCATGTCATTGAAAAGTTTGAAAAGAGCATAATCGATTTTGGATCCCAAAATTTTTCAGGGTTGTTGGTGAAGTGGCATATACAGGGGACCATTTCTGGCTTTCGTTCAACAATATTTTTTCTTGTGAAATGAGCAAGAATTTAGTTCCTGAGGTGAGATAGATTATCAAAATAACCAAATTGGTTTATATTCAGAAAATAACAGAACCTAAAAAATGGAATTCTTTCCACTGGCAGTTTCCAGAAGAATGGCTACTTCAGTTTGCATCAGGTATCAAGGTAATTTAATTCTGAATTCTATTAACAATAGATCATCATATTCAGTTTGTTGATTCCTCCATATTTATGTGTGTGCGCTCGTGTGCGCGTGTTACACAGAGAGAGAGAGAGAGAGAGATTTTGGTACTGCTTATGCATGCTGGAAGTTGGTTGTGAACATTTAAAATTTATCATAGCCCCCCTTCAAATGGATAATGTCAGTTGTGAATATGTGATTCATGTGCAGACTATTTTGCTGGTGCCTGTACTTCCACATGGAGTTTTGCAGCTTGGATCATTTGACGAGGTATGTGTTTTTTTTTTATCTTTATTGCACTCATATTCTGTTGAGGCAGTTTACTATTTGAATTTGGTTACTATAAAGGTGTGAAAAGTTATTTTTACCTGTCATCATTATGCACTAGAAATGGACAATTGGACATGGTAATTATTGTTAGGCAGTTTCTACAGTTGTGGATAACCTGTCAAGTTATTCAAATGGATTTAATTGTGTAATTTATTAATCTGCTTATGATATCATTTTTCTCCCTATAAAAAATAATGGATGCCGGATCCTGGATGTCAGAATGAGGTCATCAGTGTCCCATGTGAATGTATACATGTATGCATGCATGATAGTGGGTATCTGCGAGCTTGTGTGTGTTCAAAGCATGCATCTGCCTTGCTTTGTTTCATCTCCTGTAAGGATTTATTTTCCTCTCCTGTTCTCAGGTTGCTGAAGATATTCAAATAGTTGCCTATATTAAAGGTAGATTCAATGATCTTCACAGTACTAGAGAAAATGCAGTTCCTCTAACTTTAAAGAGGGAGTTTAAAGCTCAGTCTACATTAATCTCTTGTCCTGTTGAGCAATTAAATGCAACTTCAGCTATTTCCATTAGCCAAGTGAAAAGTGAAGATTCAAATTATTCAATACCTGTCAATAGTGTCAAGCTACATAAAGATGAGCAACCAGAAGTTTTCAAATGTGAAAGCAAAAATAATAGTCTATCGCCTATCTTTGCTGATGTGTCCCCTCCAAGTGAATCTCTAAGTGCCAGCCAACCGGGGATGGTTGAGAGTAAGATATTTGAACTCTCTTATCTGATGGATGAATTGCAAGCATATTCTGACTGTAATGAGTACAATGTGGGATGGTTTGGAGAACCCTTGGATGGGATGATGAATACTTATCCTACTGCAGATATGGTAGAGCAGTCATCTGGAGGCATGGATGCCAATGATGTCTATCATAAAAATAGACAGAGTTTTCTTAGCTTTCCCAAAGGCAGTGAGTTGCATAAAGTACTTGGACCACCTTTTTTGAGCCAGACCAATGAAAAGACATGGGAACCATCTTTATTGGTGGAGGATAGTTGCAAGAGCTCAAATTTCATCTTCAGCGAAGATCACAGTGCAAGAATTGAGCCTTCTTTGTTTGCTAGAGAAGGTGAGGTTGAGTTTCTGCTGGAACCAGTGGCTGGCAATTCATATAGTAGTTCAGATAATGCGTCTTCTAACAGATCCCATAGTTTGAAGTCATCTGAAATGTTGTCAGGACACCTTCTTGCTACTTCTCAAAACCAATTTCAAACAAGAACCTTGGTGGGGGATGATTTGGCACCATGGAACCATCTAGCATCTGTATGTATTTCTGGAAGTGGAAATACTGATACTACAGCTGCTTTAGATAGCATGATGAGTACAATTTTTGACCAGGAACAACAGGAAAAGGATCAAAGTTACAAGCACCCTTGGAAAGGCCAGAAGATGTCAAATGTAGCCAGAAGAAGGGCCAGACCTGGTGAAAACCAAAAGCCAAGGCCAAGGGATAGGCAGCTGATCCAGGACCGGGTAAAGGAGCTGAGGGAGCTTGTCCCAAATGGTTCAAAGGTGAGGTTTCTTGGGTTTCTGTGTACTTCAGAGTCATCTCACATGTTTTTCATATTCTGTATATAAGTTTGCTTGGTGTGGTGTGGTAAATGCAGTGTAGCATTGATGGCCTCTTGGATCAAACCATAAAGCACATGCAGTATTTAAGAAGTGTGACTGACCAGGCCGAGAAATTGAGGCAGTGGGTGCATCAAGAGGTATGTGAAGTCACTTCAGGTCTCATAGATGCTTCATGTCGATCAGTCTCTTGGCAATGCTTTGGTTTTGCCAGTCAAATTACTTGCACCAATTAGTACCATTAAATGTGCTATTTTGTCTTCTTTTTTTTTTATTGTGGAGAAAACCATTAGACGTGTTATTAAGCTGTAATCAACTTGAGAATAATTGGTGGTCAAGGAGTTTTGTTCCATTCTTTGACTTTCTGAAGTCAATCCTTGGAGCTAGCATTCGAGGAATTTATTCACCTAGAAGCACCAGATCGATGTGGGAAGTGTTTAAAATTACCTGGGAAGATGATTTAGTATTGGTTGATGTGCAAGCTGGCTTAAGGATACTCTTGGCAGTCAAACTAAAAGAAAAGAAAAAACTTGGGACATTCATAAGATAGCATCCTACTGCTGCAAGCTTAGTTGGTCAACATTGTAAATGAGAATGATTTAAGTTTTCTCATCCCAGAAAATAGGGAAAAGGAAAATCGCAGAGCAATAGATCTTACACTTGATCCAAATTGGTCTAGTCATATTCAGTGTAGATGAAATATTATTAATGGTGTTCTTTTATTTTACGGACAGCATTGGCTACATACTCAAAATTACTTAGAGAAAAGTTGTTCAGAGACCAGGAGAGAGATTTCCTGGATTTGGAAAAATTGATGCTGATCTAGAGCATGGTCTTTCAAAGTCGGTAGAAGTTCGAAGTTCAAATGAGCAAATGGCTCTGATTAGAGGTGCAGAAAGCCTCAAACACCCATTTATGCACGTCACAGCTGTGTATTGTAATCGAGTTAGGTCATAAGTAGGCAATGCACAATTTCTTTTTAGGTATTCAATAGATTAAACTTAATTAACCCATACCTAGAATGTCAGCTACGAGCATCCATTGAAATCTATTGACAATATGATGCATCCCATGGACCTGATCCTTGTTCGACTAGGTCAGGTCTTGTTGGACCAGGATGAGTATTTCACTATAGTTTGTGCAAAATAACAAAGGCCAGTGAAGTCTGATGACAGTGCATGATGAGGAAGCAGTTAGTTTGGGTCCGAACTCGGTTGAAAAAAAATGAAAATTAATATCAAACGCAACATATTATGCTAACAGGGCAAAACAGCTATTAATAAAAAAGAGAACTCACTGCAGTGATTAGGTTACTCTGTATTGTGTAACTGAAATTCACTATGATTGAACTGACATGCGTACAGGTTGCTGATCGCAAGAACTGCAGATTGTCTGAAACCAATGTGAATATCCAAAGTGGGAAAAGCTGGGCCTTTGAATTTGGAAATGATCTACAGATATGTCCTATTGTTGTGGAAGACCTTGCATACCCAGGACACCTCCTCATAGAGGTAGGTCCTGCAATTTTAAATTTTCTAACGGAAATGTTGTATGCTTTACAAGGATTTGCTAACTAGCATCTGCTGCAGATGCTTTGCAATGATCGTGGCGTTTTCTTGGAGATAGCCCAGGTGATCCGCAGTCTAGATTTGACCATCCTGAAGGGCGTGATGGAAAGTCGATTAAGTAACACATGGGCTCATTTCATTGTTGAGGTAATTGGATTCTAATAGAATCATTCCTGACATCATGTGCATTTGTAACAATTGCCAACATATTTAAACATCTGCAAATGTACTCAGGCTTGCAAAGGTTTCCATAGACTGGACATATTCTGGCCGCTGATGCAGCTTTTGCAGAGGAAAAGGAGTTCTATATCTGGCAAGATTTGATGCATCCTCGGCCCGTTAGATGAGATTTTATTAGAAAACCTGGATATGAGGGGCAGTTGTGTTTCTCATCAAACTAAATGTCCTTTTTATTTTAAAATACGTAATTCGAACTGCTGTTGTATTATTACAAGGAGTGATGGTTTGTGTACAAATGAAGAGAGCTTGTTCTTGCAAATGTAATGCTTCGTTAGAGCTGAATTAATTCTGAGAAAGGGGAACGTAGAAGCATGCTCGCATGTTATGTACATTGTACATGAAACGTAAAATGTCACGTATATTCAAAGCAAACTTGCTTAGAAAAGGAAAGTTACAATAAAGGAAAATGATCCAGGCAAAGGAACCTAGCAAAAACTGCCAACTTTCCACTTGTTTCAACAAACCTAGGATTTCAGGGGTGTTTCAGCTAGCAATAATGTGAGCCACCAGCCACATGCAACACTTTTTGGTCGACAACCTTCGATGGGAATTTAAGAAGGAATGTTACGATCCATTGAATCACCCACGCCAAGCTGTACGTAACCAATATAACAAATTTCTACGATGTTAGCTAAAGGTATGCATATAGCACCGCAATTTCTATCACGAAACACAGAACAGTAGTACCTGGCCATGCTTGTTCCATCCCCAGGAAAATACTTGGCCATCCTCTTCGAAATCACCGAGAGCGAGACAGAGAGAGAGAGAGCAGAGTCAGCTCGTGCTTCAGAGCGTAAAAACAAGCTCATGATATATGCATACAGCTACAAACAATAGGCCATGCTGGTTTCATTGTTGCATCATCATGGAACTTTATCAGATAAAGGATTCCTCCAATTCAAGTGAAAAGAATAGGAAAAAGCACTATCAATGCTTTTCTGATGGAACTGTGTGGCTACATCTATAAGCTCCTACCAATCACATGAATGTCTTTCACTAATTACGTGCCAGTTTACTAGATAGAATTTCTAGTGCGGTTGCTTTCTAATAAAAATCTTAATCCCCTCATCAGCATAGAGCACTGTCAAAATAAACCGGAAAAGAGCTGAAAAAGGAACTCTCGTGGACGATTCCAATATTGACTTGTACCTGTTAGAATAGCACTGTGTCGAGCTCCACATGAAACCATCTTCGCCTGCTTACTCTCCAGACATGGAGCATCCAAAAGTCTTGGTATACTCTGAGATAGACTTGCAAATGCCTCAGTTGCTAATGAATTTCTTTCAATTGAATTAGTCAATACGTAAACTGTGTAGATGATCACAAACAAAACACTACTCAAGCAAGTTTGTTAACAGCAGCATAAAACTGCAATGTCAGTTGTATACCTCACCCTGGTCAGATCCAGTTCCCAGTTGTGCAAACTGATTCCCACTAAATGCATATACACGACCATCAATGGCGATGCACAAAGTGTGCCATAGGCCACATGAATGAATGTGTTTGAAAAAGTAAAAATTGGTGAATATTGGTTAGTTTTAGGATAGATAACACGGTTAAGACTTGAATTAAAGAAATTGAAAATTTTAAGGCCACCCATGCTTAGGGATTTTGGGGGGTTATAATATTTGGAGGAAATGCTAAATTATGCATATTGTTTATAGTTTGGGATGTATATGACTTGTTACAGGGTTAAATTAGGGAAATGAAAAACCAAAAATCGAGAAATTGAATTGTTTTGTGGCCGGCCATGTTGGGAAATTAGGAAATTGAGTAAATGTATTTAATTTTGGTATTTTAATGATGTTAGACATGTTTAGGTTTGATTAAATATGAGTAAATGTAGATTTTTAATAGAAATTACATGTTATGGTTATGTGTGGTAATATAAAAAATAATATAATTATGTAAATTGGTAATTGAGACGATGTTATTATGTTTAAAATTGAATGTCATGATGATAGAATGTATTTTATTTGGATAATAATAATGTACGATAGTTGTAAAGTGTATTAGGATGTTAAGATGTTGATTAATTTTTTGGAATGTTTTTAAATTAAATATTAGTTATAAATAAATTAAATGGTTTGTTGTTTTATTTATTGATATATATTTGCAAGTAATAAAATTTTTGTTTGTCTTTTGTAGATGAGAGGTACCACTAATTTTTTTAAAATAGGATATAACGATAATATTATTATTTTTTTATACTTAATTTCTTTAGATGATAAAGAGAAGGTCATTGGACAATAATACAAACATGAGGGGTGTTGGTTCTTTTAGCAGCACTTCTTATGATCATGAGCTACTAGTTGCCGATCATGACTAGGCACCTTAGGCACACGAACTCTTTCTCGACGCAAGCTCGTCGAGTGCGAGGATGACTCGCAGAGGGAGTGTCCTTTTTTAATAGGATATATATATTGGGAAGTAAATTGCTCAATGGAAACTTGACTACAACATGTAAATTGTTTTTCTTTCCTGCACGAAAAAAAAACAACAATGAATAATTTCTTAATAATTAATTTCAATAAACAAATGAAATTTTAGATTTACAAATATGAAGGCTACTCCCATGATGAAATCATTGATGAAAATGTCTTTGTTTTAATGGAGTTAGGTTTCTAAAAATCTTGAATAGAAGCATATGATTGATGTTTGGTTTAGAAAGTTCGAGGTTAGTATATACATAAATATTTTTTTTAGTTTTTAATTCAGTTAGTTTTTTTAATTTTAACAAACTAATTATTTTATGAAATTGATGTTTAAAGAACAATTTTATAAAAAAATTCATATTTTATGAAAAACTAGGAGCAAATAAGTCTTTTAACGAATAAAAATAATAATAAAAACAAAAAGTATGCACATGCCAACAAGTGGCCACTGTCTGCCCTGTTTTTTATTTGTTTATTTTTTTAATTTTATCCTTCAATATTTTATTTAAGTTATTTTTCTTTATCTAATTTTGATCCTCGTTTTTTTAATTGCTCTTCTTTTATCATTTTCTTAGTTTTGTTTTTGTATTTTACAAGGATAAAAATTGATATTGGTTAAAAAATAGCCTTTTTACATGTTTACTATCACAAGGCGTATAAATCTACAGTTTAGTCCTTCAGTTTTGATTTTTTAATTTTAGTCTTTATTTAATATTATATTAACTATTAACTACTTTAGTCTACATTAAAATAGCATATATATCTATATTTTAATTTTTCACTTTAGTCTTTATTTAATATTAACTACTTTTTTATAGTTTATTAGTTCCTTCAATTTTCATTATATTTCATTAAACATATTTATTAATTTTTCAATTCACAATTAAAATTTGTTATGATAAAAGAAATACATTCACAATACCAACATATTCTTCTCTTACACTGAAAAATAATTTGAAATCCCGCACCCAGCTTTGTGCGAGTTATTATTACACAGTTTTTTAAGAACAACAACACCAAGTCGACCAACAACATAAAACAGTGTTTTTTTTAACAAAAACAACACCAACAACATAAAAGACTGTCCTCTGTTATCCAGAAGATGGTCAAAAACCATTAGCAGTATATCCACCATTGGCGGTATATCCACCGTCAACAGAAATAATCTGCCCTGTGATATACGAGGCAGTAGGGAGGCACAGAAATGCCACTAGAGATGATATCTCACTAGCCTCCCCTAAGCGGCTGATGGGAGTTTGAGCGACAATCCGACTCATACCAGCTCGCTGCCATGGGCAAAAAAAACACTGATGTTAAGGGATCATATAACAGTACTTGAAATTGAAAGACTAATAAATGGATTCAAGCTTCTTTGAATTTCAAGTGTTTGAGAATTGGTTCCTCAATTAAAAAGTTGAAATTGTCTTCGTGTGATTTTGGTCCATTTAAAATTAGATTTTTCTATTAGATTTTATGGGGTT
>Ga0307515_10014540_pt1 | contig 14573 bp, 9 predicted proteins | sample 17_EM_MG_FD_194513 | JGI IMG/M metagenome (GOLD analysis project Ga0307515, IMG submission 194513) | Populus trichocarpa ectomycorrhiza microbial communities from riparian zone in the Pacific Northwest, United States - 17_EM | ecosystem: Host-associated > Plants > Roots > Unclassified | place... | reverse complement strand
GTTCAGCCGCTACTCGTTCCTCGGCGACAAGCATGTGTTCTTCTGGCTGCTGACCAACCGGATGACGCCGCCGGCCGTGTTCCTGTTGCCGTTCTTCCAGCTGTACTCGACGATGGGGCTGATGGACACGCACATCGCCGTCGCGCTGGCGCACCTGCTGTTCAACGTGCCGCTGGCGGTGTGGATTCTCGAAGGCTTCATGAGCGGCATCCCGCGTGAGATCGACGAGACCGCCTACATCGACGGCTACACCTTCCCGCGCTTCTTCCTGACGATCTTCCTGCCGCTGATCAAGGCGGGCGTCGGTGTCGCAGCCTTCTTCTGCTTCATGTTCAGCTGGGTCGAGCTGCTGCTGGCGCGCACCTTGACCAGCGTCAACGCCAAGCCGATCGTCGCGACGATGACGCGCACGGTCAGCGCGTCGGGCATGGACTGGGCGGTGCTGGCCGCGGCCGGCACGCTGACCATCGTGCCGGGCGCGATCGTGATCTGGTTCGTGCGGCACTACATCGCGAAGGGTTTCGCGATGGGACGGGTGTAAGGAGCAAACGATGTTTGATTGGATGGTTTGGACGACGCCGGTGGCAGTGTTTTTCACTTCCATCGTGCTGGCGCTCGCCGGCATGACGGTGTGGGAGATCAAGTCGCCGACGACGATGCGCAAAGGCTGGCTGCCGATCTCGACGACGCGCGGCGACCGGTTGTTCATCGGCCTGCTCAGCGCGGCCTATGTCAACCTGGCTTTCATCGGCCTGGCCGGCAAGTTCGCCGAGTGGTTTTCGCTCGAGAGCGAGCCCAGCATCTGGGTCAGCTTCGTCGCCTCGATGGGCGTGCTGGCGCTGATCATGCGCAAAGGCTGACGCCCACAGTTCTCGGGATCCGGCCCGGTGCTTCCCCGGGGCCGTGGTAACCCAACCGCACACGGGGAAGCAGCAGTGAATGAGGAGACAGCAAATGAAGGTGCGCTATACCGCACTCGCCCTGGCGGCGACCTGCGCGCTCGGTGGTCAAGCCTGGGCCGATGAAGCCGCAGCCAAGAAGTGGATCGACAACGAGTTCCAACCTTCGACGCTGAGCAAGGATCAGCAGACGGCCGAGATGAAGTGGTTCATCGACGCCGCGGCCAAACTCAAGGCCAAGGGCGTGAAGGAAATCTCGGTCGTCTCCGAGACCATCACCACCCACGAATACGAGTCGAAGACGCTGGCCAAGGCGTTCGCTGAAATCACCGGCATCGCCGTCAAGCACGACATCATCCAAGAAGGTGACGTGGTCGAGAAGCTGCAGACCTCGATGCAGTCGGGCAAGTCGATCTATGACGGCTGGATCAGTGATTCCGACCTGATCGGCACGCACTGGCGCTACGGCAAGATCATGAACCTGACCGACTACATGGCCGGCGCAGGCAAGGAGTTCACCAACCCTGATCTGGACCTGAAGGACTTCATCGGCACCAGCTTCACGACCGCACCGGACGGCAAGCTGTACCAGCTGCCCGACCAGCAGTTCGCCAACCTGTACTGGTTCCGCGCCGACCTGTTCGCGCGCAAGGACCTGCAGCGCCAGTTCCGCACCAAGTACGGCTACGACCTGGGCGTGCCGCTGAACTGGTCGGCCTATGAGGACATCGCCGAGTTCTTCAGCACCGAAGTCAAGACGCTCGACGGCAAGCCGATCTACGGTCACATGGACTACGGCAAGAAGGACCCGTCGCTGGGCTGGCGCTTCACCGACGCCTGGTTGTCGATGGCCGGTACCGCCGACAAGGGCATCCCGAACGGCGTGCCTGTCGACGAGTGGGGCATCCGGGTCGACGACAAGAAGTGTGCGCCGGTCGGCGCTTCGGTCGAGCGCGGTGGCGCCACCAACTCGCCGGCCGCCGTCTACGCGCTGACCAAGTACGTCGAATGGATGAAGAAGTACGCGCCCAAGGAAGCCAGCGGCATGACCTTTGGCGAAGCCGGCCCGGTGCCGGCGCAGGGCCAGATCGCGCAGCAGATCTTCTGGTACACCGCCTTCACCGCCGACATGACCAAGCCGGGCCTGCCGGTGGTCAATGCCGATGGCACGCCGAAGTGGCGCATGGCGCCCGGCCCGAACGGCCCGTACTGGAAGCAAGGCATGCAGAACGGATACCAGGACGTGGGCTCCTGGACCTTCTTCAAAGACGGCGACGCGAACCGCACGGCCGCCGCATGGCTCTACGCGCAGTTCATCACCGCCAAGACCACGTCGCTGAAGAAGTCGATCGTCGGCCTGACCTTCATCCGTGACTCCGACATCCGCAGCGACTACTTCACCCAGAACGCGGCCAAGTACGGCGGCCTGATCGAGTTCTACCGCAGCCCGGCGCGCGTCGCCTGGACGCCGACCGGCACCAACGTGCCCGACTACCCGAAGCTGGCCCAGCTGTGGTGGAAGAACGTGGCGCAGGCGGTCACGGGTGAGAAGACCCCGCAGGGCGCGATGGACAACCTGGCCAAGGAAATGGACGACGTGATGGCGCGGCTCGAGCGCGCCGGCATGGCGACCTGCGCGCCGAAGCTGAACCCGAAGAGCTCGCCGGACAAATGGCTGTCGGACAACGCCGCGCCGTGGAAGAAGCTGGCCAACGAAAAGCCGAAGGGTGAAACCATCGACTACGTGCGCCTGCTGCAAGCCTGGAAGGAAGGCCGGGTCCGCTAACGAAAACCGCGGGCACCGCATCCCCAGCCGAGCGACGGGCCGTTCCCGAGCCGGCTGGGACCCGCTCGGCGGGTGGCCCCGGTAGCCCCGGGGCCGGGTGCCCCATGAACTCCTCGCCCGCCGGCCCTTGCGGCGGGTTTGTGAACGACCGCGCCGGGGTGGGGGAACCACCTGGCGCGGTCTTTTTTTTCCTTGGAGTGGCCGGGGCCACTGGATATCCCCACAGGGTCGACGTGATCGCTGTCACAGCAGGGGCGATCAGGCGTGGAGGCAGCCCTCAGTTCTGACGAATGCGGTCGATAAGGCTGGCGACAATCCGTAGACCTGCATGGGCTCTGGCCCGTGCGTGCCCGCTTTTGGCCGTTTCATGCCCCTTCACGCCACCGCCGCCATCGTCCGCCGCTCTCTCACCCTTGCCCTCGCCCTCGCGTGCTGGCTCGGCCCAGCCACGGCTCCACGGGCCGAAGAGCTGACCGAGCTGCCGCTCGAAAGCCTGCTCGAGACCGAGGTCGTCAGCGCCGCGCGCTTTGCCCGCCAGGTCACCGACGCCGCTTCGGCCGTCTCGGTGCTGACGTCGGAGGACATCCGCATCCTGGGCCTGCGCACCTTGGGCGAGGTGCTGGACCAGATGCGCGGCCTGCACGTGGCCCACTCGCTCGACTATGTCTTTCTCGGCGCGCGTGGCATCGGCGGCCCGCTGAGCTTCGCCGGCCGGGTGCTGCTGCTGATCGACGGGATTCCGGCGGTCGACAACCTGTATGACCAGCCCTACCTGGGTCACGACTCGCTGATCGATGTGGCCCTGATCGACCGCATCGAGTACGCCCCGGGTGGCGGCACGGCGATGTACGGCAACAACGCGTTCCTCGGCGTGATCAACGTCGTCACCAAGCGGGGCCGCGACATCGGCGGCCTGCAGGTCAGTGCCTCGTTGGGCGACTGGAACGAGCGCATGGTGCGCATCAGCGGCGGCCAGCGGCTGCCCAATGGCGCCGAGTGGCTGCTGTCGGCCACCACGCACGCGAACACCGGCATCCCGTCAGCCGAAGTCGGTGACCTGTTCGACCACCAGATCGACACCGCGCACGACCACCGAATCTTCTTCAAGGGCTCGTACAACGGCTTCAGTGTCCAGGCCATGGGCGCGCAGCGCCGCGTCTTCACCGATCGGCGGCCCGACTGGTACTACAGCTACCTCGACCGCAATGAGCTGGTCTCGCTGGGCTACGACTTCGAGCCGGCGCCGCACTGGCGCACCTCGCTGCGGTTGAACGGTGGCCGCTATGCCTACCGCACCAGCGATGAAGACACCCGATACGGCTACGCCCGCGACGCGAACAGCGGCACCTGGTGGTCGACGGACGGCCAGTTCAGCTTCGACGGCCTCGAGGGCCACCGCATCGTGCTCGGTGCGCGCGTGCGGCGCGACCCGCTGCTGCGTTCGGACTACCTGGACTACGACGGCCAGCGCTACATCTACGACGACCGCCGCCGCAGCGTGGGCTTCTCCGGCGAAGACGAGATCACGCTGAGCCCCGAGTGGCGCGTGACCGGCGGCCTGCGCGTCGACAAGCGCACCTATTCCGACGTTGCCTGGAGCCCGCGCGGAGCGCTGGTCTGGCAACCGGCCCCGGAATGGCAGCTGAAGCTGTCGCAGGGCCGGGCGACCCGTTTCGCGTCGACCTCCGAGCGAAACTTCGGCCTCGGCAACGACGTGTCCGACGAACGCGTGACGACCAACGAATTCGTCACCGAGTACCGGCGCGACAGCCTGCGCCTGCTGGGCAGCCTGTACCGCTACCGCGTCACCCACCTTTACCAGCCGGACGAGGGCATCACCCACGTCGATGGCCGCGGCGCCGAACTCGAAGCCGAGTGGCAATCGCATGGCTTTCGCCTACGCGGCAGCCAGGCCTGGCAACATGCGAAGGCCAATGCCGGCCCGCAGCTGGGCTACTCGCCGCGCACGGTCAGCAAGGTCCAGGCGTCGGCCCCGCTGGTCGGCGAAACGTTGCGCCTGAGCCTGGCCTACCGCCGCACCGGCAGCTTCGCCGATTTCGGCGGGCGGCCGATGCCGCCGCACGAGCTGGTCGACCTGACGCTGGTGTCGCAGAAGTTCATCGGTGGGTTGGACCTGCGCATCGGCTGGCGCAACGTCACGAACCAGCGCGAAGAAGCGCTCGACCAGTACTTCAACGAGCCACCGACCGGTCAACGCCGCCGCTCGGCGTGGATTGAATTGACAGGCACATTCCAATGAGCGCCCGTCTGTCCCGGCAGACAAATCGTCGGCTGCGCTGGTCCGCCGTGCCGCTGTTGGCCGCGCTGCTGGCCGGCCTGGCGGCGCCCGCGTCGGCCCAGGTCGACGAGCGTGCGCTGAAGGCCGCCTATCTTTTCAATTTCATCCAGTTCACCCAGTGGCCGGTGCCGCCGGACGAACCCTTCCGCCTGTGCGTGCTCGGCACCACGCCGCTGGACGAGCAGTTGGCCAAGCTCGAAGGCAAGCCGGTGTTGGGCGGCCTGCACATCGGCGTGCGCCATGTCGCTCCGCGTGAGTCCTTTGCCGGCTGCCATGCGCTGTATGTCGACGACAGCCAGCGCTCGCAGGTCGACGAGGTGCTGGGCCGCCTGGCCGGCACGCCGGTGCTGACCATCACCGACGGCGACGGCCTGGCCGACAAGGGCGTGATGATCGAGATCCACAAGCGCGAGGCGCGCTTGGGCTTCGAAGTGAACCTGAAGGTGGCGCGGCGCGCCAACCTGAACTTCAGCGCCCGCATGCTGAAGCTGGCCAGCTACGTGGCAGGCGCGCTCTGACGCCCGGCGATGTAAACGTTACCCATGCGCAGACCCCGTTTCACCCAACTCCGCCGACGGTCGATCCAGCGTCAGATCACGACGCTGGGTCTGGCCTTGACGGCGCTGGTGTTGGCCGGTTTTGCCCTCGGCATGATGCTGCACGAGGCGGCCAACCGGCGCCAGGCGCTCGAGGCCAGCATGACGACCGAGGCCGAGATCATCGGCAGCAACAGCGCAGCCGCGGTGACCTTCGGCAACGACGAAGAGGCGAATGAGATCCTGGCATCGCTGGCTGCGTCGCCCGACGTGCAGCAGGCCCGCATCTTCCTGCCCGACGGCCGCCCGCTGGGCCGCTACACCGCCGAGAACGCCGCCGCCGAATGCCATGTGCTGCGGCCCGAAGGCAGTGGCCGCTCGTGGGACCTGCGCTGGTGCGGCGCCGCGCTGTACCGGCCGATCCTGCTGCACGGCAAGGTCGTCGGCACGGTGGCGATGGAGGTCGGTCTCGCATCAACCTACCGCGCCTTCGCCGGCACGATCGTCGTCAGCCTGGCCTTGGCCGCGCTGGCTTTCGTACTGTCGATCCCCTTGTGGCGCCGCGTGGCCGCCCGCGTCGCCGAGCCGCTGACGCGGCTGGTCGAGCTGACCGAACGCGTCAGCCGCGAGCAGGACTTCCGTCTGCGCGCCACGGCCAGCGGCAGCCGCGAGGTCGACCTGCTGGCCAGTGGCTTCAACCAGATGATGAGCCAGCTGCAGCAGCGCGACGAGCGGCTCAACCACGAGCTGCACCAGCGCCGCCAGGCCGAGGTGCGGCTGAACGACCTGGCCTATTTCGACCCCGTCACCGGGCTGCACAACCGCCACTACTTCCTCGAGCGCATCGACGCCGCAGTCGACCGCGCCGGCCGGGAGCAGGGCCGCTGCGCGCTGATCTACATCGACCTGGACGGCTTCAAGCAGGTCAACGACACCCTCGGCCACGACCGCGGCGACGAACTGCTGCGCGAGGTCGGCCGCCGGCTGACCGAGACGCTGCGCCGCAGCGATGGTGTGTGCCGCCTGGGCGGCGACGAGTTCGCGGTCATCATCGACGACGACAGCGCCATCGGCCAGGTCGAGAAGGTCGCGGCCAAGCTGGTCGAGGTGTTGGCCGCGCCGTACCGCTTGTCCGACCAGCGCAGCGCGCAGGTCTCGGCCAGCATCGGTGCCTGCCTGTTCCCCGACGATGCCGACGACCGCGACAGCATGATGCGGCACGCCGACAGCGCGATGTACCGCGCCAAGGAGCGTGGCAAGAACCGCTACTGGCTTTACCACGCCGGCGGGTCGGAACCACCGAGCCGGCGCCAGCAGCTCGAGCAGGCCCTCGACGAAGCGCTTGAGCGCAACGAGCTGAACCTGGTCTACCAACCGCAGGTGCTGATGCCTTCGGCCGATCACGAAGACGGCAATGCGCCGGTGGTGTTCGGCTTCGAAGCCCTGCTGCGCTGGCGCCATGCCACGCTGGGCTTGATCAGCCCGGTCGAGTTCATCCCGCTGGCCGAGGCGAGCGGGGCGATCGAATCGATCGGCGAATGGGTGCTGCAGGAAGCCTGCAGCCGCCTGGTCCAGTGGCGCAAGATTCACCCGCAGCTGCAGATGAGCGTCAACCTGTCGGCCCGCCAACTGGCCAGCGACGAGGTGATCGACCGCCTGATCGACGTGCTGGTGGCCAGCGGGCTGCCGGCCGGAGCGGTCGAACTCGAGCTGACCGAATCACTGCTGGTCGACCGGACCGAGCTGATGCTGGGCCGGCTGGGCCGCTTGCGCGCGGCCGGCTTCGGCCTGGCGATCGACGATTTCGGCACCGGCTACTCGTCGCTCGCCTACCTCGACAGCTTCCCGATCACGACGCTGAAGATCGACCGCGCCTTCGTGCGCAATCTTGGCGCCCCAAGGGCTGGTCTGGCGCCCAACCCGCCCCCCGAGGGGGTCAAGGGACTTGGGAGCGGCCCTTCGTCCCTTGAGACGGGCGCGGCGCGCGGCGATGCGATCGCGCGCGCGATCGTCGCCATCGGGGCGGCGATCGGCGCCGATGTCATCGCCGAGGGCATCGAGACCCCGGCGCAGGCGCAGGCGCTGCACCAGCTCGGCTGCCGCCGCGGCCAGGGCTACCTCTACGCCGCGCCCTTGGGCGAAAACGGCGCCTTCGAGCTGCTGCGCGCGCTGCCGGCCGACGTCGAAGCAACCGCCTGAGCCGGCATCCCCTGCCTGAGGGATGACCATCCCCCTTGCTCTGGGGCGGCGCCCGCCTTGCGGTGTGACCACTTTGCGGCGATGCTGGCGCGGTTTGACCACACCGAGTCGCGATGCCCGACCTGTTCATCAGTTATGCCCGCGAAGACCGCGACACCGCACTGGCCCTGGCCCAGGCGCTGCAGCGCCGCGGCATCGATGTCTGGTGGGACCGTGAGCTGACCGGCGGCGGCGACTTCGCGGCCGAGATCGAGCGCAACCTGCGTGCCGCTCCGGTGGCGGTGGTGCTGTGGTCGGCCGCGTCGGTGCTGTCGGACTTCGTGCGCGACGAGTCAAGCCGTGCGCGTGATCTGCAGAAACTCGTGCCGGTGCGCATCAGCCCGGTCGAGTTGCCGCTGGGCTTCGGCACGCTGCACACGCTGGACCTGCTGGACTGGGACGGTGACCCCACCGACGAAGCCTGTCTGGCGCTGATCAACCAGGTGCGCCAGCGGTTGGAAAAAGCCGGCCCGCGCGACGGCCGCGCCGACGAAGCGGCTCGCCTCGCGACGCTGGCGAAACTGGCCAGTGAAGACACGCTGGGCTACCGCCGACGCCGCCGCCGCCTGGTGCTGGGGCTGGGTGTTGCCGGGGCCGCCGGTGCGGTCGGCCTGGGCCTGATGGGCTGGCAACGCTTGAACCGCGCTGAGGCGCTGACCCACCTTGGCCAGGCACTGGAAGACCATTTCGCCAACCCGCCGCGGCTGGAGAGCGCCCAAAGTGAATACGCCAGCGCGATCGGCCTCGACAGCGGTCTGGCCACCGCCCACTACTTCCTCGCCCACCTGTACGCCCAGCTGATGTTGCGCGGCAGTCCACCCCCCAGTGGTGAGTTGCTCGAAGCGTTGCGGGCCGATGCGCGCCAGCACTTCCAGCAGGCACTGGACACCCCGGACCGGCTCGACGGCGCGCAGCGGGTGATCGCCCGCGGCCAGTTGGCCTTGCTGAGCCAGACCGACACCGCCACCGCGGTGACCCGGTCGGTGCAGGTGGCCGAGGCCGGTGGCGGCGCGGGCCAAAGTGCGGGCGAAGGCGCCGCCAACCCCGGCACGGCGCCAGGCAGAACGGGCAGCGGTGCTGGCGTGCCCGACCGGGATGTCGAGCCGGTGCGCCCTTCGGTGCCACCGACCGCGACGAGCGCCACACCGCGCCAGCGCCTGCCGGCCTCGGCGGTGGTCGCGCAAGCCGCCCGCGGCCACAGCGAGGCTTTGTTCAGCGTCGACCGCGACAGCCGCCTTGCGGCCAGCACCTCACTGACGCTGGACCCGGCCGGCGCGGCCGAAGCGCTGCCGTCGGCCATCGCACAAGCGCGCCGTGCGCTGCGCAGCGCGCCGCAGACCGAGGCCACGCGCCAGGGCCTGGGCGCGATCCTGGCGCTGCTCGAACGCGCCAGCCCGTCGTCGCTGCGCGAGGTGCAGGCACCGCTGCAAGGCCTGCTCGGCGAACTGGCGGCATCGCCGCTGGCACCGGCCACCGCCGAAGCCTCGTCACGCCTGGCGAGCGCGCTGGAGCGCAACACGCAGCGCCGCCCGGTTGCCTACCTGCAAATCGCGCGCGAGAGCCAGCGCCCGATCGCACAGGCGCTGGCGCAGCGCCTGGCCACGGCCGGCTATGTGACGCCGGGCATCGAGCTGACCGGCGAAGCACGCGCGCCCACGAAGCCCAGCCTGCGCGCCCAGGGCGCGAGCGACCCCGATCTCGCGCGCTGGTGCCAACGTGCGTTCGAAGAAGCCGTCGGCGCGCCGGCCGAGCTGGCCGTGCTGCGCCGCGCACAGCCCGACACCGACACCTTCGAGATCTGGTTTGACAAGGCGCTGTGTGCCCCCGGCGGGCGCAGCCTGCCGACATGTGCGTGACCCGGGCGCAGCCTGCCGGCGTGTGCATGATCCGAGCCCGAACAAGACCCAGGAGACCGAGATGAGCCTGCTGCAACGCCTGGACGGCCCCGGCCCGAAGAAGATCCTCGCCTGCGACGGCGGTGGCATCCTGGGCCTGATCAGCGTCGAGATCCTGGCCCGACTGGAGGCCGAGCTGCGCGTGCAGACGGCTAAGCCGCAGCTGGTGCTGGCCGACTGGTTCGACTTCTGCTGCGGCACCTCGACCGGCGCGATCGTCGCGGCCTGCATCTCGGCCGGCATGAGCATGGCGCAGATCCGCAGCTTCTATGTCGACAGCGGCCAGGACATGTTCCACAAGGCCAGCATCCTGAACCGGCTCAAGTACAGCTACGAGGACGAGCCGCTGGCCGCGAAGCTGAAGGCCGAGCTGAACCGCGCGCTCGGGTATCCGGATGACGCGGTGCCCGCGACGCTCGGTGACCCAGGCTTGCGCACGCTGCTGATGATGGTGCTGCGCAACCACTCGACCGATTCGCCGTGGCCGGTCAGCAACCACCCGCGCGCCAAGTACAACCAGCCATCGCGGCCCGACTGCAACCTGCACCTGCCGCTGTGGCAACTGGTGCGCGCCAGCACCGCGGCACCGACCTTCTTCCCGCCCGAGGTCGTCACGCTCGGCCGCGGCAGCGACAAGGAGCACCAGTTCGTCTTCGTCGACGGTGGTGTCACGACCTACAACAACCCGGCCTTCCTGGCCTTCCAGATGGTCACCGCGCGGCCGTTCCAGGTGAACTGGAAGACGGGGCCCGACGAGTTGCTGATCGTCTCGGTCGGCACCGGCGGTGCGGCCAAGGCGCGACCCGACCTGCAGGGCGACGACCTGTGGCTGCTCGACCATGCGAAGAACATCCCCGGCGCGCTGATGAACGCCGCCAGCGCCGGCTGGGACATGGCCTGCCGCGTGCTCGGCAACTGCCGCCACGGCGGCGAGCTGGACCATGAGGTCGGCGACCTGGTCGGCCTGTCCGGCGCCACCGCCAACTCGACCTGTCCGAAGCTGTTCAGCTACGTGCGCTACGACCCGGTGGTCAGCCGCGCCGGGTTGGACGCATTGGGCCTGGGCGATGTCGACCCCAAGGCGGTGCAGGTGATGGACTCGATCGACCACATCCCGCTGATCCAGCATGTCGGCGCGACCTACGCGAAGCAGGTGATGCGGCCCGAGCATTGGCGCGGGTTTGTCTGAATGGAGCCCCGAGGCCTCGGCGGCACCGAGTCCGCCCCCGAGGGGGTTCATGACCTAGGGGCGGCCCGTCGGTCATGAAGCCGGCAGTCTCTCGGGACAATGCATGCGCCTGGGGCCAGAATCGGCGACCTTTCGCGACCCGATTCCCCGCTTGAAGAACACCAAGGACAAACCCCTGTGCTTCGTCGTCCAGGGCTTCGGCACGAAGACCGACTACACCGACGGCCGCGTGCTCGACCTCGACGCCTCTTACGAAGTGATCAAGGCGGCCGTGCAACGCGCCGGCTTGCGCTGCCAGCGCGCGGATGAGATCGTGCACGCCGGCACCATCGACATCCCGATGTACGAGCAGTTGCTGAACGCCGACCTGGTGATCGCCGACCTGTCGACGAACAACGTGAACGCCGCTTTCGAGCTGGGTGTGCGCTATGCGCTGAAGCCCCGCGCGACGATCGTCGTTGCCGAGTCGAAGTTCAAAAGCCCGTTCGACGTCAACCACATCGTGATCCGGCGCTACGAGCACCTCGGCCCCGACGTGGGTGCGAAGGAGGCGCGGCGTTTCGAGCGCGAGCTGGCCGCCAGCATCAAGATCATCATGGCCGAGGGGCGCACCGACAGCCCCGTCTACTCGATGCTGCCGCAGCTGAAGCCACCGCACCTGCCCGTGCTGCCGACGGTCGCTGCACCGGTGGTCGACGCTACACGGACACCGGCCGACCGCCTGGCCGCCTCACCGGGCAAGCCGGCGCGACCACCAAAGCCGCCGCCCACTGCCCGCGACTGGCTCGACCGCGCGCAGCGTGCGATGGCGGTTGAGGACTACGGCGCCGCCGTCAAGGCCTGGGAAGAAGTGCGCCGCTTCAGCCCCAGCGATTCGCACGCAACACAACAGTTGGCGCTGGCCACCTACCGCCACCGGCGGCCGAACGAAGCCACGGCGCTGGATGCGGCCCGCGAGCTGCTCGCCACGCTGTTGCCGGCCACCACCCACGACGCCGAAACGCTGACCTTGTGGGCCGCGATCCACCAGCGCCGATGGGACCGCGGCCGTGATCCGGCCGACCTGGCCGAGGCCCTGTCTGCCTTCGAGCGCGGCTTCGTGCTGAAGGAAGACCACTACAACGCCGCCCACCTGGCCTACTTGCTGCAGGTGCGCGCGTCACAACACCTCAAAGCCAAGCGGCGCGACGACGCGCTGGCCGACTGGGTGCAGGCGCAGCGCCTGTGGCGCGACGCACAGGCGCTGGCCGAGCCCTTGGCCGGCCGCGCCGACGCCACCACCAGCGCACGCTGGTGGGCCTGTGTGACGCTGTGGCAGGCCGGCATCGCACTGGGCGATGCGACCACCGAGAAACGCTGGCGCCGCCGTGTGCAGGCGGCGGTCGTCAGCCCACGCAAGCTGGCCGCCAGCCAGTCGCAGGCCGAGCGGGTGCGCGGCCTGACCGATGAGCTGGCCGGCCGGCTCGGCCCGGCCCAGGCGGCCGTCCCCACTTCCTGAGCGACGCCATGAAACCGCATGCCTTCATCGCGATGCCCTTCGGCCCCAAGCCCGGCCCCGGTGGCCAGGCGATCGACTTCAACCGGGTGCTCGACGAACTGATCCGCCCGGCGCTCGAAGCGGCCGGCTGCGAGGTCTTTCGGGCCGATGAAGAGACGCGCGCCGGCGACATCCGCGTCGACATGTTCCAAGAGCTGCTGGTGGCCGACCTGGTGGTCGCCGACCTGACGCTGGCCAACGCCAACGTCTGGTACGAACTCGGCGTGCGCCATGCGCTGCGCGCCCGCGGCGTCGTGCTGGTGTACGGCGCCGATGCGAACTGGGGCCACGACGCCGACAGCGCGAAGGCCTTCGACACCTACACCGAGCGCAAGCTGCGCTACCACCTCGCCAACGGCGTCCCGGATGCGGCAACGCTGCAGGCGGATGTCGAACGGCTGGCAACGATGGCACGCGAGACCTTGGCCACGTCGACCCGGCGCAAGGTCAGCCCGGTCTACGCCCTGCTGCCGCACCTGCAGCAGCCGCAGTGGCACAAGCTGCTGCTGGCCGACGCCAACGAGTTCAGCGACAGCTACAACGACTGGGCGCGGCGGATGGAGGTGGCGCGACAACGCAACCGGCCGGGCGACATCATGACGCTGGCCAACGAAACACCAACCCGCGCGCTGGCGCTGGAGGCCAAGCGTGAAGCCGGCAACTCGCTGCTGAAGCTGCAGCAAGCCGGGCTGGCACTGGAGCAATTCGACGCCGCGCTGGCGATCGACCCCGAAGACATCCAGGCCCGGCAGAAAAAAGCCATCTGCCTCGGCCGCCTGGGCCGCTTCGAAGAGGCGCGCGAATGGACGCAGGCGCTGACCGACGACTATGCGACCGACGCCGAATGCTGGGCCCTGGCCGGCCGGGTCGAGAAGGACGGCTGGATCGGCCGCTGGCACCCGGCACCAGGCGCCGCGGTCGCGCTGGCACCCGGTGCGCTGAAAGACGCTGCAGCGCTCGAAGATGCGAGCCTCGGCGACGCGATCGCGCCGTACCGCAGCGCCTTCATGGCCGACCCGTCGCACCACTACTCCGGCATCAACGCACTGATGCTGACGGTGTTGCGTGCTCACCTGGGCGGCGACACGAGTCCGGCTGAAACTGAGACCTTGCTCGGCGGCGTGCGTTGGGCCGTGGCCAGTGCGCTGGCCCACACGCCGCGCGACTACTGGGCCCGCGCGTCGCAGGCGATGCTGAGCCTGCTTTGCTTCGACGCCAGCGCGGTGCAGCGTGACCACCGCGCCGCAGCCGCCGCGGCCGATCGCGACTGGTTCGCACTCGACTCGTCTCTGCAAGCATTGGCGCTGTTGCGCGACGTCGGCTTCCGGCCAGCCGAGACAGCACTCGCGATCGACCTCGTCGAGCGCGAGATCAAACGCCTCGCCCCGCCCTTCGTGCCGCGCCAGGTGCTGCTGTTCTCGGGCCACATGGTCGACGCACCAGACCGCACCGAGCCGCGTTTCCCGGCTGCGCGGGAAGGCGCGGCAGCGCGAGAAATCGGCGCCGCGATCGACGCGCTGGGTGCCGGCAACGGCGACCTGGCGCTGTGCCAATGCGCTGCGGGCGGTGACATCCTTTTCCTCGAAGCGGCGCAGGCGCGCGGCATCCGCTGCCAGATCATGCTGCCGACCGACGAGCCCGAGTACATCCAGCGCTCGATCCTGCCCAGCGTCGACGGCGCCAACTGGCGCGAGCGCTGGTTCGCGGTGCGCGCCAAGCTGCCCGATCCCCCGCGCCTGATGCCCGAAGACCTCGGCGCCGGCCCGCGCGGTGTCAGCGCCTATGAGCGCTGCAACGACTGGCTGATGAACACCGCGCTCGCCTGGGGCCCGGACAAGACGCGCTTCCTCTGCCTGTGGAACGGCGCCGGCGGCGACGGCCCGGGCGGCACCCAGCACATGATGGACGAGGTCAAGCGCCGCACGGGGCGGGTGAAGTGGATCGATACGCGGACCCTGGCTTGATCGAGGGCCATGCATGCGAAGGTCGGCGCGAGGGGCCGGCCGCCCGGGACATCTTCTGCGGCTCGCTCGCGGGCCGCTGACTGAGCTGACCAACGGGCTACCCATCAACACGGTGTGGCGGCGATGGTGGCGTGGGGGCGACCGCGAATGAGAGCCTCCGAATATGCCCCGAGCACCCGACCCCTGCAGATCGGGTGCCAGTGCACGGCGTGCCGTGCCACAGTCGGTTC
>Ga0307515_10014539_pt1 | contig 14574 bp, 14 predicted proteins | sample 17_EM_MG_FD_194513 | JGI IMG/M metagenome (GOLD analysis project Ga0307515, IMG submission 194513) | Populus trichocarpa ectomycorrhiza microbial communities from riparian zone in the Pacific Northwest, United States - 17_EM | ecosystem: Host-associated > Plants > Roots > Unclassified | place... | reverse complement strand
GAGTGTTGATAGTGTTGGAGGATTTCCTTTTCTTCTCTCTTTACTCGTTCTCTTGTATAGCAAAGCAACAGCACGACTTTGAAAGATACTCTGATTCTTGTTCCTCGATACGCACTTCGAGTTCAGTCTTGCAACATCCATATTACCTGCCCTCGACCCCGCCCGTTTCATCAATTGGGTGTACTCTCCAAGTCTAGTTGCTTCTGCAATCTGTTGCTGACGAATTCGGGACAATTTCTCCTTAGGTGTCGCGCCGCTTCTCTGGCCAATTGGGCTCGGAAATCTGCACGATATCATCTGTTACCGTTAACCTTAATGGAATAGACATATCAAGACACTTTGCTGATGCAATCAGTGCTCCCAAATCTGTATGATCTATCGCGCGTATCGTGACGCGTCAGAAAGGGGTAATTCATGTAATCCCGTATGCGAAACGTATCTGAAATTGTAAAAGCGATAATAGTGTAAAGGCATACGCCCGTGTATGGCCTCGTAGGAAGGTATATCAGTAGATACAGTTACAAACCTGGATGTCAATATTGTAGAGTAGTATAAAGGTAAGTTAAGGTAGGTTAAGGTAAGTTAAGGTAAGTTAAGGTAAGTTAAGGTAAGATTATCGCTAGAGATCTATGGCTCGTGGTGAGCCGACTATATAAAGCTGGTGTTACCCGGCCCTGGACATGTAACGTGCAGCCTTTCCGTTACACTCTGCTATACATAGTATGTGGTGATAGCTTTCCTGATTCAGAACAATATCTGACTGTAATCCTACTACTCAGAATGCTGGGTCACGTATCCTCCAAAGTATTGTTGAGTGGTGCATATAACTGAATATCAAACATACCATGACTGTGGCAGAAAATGTTGGGTGATGTCATGGATTGGGAATATGTCAACTGGGATGTTAGCCGAATTGGTGACTTTGGTGGAGAAGAGCTTTCCGGTTGATTTTATTGCTATCATTGTCATGGGAGGGCTTGCCAAATACATACAGCATCTTATATGGAGACTTATATAATACTGGATCACCCTTCTGGTCATGTCAGTTCAGTAGGACTTTCGGTTTGGTTCGCTGAGGGAGTTATCGTGCAATACTAACTGCGTCTTCCCAATACACTAGTGGCAGCTAGGAATAAATCATCATGAATTGTGCATTAACAGAAATGGTCTGGATAATGTATTCCGCAACCCCTTGATTATGATTAGCACATAGAGTGAATGGGTTATAATTTGTCCCACAAGCCACACGTAGTAACCGAACAGATTTATGGTGCTAATCACTGTGTCCAATATCGCGCTAAAATGGTTTTACAACATATTCTACAGAGTCACCTCAGGCGTGAATAGTGTAAGAAACGGTTCCGGACCGTCACTTTGGGTCCGGGTCCGGGTCGCAACTGAACCATTGACAAATTCACGATCTGGGTTGTCGATACACCTGAACCGTCAACCCGGGTACGGTTCGATGGTACACCCCCAACACGTCGGAATTGTGCAGGTTGTCAGCGAGTCACCTAGTGGGTCCATCCATCGATTCATATAAGACTCTTGTTTTTCCAGTTTATCTATCTTATCTTACCAAAGTCGTGTTTTCAACAACCAATGATACGTGTTTGGATGCTGTGCAGCTTGTAATCTCGATTAATTTGGAATCCGTGTTTTTCCTGTTATGCATTGTATTTTTGGCTATAAAGGTAATCAACAATTCTGTCATGAGCTCATTAATCCGCGTAAAGCCTTGATAAACCCAATATGCAAGACCAGATGTTGTTGACGCTCCGTTGACACTCAGTTTCATGATGGGGTAACATATGTGTCATGTTCTGTTTCTAATGAAAAGGCTGCCACAACATCATCTATGAATTATTACCACATTGCGACACTTATATTAGCCAAGATGCAAGACTAATAATCATTGACACTCTATAGATGGTCATTTTTAGGATGGGGCAGGAAGCATGCCACAATTGTTTTTGCTTTTAAACGAGGTCAATATCTCCCTTATGCATATTTCTAAACCAATCACTACTTAGGTTCCATAGGATGTACAGCCAAAAATTGTTGACACTCCATTGACGCTCATTTTCATAATGGGACACTGACCGTGTCGTTGATTGTTTTGCCAAAGAAGGCTGCCAGTATGTTGGTTATTGAAATCAGCGGCCAGGTCACTTTTCAATTACTGTACATATAAGACTAAAAATTGTTAACGCTCCATTGACACTCATTTTCAGAATGGGGCAGTGACCATGTTGTTCCTTGTTTTGCCAAAGAAGGCTGCCAGTACGTTTGTTATGGAAGGAAGTGGCCAGGTCATTTTTCAATCATCAGACATACAAGACTAAAAATCGTTCACGCTCCGTTGACGCTCATTTTAATGTACTGTTCTGTCAAGATTTGCTACCATTAATAATTGCATTTGTAATTATTTGAACTTAGTGGTTGCCTTTCAGGCTGATTACGACATGGCGGTATGAGAAAGCCAAGCCCAGTAATATTCTAGCACTGATCGCTTTCATAACGTTGAAATTTATACATCTTGCCAAATAGTTCATATTGCCTGTTATTTCTTCTTTTATGAACAAAGTTTCTCCCCCGACTGCTCAACATTCTCCCATAGTATATGTCTAAATAGAATTCTCGGTCAAACTATATAATTAACTTGGTGATAATACATTGACACATTGTGTCTTACTTTTTCTGGATCCCCTTATTGCTTCACTTTTCCATTATATTGACCGTCATCCACGGCATTTCAACGTTCTTTATTGTCCGACGTATAGGCCGAGTCAATCAGGGAACATTTGGTGCGGTACTGTCATTCGGCTGCTCCGGGGTTTCAGAATACCCAGTGCCATTGTCCAGTTCCATATCGGATTCATTGTCTGCCTCCCAGTCGTCCTCGCATTCATTTGGATTATCCAGATCCCCATTCCAGTTAAGGCAGTTGTTGGTGTCTGAAATGCTTTCTGGTGAACAATCCTCATCACTCTCGGCAGGATGGTGGTTGACTCGTCAGATTCTGTGAACATTCAATATTTGAGGTTGTCCTCCAGTGAGGTCCTTCGCAGACAAAGCTGGTGGCACATGTGACTTTTCCGACAATTTAAATGCAGCCGCACCATCATGTTGAAAGAGTGACCAGGATGCTTTGACGATGTCTTCTGTATCTGAAATGTATCCCATGGCTGTCATTTGTTTGTTTTGAGCGCGAGACTCCTTCTGTGGAGCTCGTAGGTTTTGGCTGCCCTGCCACATCTCCAAAAAGTCAGGGACCTTGGCCATTCGGTGTAACTTCTTTTGCTCAGCCTCTCTCTTCATCTCCATGTCATTGATAGCACTGTTTAGATCCAATTCAGGGTCGTCACCGGCCAGTAATCCGCTATTGGCTCGAGTGATCTGCGTAACTACGACCTTTCCCCAAAGGGTCACGCCTGTGGTTTCTGACTGCCTCCACCCGATCACATCCCACGCCAGAGAACAACTGGACTCCCCTCCTACCCCGTGCGGAATGATCTAGAAAATGTTGAACCCCACATTGGAGAGATCGGCGTACTTTGAGTGCGTTTCTTCTTGTTGCCGGCACCCGTTGGTAATATCCGGTAACCGAAATGTACTACTAATCTCCATTGGATTGGAGTGGTAATCATTCAGATTCGGATTCATTTGCCCCCAGTTCTGTGGTAATTCAGAAGGTGAATTCAACATCAGCGAAATGTGAAATGGTTCGGAAGTCATAACTCAACGACTCAGCAATTCTGAACAGCCACACCGATCCATCCAGAAGCTCCCAGAAGCTCCCACACGCTCCTAAACAGGCTGAAAGCAAAACGATGTGCTTCTCAGGTGCTCTGAGACGTACTTTCAGGTGCTCCTCAACGCTCCTGAAGTTGCGGAACAGAATACAAGAATATTCTACAGAGTATGAAGTTGTCTTCAGAATGCTATAAAATCATGACTTTATGTTGGCAAAATTTCGGAGCTGCTGGGACTACGACACTCATCGCCAGGACCATTCCTGCGCACCTGGAGCCAGACTCTCCGCGAGTGATAATATATAATATCTATATCGAATAGTACAATTTGATAAACTATCTCACAGCTATACACCTGAATCAGGCATTCTAATCTAATTAATATACAGTCCAGTATGTATCTAAATCAACATGATTATTTACAAGCCATACGCAATCGATGCCGTCCGATGCAGCATTCTCCCACACCAAATGCGCTGGTCCAACTATTGCTCCAATGGGTACAATATGCATCTTATTTGTCTGTTTGACCACCCGGATGAACCCGTCAACACAATCAGCCCAACCATGAAGATCTTTGTACTTTGTTGGAATCACCACTGCGTATTCTTGAGCTTCAGGATGTAATACCCATTGTTGGGTCTTTTTGCACCTGTTGGAAAACGTCGATATTGCTTTGCCGGCTGGCAGGCACTCCTGAAATTGGAGGATCTGATTCAGGGGAGTCCAGCTGAAGTATAATACAGGAAAACAAGGAATTCGACCTTGAAAGGTGTTATCGAGGTCATTATCTTCACTTTGCGTATACTGAATCCGGATGTTATGAGCTTCAGGTATGATCCCTTGGTTGGCATGCGTATATTCTACCTTGCAATCAAGTCCCAGACGCTCAACAGATGTAGGGTTGAGAAATGGTTGACGGTAGTACCATAGCCCATTCTGGAGTTTAATCAATATACTGTCAATGAGTACATTCTGATCATATCCGAGCACGAGTCCACAAACTTCGGGTCCCCAGTACTCTTCAATTTGAGCGCTGAATAGCTGTCCAATGTTGGGAATTCCGAAATCTTCTGATGCATCTCTGACTGATGTCAATTTGATACTTCTGCACACTCCACGGACATGAGTTTCTCTCAAATGATATACCTGCTGTGATACAGGGCGGATAATGGGCTCGTCTTGAATTGTTTGGAGACTTAACAGATGGGCTCTGTGTGTACTTCGCCATTTATCGGTAGTGGACATTAGGGTGAAAACTTTTGCAGAGTCAACATCGTACCAGACTTCTAGTGCAAGATATGACAATGTCTCCTCCATATAGTGAAGACCAGTACCCCTGCCATTATGCTTAAGCATCTGTCGAATGTAATTGACTTTGTAGCTAGATCGATATTCCTCTTTGACATTGGCGATATGCAGCCGTTCAGAAATATCAGTGGTGAAATTGTCACTGGAACCCATTCGGCAAATTGACTCTGATATTTGGCTCACAAGATGCATCTTTGGATATCCGAAATTGAATACACATTGTTGAATGGTTTTCCTTGGCGCCTGAATGCCAATTGTCTCCCACCAAACTTCAAACTCGATCATGCGGATGGAAAATTCCTGCTTGAATCACTTCTGTTCATTCGAGTTGATGCAGTAAATCTCTCTCTCCAGCTGGTTAGTGACGCGCTATGTATCAGCCAGGCTCCAGGTTGTGGCATCTGTCTCAGCATCGGATAGGCAGATCTGAAATTGCAGTTGCTTGTCGGCGGTCATGTTTGCCACCCCATAAACCTCGTCTTCAGCTGCAGTTTTCATTAGTGCAAGTTGTTTGGCGAATATGCTTCTAGGACCGGTTCCTTTGGTGCCGACTTCCTCTAATAGTTGTTGCTCATGCTGTTGGAATAATTTATCGAAAAGCTTGCGTTTAGCAGGTGTCACTTGATGGATTTCGCGCTCCAATCACTCGATTGCCTGCTGACGATCAGCATCTGACCAAGTTGTTGCTGCATGCCGGGCTTCATTCAGCCGCACCTGATATTGCCTGCATTTTGTTGAGAAAACGTGTTCAGCCCCATACACCAGGGCCTCGATTGCAGCACGAATTATATGAATCTCCTGTTCGTGTAACTGATGGGAATCCGTTGCCAACAGGTCATCTACTTTGGCCTTCGCAGACTTCGACATTTTCTGTTCTCGAAATACATCTTTGTTCTGGTAAAATCGCTTGAGTGCATCGTCAAGTGCGTTGAGAGATAGATCAGAGTGATTTTGTCGACTAACAAGTAGAGAGAATTCATGTAATGCCCGCACTGCTCCCATTACCATTTCATCGGAGGCGGTTTTCCCGTCATCCTTGAAGCAGACAAGAATTGGAGCGCAATTCCCAGCCAGTGTTCTGATCATTCCACTGATCTCTTTACCTTGCCAGGTGCCACTTTTCAAGGAATCGAACGGTTTAGTGAAGTACTGGAGGCCGGGATATCGTGGCACCGATGTGAATCTATTGTCAAATTGATCCTTGACGTGTCTCGCTTTCAGGTATTTGAGTAGCCAGTGCAATAAGTCTTTAACTAAACCCAGGAGCAGCTGATGCATTTCATCAGGCTGCCAAAGCCGATAAACATTGCAGAGAGGGTATTGCCAGAACTGGTTGCGGATTGGGTGGACACCAAGATTGTGCAGAACATCAATATTGTTGTCCTCCAGCAGCTCCGAGTAAATATGCTGGTCTCTTGTCTTATCCAGTGGTCGAAAGGACAAATGCCCCATTGGCGCACCTTTAGGAATTTCACACAGCGAACATGAGCCATATGTGACTTGAGCAACCATGACTTGTTCCTGATAATCTCCGACCCAAGCAGCTAACAGAGGGTAACATTGTTGCTGGAATCCATCAGCACAATGCCATTTCAAGCCGTGGCCATTGATGTCAAGATGCTTAACTTAAGACAGCACGGTTCCAACCGCGGAATGCGAGGCTTCATCAATGTTCTTGGCACATCACGGGGGACATGGGATCAGGTCGACCGGAATCCAGGCGTGCATTTTATGTGAATGGCAGATATCTTTTCAAATATTACCGATCGTGAGATACAGCGGCCAAGCCTGCTGATCGCCAGAATAATTGGTCATGTGAGTCTTGTCGGATGCACAAATGACTGGCACAATCGTCGCTCTGGCAGGATGTTGATCCTGTGTATCCCACCACCAATCGCCCGTGTTCATCTCGCAGTGGATTCGACGACCCTCAGAGTCTGCGAGGCGCACTGGTTCGAAATGCAGGTGTGCCTGAACAGGAAGATGTGCTAGGAGGAACTCGATACATTTGAGAATATCCCTGTAGTATAATGTTCCAACGATATGTGAGTCATCTTCAATTGAACCATCATCGCCGAGCCCGAAATCGCGTTCAAAGAGGAGTTTTCACAAGGCATCCGCAGATTGGAAAGATTCAATTTTGAAGTTGTCCAGTCCACGCCTGAGATGTTGATCTATCCAGGTTTTCGGTTGCTGGCTAAACGATTGAGCTTGCTGAAAGTCGTGTGCGGACCGCAATGGATGCAATGGATTCCATTGTTCTGAGTACTTGTGATGCTTGTTGTACAATCCAGTTGCTTTGCCATATGCTGTCCCTTCCGCATTGTCCACTCCAACTACCTGCCTATGAGTCTTTGTCTTGGTTGGATCAGGGGTACAGGTGAGATCAGGCTGCAGAGGGTCTATTGGTTCTTCGTTGGGACTAGTGTTAGCAATGGTTCAGGAACGTCACTTCAGGTCCGGGTCCGGGTCCAAACCGAACCGTTGCCAAATTGGCGGTCCAGGTCGTCAATAAACCCGAACTGCCCACTCGCGTACAGTTCCATGGTAAACTCCCAACCCGTCTGAATTGGGCGGGTTGTAAGCGGGTTGCACAGCGGGTCCATCTATAGATTCACATAAGCCTCTTGTATTTGCAGTGTGTTAATAGTATCTTATCAAAATCAAGTTTTCAGCAACCATTAGTGAGCTTTTGCTTGTTGAGCAGTTTGCAATATCGATTAATTTGGTCTCTGTGTTTCACCTTCAATATATGGTATTTTTGCCTAGAAAGGGAGTCAATAATACAGTTATGCACACGAAAATCCACGCAATGCCTTGATTACGCAATGTGCAAGTTATAAAACTGTTGACGCTCCGTTGACGCTCATTTTCAGGATGTGGCATGGAGCATTTGGTTGTTGCTGTTGCCAGTAAAGGCTGCCAATATCGAATAAATGGATGGCTGCAACCAGTCGGAACATTACTTACTCAAGATGCAAAGCTAAAAATCGTTGACGCTCCGTTGACGCTCTTGCTAAAAATGGGGCGGTGACCGTGTCGCTATCTCTTTTGCCAATGGAAGCTGCCAATTCGTCCATTATGCATAACATCGACCAAGTCACTGGTGAATTACCGTACTTTCAAGACCACAAATCGTTTAGGCTCCATTGACGCTCATTTTAATATATTGTCCATTCTTCGTCTGCTGCAGTCCATAATTGTTTTCATCCTGATTCGACTGTACCGGTTGGCTTTGTGCTTGATTGAGACTCGACCCTGTGGCAAAGCCGAGCGGCGTCATTATCTTGCACTGTTCACTCTCACACCACTAAAAATGATGTATCATGCCAAAAGATTCATTGCGCCTGCTATACATCTATCTATGAACAGATATTCACAAGCTACTTACCATTCGCCCATAATATATCTCTAACTGAAACTCTCGGTCAAGCTACATACAGCTGGTGAACCATTGATGCATTCTGTCCTACTTTTTCTTCCCTCCTTTATTTCTCCGCATTTCAGCTGCATTGACCGTCATTAAAACCTTTTCAGCCTGTCTCTTTGACTTCCGTGTCGGCTGAACCAATCCGGGCACATTTGGCGCGGTGCTCAAATCCTGCTGCTCTGGGCATTCCGGATCCTCGATGCAATTGTTGTGCTCTATATCGGAGTCATCGTCCGCTGCGCAATCCTATTCACTGTCATTTGGATTATCCAAGTCGCCATTCCAGTTTAGCCAACCTTCAGTGTCTGAAATGCTTTCAGGTGCGCTATCCTCGTTGCTTTCGACTGAATGAAGGTTGAATCTCCGAATACGGCGGACATTCATGATTTGAGTTCGTCCTCTAGGGAGGTTCTTTGCAGACAAAGCTGGTGGCAGAGGTGATCTTTCTGACAATTTAAATACAGCCGCACCAGCAGGTTGGCAGAGTGACCAGGATGATTTGACGATCTCTTCCATGTCCGAAATGTATTCTACAGCAGTCATCTCCTCGTTTTGAGCGCGGGATTCCTTCTGTGTAGCACGTAGGTTTTGGCTGCCCTGCCATATCTCCAAAAAGTCGTGAACCTTGGCCATTCGGAAAAATTTCCTTTCCTCCGCCTCTTTCTTCATTTCCGAGTCGTTTTCTGTATTCATGTTATCCAATTCGGGGTCAGTGCCTGCCAAAATCCCATTATTGGCTCGAGCAAAATGTCTTACAACAACATTTTCGCTAAGGGTCTCGCCTCTGGTTTTTGACTGCCTCCAGCCCATAACATTGCGGCCAAGGGAAAATCTGGCCTCCACTCCGACACCATGTGGTATGATTGAGAATATGTCGCGCGCCACACTAGAGAGATCGGCGTACTTTGAGTGCGTTTCCTCCTGTTGTCGCCGCCAGTCGGTTATGTCCGGTATCCTAAATGTACTGCTACTCTCCATTGGGTCGAAGTGGTAATCATTGAGATTTCGATTGATTTGCCCCCAGTTCTTTGGTGCTTCAGGAGGCGAATTCAAATAGAGCCTGGAGGCGGTCAATATGCGGGCTGCGGGATCACTTGGTCCGGGTGTCGTCTCAGCCACATTGATAGGCATGAAGTGTTCCTCATCATCGTTGGACAAATCATATGGATCAACGGACGATTGATAGGACCCTGAAGTCGTTGCAGAGGGGACGAGATTGCTGGTCGGTACTGTTGCGAGTTTAATGACCCGCACATGTCGATGTTTAGCGCAGTATTCATTCTCCACATACTTCAGAAAGGCCTCTTGGTATTGTGTAGTGTAGGATGTCTCGTCCTCAGGATAAATATCCATTCTCTTGTCACATATTCTAAACGATCGCAACTTCTTGAAAGGATCAAGGATGTGCGCGGAAATGAGAAGCATGCCTGTCGTTGGAGTCACTTCTGCGTAGTATTTGGAGAGCTTTTGTCAAGCTAACTTCACAGCGAAGAACAAGTCTTCCTTCCATGGAGTCTTCTTCTTGGCAGAAGCTCGCATCGCGCCGTCCATGTGATCGAACATGTCATTGTACACAGTAATAACATGATGCAATGTGACTTTATGCCTCTTTGACATCCAAAGGGTCCAATATCGAAATGGCCTCAATACTTCCATGACATACTTGACAATCATCCATTCATCCTGAGTTGCGAATGGTGGCCGATATTCAGCGGATTTTGAGTTCTGAAGCCACTTGCGGGTGAATTACCGTAAGTGGTAGGCGCGCTCGAGCAACGCCAAAGTAGAGTTCCAACGTGTCTTCACATCCATAATCGGAAGTACTGCAATGCGGACTTTGGCTTTCTGACAGTCAATAAACTCGTTTCGGCGACCAGGTGTTAGCATAATTAATACAGCAAGCATTCTCTGCTTTATGAAGGTCAGCTTCAGGACTTTCAAAATATCATGAAATACGCACTTTCTCAATTATCTTTGATAAACCTGGTCTCATGGCCAACACCTTATTGATTCTAGCATTGCCCTCTTTTCGATGTCTTTGACTCTTTCCAATGTCTGTGCTTTCATTCTCGCCAAATTGCTGATCGCGCTCATGGGCTTCCCAAGACTTGGTGCAGCCTTTTACACCGAGACTGCTCATGAATACACCTAAAGCCAGCTGTATGACGTGCGCCATGCACCGTATATGGTTCCTCAATGCAGGCCACTCAACGCGAGAGGCCTCAAGTGTTGATTGCAGCTCGCGTGTCATCGAGTAGTTTGAGGAAGCATTATCAGTCGTAATACCAAACAAACGGCTGCCGGTAAGCTCAATACAATCCAGCACGTCCTTCAAATGTACGGCTAGCCTTGCTCCAGTATGTTGGCCCTCAACCTGTAATCCTGAAATAGCTTTCGAAACAGGACCAGAACAGGCGATTAACCTCATCGAAAGCGAGTTGAACTTCATGCAATGCCCAATTTCGATCCACACAGTAAGCAATGACTGACGTTATTGCTAGTTGGTTCGTTGATGTCAATCCGTCCAAAGCAAAACTCACTTTATTTCGTAGTGGCAATCGCTTCTTGATTGCCTCCACAGTCAGTGCATATTCCCTCCAGCAAATGTTACTAAGGGTCATAGCGGACGGAAGAACTAGGTCATCGCGTAATGCCTCATATGACCGTCGTAGCTCAAGATTTGATATAGCATTCAATGGAATATGTGCCGAAACAAATTCTAACATGAGATAGCGATTCCATGTGCCTTGGTGAAATTCGGAAGTTTCAAAGTCTTTATCTGCCAGTTTGGAACGTTTTGTCTGTCATTTCGGTCAATATGGATTAAACTGGGTATCAAATATGGTTTTCCTCTGCAAACTTACTATTGTAATTCCACGACTTCCTAGCCTCTTCAGGATGGCCAAAGCTGTTTCATCCACTGTCGAACTAGTCAATTCAGTGACCTCGTACTCTGTTAATTGGTTTAACTTTGCGATGTGAGCTTTTGCCAGCAAGTGTTTCCCCATTGAGCTGGTCCCATGTTCTGATGGATGGCGAAGAACTTGATGACAAACGATGCATATGATGCCAGGGCTGCCGGTCTCCTAAATTCCACAGTGCAAATAGAATCGCCATGAAGGCGCATGTCTAGCATTCTTCCAAGCAATAGGCCGCTTCGAGCCTACATTCATTGAAGCCCACCAAGCGTCGAAGATGATTTGTAAAGTAAGGTCGCTCAAATCTCGAATAAAGACACGTTCATTTTTGGAAGAGATCATAACCTCTAGCAATGAGGTGTTCAAAGATTGTGTATCAGACAGGGCGGTAGCAATTCAAAAGCTGGGTAATCCGACTCAAGAGACTGCTGAAAATCACGATACATTAAAGCAGATTGCGGGTTCTTAAATATTGAATCTACAGCTACAAGGATAATAATCAGATCAGTCAGACATTGCACGCATATTTGTTATGATGAATACAAGGACAGGTTGCAACGACTGACCGCGTGAACCGCCATTTAGGAACAGCATTCTGCAGTTTATTGCTGTGTAGCGTTATGAGCCTTGACGCACTGTGGGCGCACAATTGTAGGAGGAGGACGCGATATCGACAGTTGCATTTTTGCCAATAAAGCCAGCCGATAGGGTCATTGTGGTTTATCTGCGTTCTATTCCGGTTATATTATCCAAGATGCCAGCGCAACAATCGTTGATGCTCTGTTGACGCTCATTTTGGGACATGGTTACGATCTTGTAGGAAGCATATTTGCCTAGAAAGGCGGCTGGTAGTCGGATTATAGATCATTGAAGACGCATAGCAGCATGATTTTCCAAGATGGAAGGCCTCAAATCGTTGGCGCTCCGTTGATGCTCAATTTTAGAGAGTAGTGAAGATGTTGTTAATGGCATTTTTGCCGAGAAAGACAGCCGATAGTTCGATTATATGTTTGTATCGCAGCAGTGCCCTCAGATTGTCCGAGATAAATGGCCAAAAGTCGTTGACGCTCCGTTGATGCTCATTTTTAGGACATAGTAGCGATTCAGTCGCAACCGTTTTTGCCTAGAAAGGCAGCCGATAATGTGATTATCGCTTCATGCCGCCGCCCAGCCCTAGGATTTTCCATGATACATGGCCAAAAGTCATTGACGCTCCGTTGACGCTCATTTTTAGGACATAGTAGCGATGTAGTCGCAACCATTTTTGGCTAGAAAGGCAGCCGATAATTTAATTATGACTTCATGCCGCCGCACAGCCCTAGGATTTTCCATGATACAAGTCCAAAAGTCTTGGACACTCCGTTGACGCTCATTTTTCGGACATAGTAGCGATGTAGTGTCAATCGTTTTTGCCTAGAAAGGCAGCCAATAATGTAATTATTGCTAGATGCTGCTGCACAGCCCTAGGATTTTCCATGATACAAGGCCCAAAGTCGTTGACACTCATTTTTAGGACATAGTAGCGATGTTGTTGCAAGAGTTTTTGCCTAGAAAGGCGGCCGATAGCCCGATTATGGGGTAACGTCGCCGCGCACTCCATGCATTTTCTAAGATGCAAGGCAAAAAGTTGTTGACGCTCTGTTGACGCTCATTTTTAGGACATAGTAGAAATGTTGCTGTCACCATTGTTCAATAGAAAGGCGGCCGATAGTTCGATCATGACTTACTGTAACCGCATAGCCTACTGGATGTTTCATGACGCAATGCCAAAAATCGTTGATGCTCCGTTGACGCTCACATTAATCACATCGAAACAGCCTTTATACACTCAATAATTGTATCCAACGAATCAAATACACAGTTATGACATTCAGTATTGCGTTTGTATGTATTATTGTTTCCTTCCAGGAGTTTTGTTAACTCTCAATTTTTGATCAACTGCTATCTACGCTATCTGAGTGAGAAATGACGTGGCCCTATCACATTCCTGCTCTTTCGGCCGGCAATTGACGGCATGTGAATCATTTCACTAGTTTTTGGTAAATATTGCTCGACTTCCTCACCATTCCTTATCCAGCTCCTTCTCCTCGATTTCCATGACGTACTACAAGCAATTTCAAATATCCCAACCATGTGTACCAGGTCTGTGCGGAGAGTTATGCAGTTGAATACATGGATGAAGATGGCATGACGGCTGTTGTTTAGATTGATTCGTCATCCGCACTGACCGCTCTTTCTATGACACGTATGACATCACTCACTTAACTTTTGTTAGCACATTTCGTCACTAATATTGCTTTTGCTTTGTCACTTAAGAGTCACTTGCAGAATAAAACCGACATCAGCAACAACTCCGGTTTCCGTCAGAAACACCCGGGTGTTCCGGACCGCTCTGACGGCTCTGACGGAACCTCGTACCCACTGACGGAGATTTATATGCCGCCCATCGCCCAGGCGACGGGTCCAAGTTTACTGGACTGATGTAGTGCCGGGAGCACCTGCGAGCACCTTGAATCACAGTAGAGCAGTCTGGGAAAACAACATCTTTGGGAACGCTGCTGGTGCGCCTGGAAATCATAGCTACTACTAATCGTTCAACGATTTTTAAAACTCATGTATTCAGTTTGTATTCTCATCTATGTATCTATGTATCTATATAGCTACCCGTCTACACACGGTATATCTGGCTGCAGGCGGTGCTTGAGAGCAATTCGAGGTGCGCCTGACAATGACGATCGAGTGAACTCAGAGATGCACTTGGAGGCTGTGATCGATTGAGTTTGGAGATGCTCTGGGAGGCCGTGATCGAGCGAGTTTGGAGATTCACTTTGAGGCCGTGATCGAGCTAGTTAGGAGGTGCACTTGGAGGCCGAGATCGAGTGAACTGAGAGAAGCACTGGGAGGCCGTGATCGATCGAGTTTGGAGATGCACTGGGAGGCCGTGATCGATCGAGTTTGGAGATGCACTGGGAGGCCGTGATCGAGCGAGTTTGGAGATGCACTTGGAGGCCGAGATCGAGTGAACTGAGAGATGCACTTGGAGGCCGTGATCGAGTGAGTTTGGAGATGCACTTGGAGGCCGAGATCGAGTGAACTGAGAGATGCACTCCGAGGCCGTGATCGAGCGAGTTTGGAGATGCAATTGGAGATCGAGATTGAG
>Ga0307515_10014538_pt1 | contig 14575 bp, 16 predicted proteins | sample 17_EM_MG_FD_194513 | JGI IMG/M metagenome (GOLD analysis project Ga0307515, IMG submission 194513) | Populus trichocarpa ectomycorrhiza microbial communities from riparian zone in the Pacific Northwest, United States - 17_EM | ecosystem: Host-associated > Plants > Roots > Unclassified | place... | reverse complement strand
CTAAATTTTTATCAGATACTCCACCTGCTGCATTTCTGTGCCCACCACCTGCAAAGTATTTTTTACAGATTTCGTTAGCTGGGAAATCGCCAGTAGAACGCAAAGATAATTTAACTTTATCAGTTCTTTCAATAATAAATGCAGCTAACTTAATTCCGTTAATAGATAGTGCGTAATTTACAATACCTTCTGTATCTCCAGTCGCAATATCATAATTTTTTAGTTCTTCTGCTGATACAGTAATTATAGCAACATTAAAATCTCTTAATATCTCTAATCTGTTAGTTAAACAATGACCTAAAAAGCGTAAACGGTTTTCAGATGCATTATCATACACCAACTGGTGTATTCTCCAATGTTCTGCTCCTAAATCTATTAAATCTGCCGCAATGCGATAAACTGCTGATGTTGCAGATGGAAAACGGAAGGAACCAGAATCGGTCATAATACCTGTGTATAAGCAAGTTGCCACATCTTTATTAATCAATTCGCCTTCATTAAGCTCATTCATTATAAAGTCGTAAACTAATTGAGCAGCTGCACAGGCATTAATATTCCAATGGCGATAATCATCAAAATCTTCTGGCTCTAAGTGATGGTCAATCATCAATTTTAAACCTGGTGCCTGACGAATATGCTCTCCTAATTCATTTATCCTGCTTAAAGTATTAAAGTCGCAGCAAAAAATTAAATCTGCTTGATTAACCAATTCAATAGACTTTTCTTGTGCCTCTGTGTAAATGATTACATCAGAATTATTAGGCATCCAATGTAAAAAATCTGGATAATCTGTTGGTGTAATTACGTTTACATGATGTCCTTTTTGAATTAAAAAGGCATATAAACCCAAAGATGAGCCCATAGCATCTCCATCTGGTTTGTGATGTGTTGTAATCACAATCTTTTGTGGCGTAGCCAATAATGTCTTTAGTTCAGCTATTGATATCATAATTTTTCGCCTGCAAAGCTAATAATTTTAGGTTTAATTGATAGCTTTATTTAAGTAACCCATTAATAATAGATTAAAGATTTGTACTTTTGCAGAAATTTTGATTAAAACAACAATGAGTACAAATAGAACTTTTACTATGATTAAGCCTGATGGTGTTGCTAACGGGCACATTGGCGCTATCATAAACGACATTACCAATGCTGGTTTTAAAATCATCGCTTTGAAATACACAAAATTAACGCCAGAAAAAGCTGGTGAGTTTTATGCAGTTCACAATGCTCGTCCTTTTTATAATGATTTAGTTAGCTTTATGTCTTCAGGACCTATTGTTGCGGCTATTTTAGAAAAAGATAATGCTATTGAAGATTTCAGAACTTTAATTGGTGCGACTAATCCTGCTGAAGCTGCTGAAGGCACTATCCGTCAGAAATACGCAAAATCTATTGATGCGAATGCTGTTCACGGTTCTGATTCTGATGAAAATGCTCAAATTGAAGGAGATTTCTTCTTTACTACTGAAGAGCGTTTCTAAGAAAAGCATCATTTAAATTACATACATAAGCACCTCATTAATTTAAGGTGCTTATTTTTTTATTTATATTTCGACCATAAAAATAAAATAATGAAAAGAATATTAATATCAGCAGTAGTAGTTATGGCTGCTTTAGGTGCAAACGCCCAAACGGTTGCAAAAAAAACTGCACCAGTTAAAAAACCTACAACTTCTGTAAAAAGCGTATCAAAGGTCGTTGCCAATAAAGCTCCATTATTTAAAAACACTTTAGATTCGGCGAGTTATGCATTAGGGATAAATGTTGGCAGCAGCTTTCAATCAGGCGGCTTAAAAACCATCAATTATGAATTGTTTAACAAAGGATTAAGAGATGTTTTTTCAAAGGCTAATCCTACATTAACTCAGCAGCAATGTCAAGAAGTTATCAATAACCTTTTCACTAGTTTCAGCAAGCAAAGAGAAGCAGAAGACAAACAAAAATATATGCCAAATGTTAAAGCTGGCGCTGACTTTTTAGCTGCTAACAAAGTAAAACCAGGTATTAAGACAACTGCAAGTGGCTTACAGTATGAAGTTATTACACAAGGTGCTGGCACCAAACCAGGTGCAACAGACCAAGTTACTGTAAACTATAAAGGAACTTTATTAGACGGAACTGAATTTGACAGTTCTTACAAAAGAAATGAGCCTGCAACATTTGGCTTAAATCAAGTTATCTCAGGTTGGACAGAAGGTTTACAATTAATGCAAGAAGGTTCTAAATATCGTTTTTTTGTACCTTATAATTTAGCTTATGGTGGCAGAGCTACTCCAGATGGCAGCATTCCTCCGTTTAGCACTTTGATATTTGAAGTTGAATTAATTAAAGTAGGCCAATAAAACTACTGCTCAAAACATTTAAGACTCATTTTGAAAAAGATGGGTCTTTTTTTTTATAGGCTCTGTAGTCCTGCTGTCCACTTTACTTCGTTTCACTCCGTGTTCGTTTCCATCAGGTTTATTTTACACAGGCAGCTTTTCATAGCAAGTAAATCCTGCATAATTTAAAACTATTCGTCATTTTCTCTGTTCTATCTCCAAATTAAACCAAAATCACCATGAGAAAATATAGCGCCTTGGCAATTGTTGCCTTATTAGTAACAACATTAAGTAGTTGTGAATTAGTCGAAGGAATTTTTAAAGCCGGAGTTTGGTCGGGCGTAATAATAGTAGTTATAGTTTTAGCCTTAATTATTTGGTTAATCTCTAAAGTTTTCGGCGGTGGAAAAAGCTAAAGCGAAGTAGTTAATTCTACTTTGCTTTATAAGAATACGATTTCAGAAATCACTTTAGAACCAGCTCGCTCATTTAGTTTATCAATTATTCCTGTTCTAACCATCAGCAATTCGTTTTTAATAACAGATGATTCAATACGAACAAATAATTTCCCCTGACTAACATAAATTTGAGTTGTTCTATTGGCAACTGCTGTACCCATTAGTTCGGGCCAGTGTACAACAACACCAGTTTCATCGTATTTACCACGTAAGCGATAAACCGATAACATCTTGGTTATTGCATCTTTTAAGGATATGTCGTTTGGTTTACGCATGTTTAATTATTCCATTATCAACTTCAAACAAAGTTACATCAACTTTAATTTCATTAAAAACAGAAAGCACTCTTTCTTTTCCTGTATCAGTAATAAATATCTGACCAAAATCGTGATGAGAAACCATTTCCATTAATTTATGAACACGCAAATCATCTAGTTTATCAAAGATATCATCTAATAATAACAAGGGTTTAAAACCTTTAAATTGCTGCAAATAACTATACTGCGCAAGTTTTAAGGCTATCAAAAATGATTTTTGCTGACCTTGTGAACCGAATTTTTTCAAAGGCATATCGCCTATGGCAAATAAAAGCTCATCTTTATGAATACCCGTAGTTGTTCGTTCTAAAATTCTGTCTTTGTCTATTGAATTCGTTAACAAATCTTCAAAAGTCTGCTCATTCAATTGAGATTGGTAATTTAAGGAAACTTGTTCGGCATCATCTGTGATGTAACTATAATGCTTATTAAAAAGTGGAATAAAATCTGAGAGAAATTGTTTTCTCTTTACATAAATCTTATTCCCAGACAAAATCAATTGCTCATCTAAGATTTGCAATAATGTTACATCTAACTTTCTTGTAACGGCAACTTGTTTTAGTAAAGCATTTCTATTTAAAAGATGTTTGTTATAAATAATCAGCTCATCTAAATAACTGGCATCCGTTTGCGAGATTACATTATCTATAAATCTTCTGCGTTCTTCACTTCCATCCATGATTAGATTCACATCATAAGGAGAAATCATCACCAAAGGGAAAAGCCCGATATGATTAGCCAATTTATCGTACTCTTTTTTATTTCTTTTAAAACTCTTTTTTTGATTTCGCTTTAATCCGCAAGTTATTTTTTCGTTTTTCTCTTTCCGCTCAAAATCACCTTGAATTAAAAAAAGGTCTTCATTTGCTTTAATTTGTTGGCTATCTATCGGATTAAAATAGCTCTTGCAAAGACACAAATAATGTATGGCATCTAGCAAATTGGTCTTTCCAGCACCATTATTGCCTACAAAAGCATTCACTGTTTTAGCAAAGGCCAGCTCAGCTGATGAGTAATTTTTAAAGTTGAGAAGAGTAATGTTTTTTAACCACATAAAATATACGCCGCAATTTACTTTTTTTGTCGCTGCTAATCGACTAAAGTTTAATTAAATAGTTAAAAAAGGGGTTGATACTTTCATTGAAAAACGTATTTTTGCAATCTCAATTTTTTTAAAAACAAATGTCTACAACAGATACTACAACAACGCAACCAGTGAGAAAAGGAACTTTCTTTGAGGAGAATGGTAAAAGTTTGTTATTTATAGCAGTGGCTATACTTGCTTTAGGAGCAATTGCCCTATATTATTTCGCATCATATTTGCCAAACAGAGCAGATGAAGCAGCAGCTAAAATGTTCAGGTCTGAACAATTTGTAGGTGTAGATTCTTTAGCTAACAAAGCCATTAATGGCGAAGGTGGTTACTATGGTTTAGAAAAAATTGCCGAAGAATATGACAATACTAAATCTGCTAACTTAGCTAACCTTTATTTAGGCGGTATTTATTTACGTAAAGGCGAATACAAAAAAGCTACTGAAGCATTAGGTAAATATACAGCTACTGGCAGCCCAGTTGCAGACCCATTAGCTTTAGGTTTATTAGGCGATGCTTATAGCGAGTTAAAAGATTACAAACAAGCTGCTACTTATTACAAAAAAGCAGCTGATAAAGCTAGCAACAAATTTACTTCTCCAATGTTTCTTAAAAAACTGGGTTTAGTTAATGAAACCTTAAAAGATTTTAAAGGTGCTGAAGAAGCTTACGAAAAAATTAAATCTCAATATCCAGATAGCCAAGAAGCTACAATGATTGATGAGTATTTAGCTCGTGTGCAAGCACAAATAAACTAATTTTCCGCAAAGCGGATTAAAAGACTCTGTTAACGCAGGGTCTTTTTGTTTTATGACAACATACCAACTTTACAACCTTTAAACATTTCAACAATAAATTTATCTTTGTACCATGGCTTCACATCTTAAAAATCTATCAGATTTTTCTCATACCACCATTCCGGGTGGTGCAAATTTTAAAATTGCTATTGTTGTAGCAGAATGGAATGCAAAAATTACAGGAGCACTTTATCAAGGTGCTTATGATACTTTAATTAAGCATGGTGTTGATAAAAAGAATATCACTTCTATGGCCGTACCTGGTAGTTTTGAGTTAACCGGTGCTGCAGAAATTTTATTAACTAAAAAGAAAAAATTAGATGCGGTTATTTGTTTGGGTTGTGTGATACAAGGAGACACTAAACATTTCGATTTTATTTGTGAAGCTGTTGCTAACGGAATTACCAATGTGGGTATTAAACACAGCAAACCAGTTATTTTTGGAGTTTTAACTACTAACGATGAGCAACAAGCTATTGACAGGGCTGGTGGTAAACACGGAAACAAAGGAGATGAAGCCGCAATAACTGCTTTAAAAATGGCTCATTTTTCGGCAACACTTTAACAAGTTTGCTTGTTATTCATAAAATTTTGTAATTTAGAGTTATAAAAAGGAATTCTTAAAACAACCATCGATGAAAAAAGTAGCTATTCTATTATTATTTGTGTTTTGCGCTATCGCAGTATTAGAATCATGCTCTTCTCGCCTTTGCCCTGCTTATAGCTCTTACCCAGAGGGAAAAAGAAGGAGATAAAAATGCAATGGACAAGTCTTAATAACCTAGAACAGGTTAATGACATTAAAAATGATAGTGGTTACAGTGTTATTTTTAAGCACAGTACCCGTTGTTCTATCAGCTTAATGGCTAAAAGGAATTTCGAATTAGACTGGGAAGCAATTCCAGCTGATACAAAACTTTATTTTTTAGATTTGATTAGTCATCGAGATATTTCTGCAGCAATTGCAGAGACTTTTCAGGTTCATCATGAATCGCCACAAACGCTATTGATTAAGGATGGTGAATGCATACTAGATTCATCGCATAGCGATATTTCTGCAGAAGAAATTGCGGAGTCTATTACAGCGTAATTCTTCATAAATCAAAAATGTCATCCTGAGCGTAGTCGAAGGATTTTTTTGATTTATTTAAGAAGTCTTCGACTACGCTCAGACTGACAACTTACTAGATTAACTCTCTACCAAGCTATTTAATTTTAGCACAGCTGATGTATGACTTCTGGTTTGATCACAAAGCTCATCATTATCGGCTAGATTATAACCATAAGTTGGTATCATCGCTTTTATCTTGGCTTGCCATTCTGGAGTTTGCAATTTATCTTTAAAGCAACGGTCTAATAAATCTAGCATAATAGACACTGCCGTTGATGCACCTGGTGAAGCGCCTAACAAAGCTGCAATTGAACCATCAGCAGCGCTAACTACTTCTGTTCCAAATTCTAGGATTCCTCCCCCACTTTTTTTCTTTTTAATTACCTGTACTCTTTGTCCAGCATATTCTAATTCCCAATCTTTAAACTCTGCATTTGGCAGGTATTCCTTTAAGGCTTCAAATCTATCCTCAGGTGATTGACGAATTTGTTCAATCAAGTATTTCGTTAAATCAATATTTTTTAGTCCAGCAGAAACCATCGGACGGATATTATTGAATTTGATAGATAGAGGTAAATCTAAAAACGAACCATTTTTTAAGAATTTGGTAGAAAAACCAGCATAAGGACCAAAAAGCAAAGCCTGTTTGCCGTTGATAATTCTTGTATCTAAATGTGGAACAGACATTGGCGGTGCGCCAACAGCGGCTTTTCCGTATACTTTAGCATGGTGACGAGCAATTACCTCTTCATTGGTGCATTTTAACCACTGCCCGCTAACCGGGAAACCGCCGAAACCTTTACCTTCTGGGATATCAGACTTCTCTAACAAAGGCAATGAACCACCACCAGCACCAATAAATACAAATTTAGCTATACGTTTGCGTTTCTTTTTAGATTCTAAATCTTTAACTGTTACTTTCCACTCTCCACTATCCATTTTATCTAACTCACGGATTTCGTGGTTAAAATGCAAAGTAACATTTGATTGTTTACTTAAATAGCTAAACATTTCTCTAGTTAAGGAACCGAAATTTACATCGGTGCCTAAATCCATTTTCGTTGCAGCAACCTTGTCTTTTTTAGACCTGCCTTCCATAACTAATGGAGACCAATCTTGAATAACAGCCGGTTCTTCTGTATATTCCATATCCTTAAAAAGATTACACTGCTGTAAAGAGGTAAATCTAGTTTTAAGAAATTCGACATTCTTTTTACCCCAAACAAAGCTTAGGTGAGGAATATTTCTAATAAAAAGATAAGGATCAGAAAGGATATTTTTTTCTACAAAATAAGCCCAAAACTGTTTGGAAACTTCAAAAGATTCGGCAATTTGAACTGCTTTTTTAATATCAACAGAACCATCTTTCTTTTGCGGTGTGTAGTTTAATTCGCAAAATGCAGAGTGACCGGTGCCAGCATTGTTCCAAGCATCAGAACTTTCGGCAGCCGCAATATCTAAGCGTTCGTAAATCTCAATGCTTAAACTTGGGTCTAGTTCTTTTAAAAGTAAACCTAATGTGGCGCTCATGATACCAGCACCAATTAAAATAACATCTGCGTCGGTTTCAACAACCGTCTTTTTTCTTTTGCTCATTACTATAACTTATAAACCTTTTTTAAAGCATTTTTATGCTCTATTTGTTTAAAAAAAGGGTGCTAATTATTTAATTTTCCGAGCTACAAATTTAATATTTGGAAAGAGTAAACAAATATAAAAAATTGAATTGAAATTGATATGATTTTTTGGTAGTTGCACAGACCTTTATTATCTAAACCTTATTGAAGTGGAAATATTTTTGTTGCGAAGCTTCAAAAAATTGAAACGAAAAGAAGGGCTGACTTTAAAATTAGCGTTGCAATTGCTTTTCAAATTATTAATACAAAAAACATTACAACCTTCAAACATTTCAATATTGCAACATTTCAATCCTAATCCGTAACTTTGTATCATGATTGAACTTCCTGTAGTTGCAGCTGTTACAGAAAAGGCTCGTAAACCAGATTGGCTAAGGGTTAAATTACCTGTTGGCAAGGAATATGCACAAGTTAGAAGCCTTGTAGACACCCATAAATTACACACCATTTGCGAAAGTGGTAATTGCCCAAATATGGGCGAGTGTTGGGGTGCAGGTACTGCTACATTTATGATTTTAGGTAATATCTGTACGCGTTCATGTTCTTTTTGTGCTGTTGCAACTGGCCGACCTTTAGCTGTAGACACAGATGAACCAAATCGCATTGCAAATTCGGTAAAACTGATGAATGTTAAACATTGCGTAATTACTTCGGTAGACCGTGATGATTTAAAAGATGGTGGCTCTATTATTTGGGCTGAAACTTTACAAGCTATTAGACGCGAAAGTCCACAAACTACATTAGAAACTTTAATTCCAGATTTTAAAGGACAGTGGGATAATTTATACCGTGTGTTAGAAGAAAGACCAGAAGTAATGAGCCACAATGTGGAAACGGTTAGACGTTTAACCAAACAAGTGCGTATTCAGGCTAAGTACGACAGAAGTTTAGAGGCTTTAAAAAGGATTTCGGAATTTGGGCTAAGAACTAAAACTGGTATCATGCTTGGTTTAGGCGAAACTGAAGATGATATTTTAGAATCTATAGATGATTTAGTAGCTAATGGTGTTCATATTTTAACTTTAGGTCAATATTTACAACCGACAAGAAACCATCACCCAGTGGTAGATTGGATACACCCAGACCAATTCGCGAAATATAAAGAAATTGGCTTAGCAAAGGGCTTAAGATACGTGGAGAGTGGTCCTTTGGTTCGTTCATCTTATCACGCCGAGAAGCATTTATTTGATTTTTAGAGCTTTAAGTTTTAACTCAAACAAAAATTACTATTAGCTTGTTATAGTTTCTGTATATTAGCAGCATTGGCACTAGCAAAAAAAATATCCCTTTCAGAAGAAGAACTGGTTAACGCCCTTAAAAGACAGGACACTATCGCAATTAAAGCATTGTATGATATGTATTCTGGTGCTTTGTTAGGCGTAATATCACGTATTGTTCTACATACTGAGGTTGCTGAAGATCTTTTACAAGAAACTTTCGTTAAAATATGGAATTCTGCAGGTGGTTATGACTCGTCAAAAGGTCGTTTATTTACTTGGATGATGAATATTGCTCGTAATCTTTCTATAGATAAGTTACGTTCGAAAGATTTTAAGAATTCTAATAAAAACCAAGACATTGAAAATAACGTAGATTTTATCGACGAGCAAAAGAAAGTGAGTTTTAATTCTGATGTTTTAGGTTTAAAAGATATGGTTACATTGCTTAAACCTGAGTTTAAGGATGTGTTAGATATGGTTTATTTTAAAGGCTATACACACGTAGAAACGGCTGAAGAATTAAACTTACCTTTAGGTACTGTTAAAACTCGTGTGAGAATGGCTATTTTAGAGTTAAGGAAAAAATTTAATTGAGGTGGAAGAAGTAAAAGCATATATCGAATCAGGCATACTTGAACTTTACGTTTTAGGGCAGTTAACTGCAACAGAATGTAGCGAAGTTGAAGCTATGGCTAGCAAACATGCGGAGGTTAAAGCAGAAATTACTGCCATAGAACTTGCGATGGAGGCTTATGCGCTCGAAAATGCAATTGCCCCTTCTGCAGCCTTACAAGATAAAATATTAGCACAATTTACAGAAACTGTAGCTGAGCCTATAGTAGTTCCTCTTTATGAGGTTAAAAATGATGTGAGAATAAAAACTTTACGTTATGCATTAGTGGCTTGCGTTGCTTTATTAGTTATTAGTGTTGCCGCTTTATTTTCAGTTTACAATCAATTAAAAGTTGCTAACAATCAGATTGTTAGCTTAAGTTCTGAAAAAGATAAATTTGCAAGCACTGTTAGTAAACTTCAGTTTGATAATGCCGGTATGCAAAACCAAATTGACATGACAGAAACCACAGAGTGGGCAACTGTTAAGTTGGCTGGTGTTGCAAATTCTCCAAAAGCTAAAATGCTAGTTTATTGGAACAAAAAGAACAAAAGCATATTAATTAACCATTCGGCAATGGATTTACCTAAAACTGATAAAGCTCATGAATACCAGTTATGGGCTTTGGTTGATGGAAAACCTGTTAGTTTAGGTGTATTTGGTGACAACGCTAAAGATGCCGTACAACAAATGGAAACCATACCAAGAGCACAAGCATTTGCAGTTACTATTGAACCTACTGGCGGCAGTGTTAATCCTACCATGGAAAAAATGGTAGTGATGGGTGGTGTAACCATCTAGTCTTTGTCATTCTGACGAAGCAAGAATCTATTAGTTTTATTTCTTTAAGCGGCAAATTTGTGCAACAATGAAAGGTTGTCCTGCCATTCGCTTTACTCGCTACGCTTCGTGCTTGCTCCTATCGGGGCTATTTAATCTAAGCTTGTGCAAGTAACAACGGTTTCTTTGCAAATATCAAAAGCCTTTCTTAACTTAAAATAGCTTTCATCGTTTTTGGAATCTGTAAGGCAACTTGATGAGCGCTTACTACAAATCTATTTTCTGCCAATTTATCTCCAGCTTTTCCATGCAAGTAAACGGCAATTGTTGCAGCATTGTCGGCTGAATAACCTTGTGCCACAAACCCAGTAATTATTCCTGTCAATACATCTCCCATTCCACCAGAAGCCATAGCCGGATTACCTGTTGGATTGATTCTAATTTCCCCAGTTGGCAAACAGATAAATGTATATTGATTCTTTAGCACAATAATCAAATCCCTACCCTTTGCCTCTTTTTGAGCAGTCTTTATTCTAGCCCACCAGTTTTTATGCTCGCCAAACAGCCGGTCGAACTCTTTCATGTGAGGTGTTAAAATACTTTGAGCCGGTAATTTGTCTAATAAATCTTTTCGTTTGCTTAAAATTGTTAAGCCATCTGCATCAACAACTATAGGCTTATTCAGGTTGATAATTTTTTCAAACAACTCTTCATTTTCAGGTTCTAATCCCAAGCCCGGACCAATGGCAATTACGTTAAACTTATCAAAAGCTTCAATAGCTAAATGTTCGTTTCGTGGCAAAGTCATCACCTCTGGCAAAGTAGTATTGAGTGCAGTTACTCCACTTTGTGGTAAACAAACTGTTGTTAAACCTGCCCCAGTATGTAAACAGGCACTTGCAGCTAAAATTGCCGCACCCATTGTGGTAGTGTTTCCAGCAACTAATAAAGCGTGGCCATAAGTTCCTTTGTGACTAAAATTTACCCTTGGCTTTATAAGTGCTTTTATGTCAACTCTTTCTACCAATTTCCAATTGCTTGTTAGTGATTGAATAAAATTTTCATCAAGACCAATCTCTACTATTTTACAGCTATCAAATGCTTTAGCTGATTCAGGAAAGAAAAAATTAATCTTCGGGCGCTGAAACGAGATAACTAAATCAGCCTTAATACCATTATAGTTTTCAGGAATTTCTCCTTCTGCAGGAAATCCTGTTGGAACATCAACAGAAATAATTCTTGCTTTTGAAGCATTTATCAAGGCGACTAAATCTGCATAATCATCTTTTAATGGCTTATTTAATCCAGAACCTAACATTGCATCGATTATAATATCTGCTTTAAGTTCTCTTAATCTTTCTGCGGTTTTTACAATAGTAACCGGAACCTTTACCTTCAATAAACGCTTTACATTTTGCTTGTTATCTTCACTTTGATTGTCAGTAAATTTAATTACATAAACCGAAATATTTTTGTACTTATCATTGTGCAACAACCTAGCAATTGCCAAACCATCTCCCCCATTATTTCCTTGCCCACATAAAATGGATATATGAGCTTCTTTATCTAAAACCTCTTTTTTTAAAATTTTACAAAAGGCCTTTGATGCATTTTCCATTAAATTAATTGAAGAGATTGGTTGATTGATAATTGCATAATTATCAGCTTCTTGCATTTGATTTGCTGTTATTAGATTTTGCATTTAACTAAGTTAATTAAAGTACTAACTAAATACAATTATGGTCGCTTTTGTTTGAGTTCGTAACATTTTCGGTCTATCAGCATCTCATTATCAATAATTAAATCGCTAACCAAATTTAAAAACGATGAATCAAAAACCATCAAACGCATTCATAGCAGCCGCATGGATAGCACTTGGAATTGGCATGATTGGCTTTATTGTAGGGCTTTGGCGCTCCGATATGCTACTAAACGAAAAAGGTTATTATTTTACCGTATTGATGTTCGGCCTTTTTGCTGTTATATCTTTACAAAAAGCAGTAAGAGATAAATTAGAAGGCATTCCTGTAACTGAGATTTACTATGGAATAAGCTGGTTTTCTACCCTATTAACAATCACTTTGTTAATTATTGGATTATGGAATGCAGATATTTTGCCCAGTGAAAAAGGCTTTTATGCCTTTGCTTTCTTACTCGCCTTATTTGGCGCCATAACGGTGCAGAAAAACACGAGAGACAGTCAGATTTTTAACAAATCGCAAGATTTGAACTAATTAATTCTGAATTATTTACAGCCATTTCGCATAAAGCGGAATGGCTTTTTTGTTATAAAGCTAAATGGTTTCAGCTACCCAATTTAACTTGTAGGTATCGCAACCTAAACCCACTATGCTCATCCTAAAAGTTCCATGTGCTTGTTTGCCATTAATTATACCGTCTAGATTAAACCTAAATGCAGATGAACCACCATTTTCTGGTTCAAGAATTACACCTTGGATTTTACCATTAACTACAGGAAACCTTTTCTCTGGACCAGCTTTTATATGTTCGGCAGCACCGCCACATTTCCAATAACCATCAAAAATAAAGTTTTGCATTTGCTTTCCATCTGCAGATAAAGTAAAAGAAAGTTTAGCGCCTTTAAATCCATTTGAAAAGGTGCCAACAAACTTTTTCTGACCAAAAGCATTACAGCTTGCAGAAATGAGGCATAAAATGAGGTATATCTTGAAATGTTTCATCATCAATAAATTTAGCACCTATTGATATGATTAAAATCCCCTTTGGTAGGTATTTAAGCTTAGCCTATTAATTGATGCTCTTTTGCATAATTAATTAAACCGATGATAGATTTTGCACCAGTTTTTCGCCAGATATTTTTGCGATGTGTTTCTACCGTATGTTCAGAAATAAAGAGTCGTTTACTAATTTCAATGGTTGTATTTTCTTCTACAATTAGCCTAATTATTTCTATTTCGCGAGGTGATAGGTGATTAAGTTTTTCAGTTTGCGAGTCTTTTACATATCCGTTTACAAATTTAGAAGCTATAGATTGCTGAATGTAAGTTTCATTGTTCATGACTTTTGCAATTGCCATATGCAATTCCTCATTTTTTACATTTTTAAGCAAATATCCAGAGGCTCCAGCTTTAATTAAGGTTGAGATATTAAAGTAATCATCATGCATTGAAAGAATAACAACTTTAATTTCAGGATAGTGTTGTTGGAGAAACTTGGTTAAATCCAATCCAGATTTTTTACCCATGCTAATATCTGTCAATACTACATCTGGTTGTTTAACTTTAATGTATTGTTCTGCCATCTCAACTGAATTTGCTTTTCCAACCACAATAATATCTTCAGCATCTTTTAAAATAGCCTCAATGCCATCCATCAAGATATCATGGTCATCTACCAAAAAAACTTTAACCTTTTCCAAACTTATTTCTTTAAACTATTATTTTGGCGACAAGGGGACTTAAACTTTAGTATAGATGTTGTTCCTTTTCCCAACATCGTATCAATGTTTAAACTACCACCATATAACTTAATCCTACTTTCTAAATTCTTTAACCCTAGTCCAAATTTATTTATTTTGCTATCAAATCCCTCGCCATCGTCTTCAATCATCAGCAATGCTTCTTCCTCATTAACTATTAAATGTACGCTAACTTCCGTGGCATTAGCATGCTTTAACACATTGTTTGTTAACTCTTGAAATGCCCTGTACATCACAACTGCCAACATCCCATCAATATCTTCAAATTCTACATGTTCAAATAAAGTAAATTTACTTTTATTCTGCGCATCATTTAAGCGCTCTATACCTTGTTGTACAGCCATTAACAAACCATAATGCAATAACAGCTCTGGTGTCATTTGATGCGAAACAGCCCTCACTTCGGCCGTTGCCTGGTCTAGCAAACCATCAACTTTCGCCAATTTATCTACATCGCCCTTGGCATTTTTTAATTGCAACGAAGCTGCCGCCAACATCTGGCACACCCCATCATGTAAATCTCCTGCAATTCTTCTTCGCTCACTTTCTTCAGTTTGCATTACGGCAAGCGTTCTATTTTTTTGTTCATTCAACTGCTCCAATACTCGTTGGGTTCTGTATTTACTTCTGGTTAAGTAAAAGATATATAGCGCACTGGCCATTACCCCTAACAAACCTGCAATTAATATAATTAGCCATTTTTGTTTGTTGCTGATGCTTAATTTGCTCTCTAGGTTTTCTTTTTTAAGCTTAAGGTTTTCTGTG
>Ga0307515_10014536_pt1 | contig 14576 bp, 4 predicted proteins | sample 17_EM_MG_FD_194513 | JGI IMG/M metagenome (GOLD analysis project Ga0307515, IMG submission 194513) | Populus trichocarpa ectomycorrhiza microbial communities from riparian zone in the Pacific Northwest, United States - 17_EM | ecosystem: Host-associated > Plants > Roots > Unclassified | place... | reverse complement strand
GACATCTCTCTCTTTTCTTTCAGGCAATGAAATTATTTTATAATGGCTGGTAACTAGAATTGTAGAAATGGAATGATTTTTTTGGCGGGTTCATTTCATACATCAGATGGTTATAGTTTTTTTTTTTTTTGAAGAATTTTCCCTGTCAAATTTCATCCACTTGTGTGAGCTTGTATTCTTATATAAACCAACAACAACAAAAAAAAACTAGTGATGGTGCTCGAAAGCGTGGCTTTTTATGGTGGTCCTCTTTTTGGAAGGAGAGGACGATTTGTGCTCTTTGAAGTACGCTTGTTTACTGTTCAAAATTTAACGGAAAACTGTATTTTGGAATCTGGAAATGAGTTCCCAATATTATATTTCACCAGCTTTTGATTCATCAAGACTCTCCTGCTTTTCTTCCCTCTTTAATCCTTTTGTATCTCTTGGTGACCATGCAAGGTAAAGGAAGGAGTAAAGGGCATGTGTGGCTACTACTGTCTCTTAATCTGGGTCTGCTTATTTTATTTTATTTTGACAGCCTATCCAGATTTTTCTTTTTTAACTGATGTTTAACCTAACTAATTAATGCAGTTTTTGCACACTTTAAATTTTGGGTATTGTAGACTCGGGGATTTATTTGGTGCCTAGAACTCGTACTTGCAGTAGGAGAAAAGGGACTCTCCTGAAAATAGGGTCAGCAAATAAGGGTGCCAAATATGGGAAAGTGTTTTTGTTTCCTCTTCTGGGCAGATATGCATTATTTCGCTCCCTTAAGGTAAGTAATTTATCGAAGGAAATTTTTGTTTTTTTTTTTAGGGGTTGAATGCCAAGGGGAATTTCCATGTTCAGTGGTTAGTAGTTAATTTTGCCAGCTGATTTTTCTCGATCTTTATTTGCTTCCTTTTATGGAAGATCTTTCTTATTTGCCAAGGCCTGTGCTTTTATTATTTCAAGTAGTAAATCACCCTTAGTTGTTTTTAAAGCGCTTGCTGTTTGCTTGGTTATAGGGGGGCAACGGACGGCTTCTGTTTCCAGCAGTCAGGTAGCATTCCTTTTCTCTTACATGTTAGTTTTTGCTTTCTAGATGTACTTACCAGTGTTGTTTCTTCTAATTTTATGTGTGTTCTTCAGTGATGTTTTTTTTTGCTAGTTTTGGAAAATAATCTCTCTAGTTTGCTTTTATTGGGATTTAGGGGTTCTTGGATTGAACATCAGTTGCTTTAAAGGAAGATGTGTGAGCCAATATAATAGGGTTTCGAAATTGTTTAGCATAAAAGTTAATAGCAAGGAGGATTCGTCTTTAATCTAAATCTGTTGTGTTAATGACTTCATGAAGGCAGTTCCACTAATCTCTAAATGAAGTACTAGATAGTTTGTTATTAATAATTTTATGCTTCTTTAATGGTAGATTCATGGGTTTTTGTTCGTGGATCAAAGACTTCGTTCAGTCCTCTTAACGGTCATTCTTTAACATCTGATGTTCTAATTTTGGCTGTCTGTACTTGCAGGGTTTTTTTTTCCTGTTACAATAATCTTACAGATTTTGTTTTTCCCTTTAGTCAACCAGTGAAAGGAACTGATCACTTGTGTTATGTGCTCTTAAAGGTTCCTTTCTATAATATTCTTGACTATATCTTGTCCTTGAACAGAAGCTATATTGAATGACTGGACTTTATTTCCTCCTTGTGAGAAGTACTTCTATATAAAATGTGTATACCAGGACATGAGTTCCTGTCAAATTACGAAAAAGAAACTAAGTAGATGTGATTAGACATCCAATTATTTGTCTCGCAATTCTGGAACTGTGGGCGTCATCATCCTATCCTACAATTTAAAAGGACAGCGTGAGAAATAATATAAAAGACTAGTACTGTTTGGTTTTCGGCTAGCACTTGATAGAGTGAAGGACCATTTGTATAGACTTTTAGGCTTTTAGCAACTTGACTTTATGCAGTCGTAATAATGAATGTCAAGAGGGGTTTTCAGACTAGAATTTAGGTTTTACAGGTACTGTATTAATGAATTTGATACCAGTTTAGTGGTTTGGTGTTGGGCATGAAGTTTTCTCAATTCTAGGGGCAACCATGAGTTTTTTTTCCTGTTCGTAAATTAAATATTTATGCTCATAATTCCTATAACCATTACCATCATCTCTATCGGTTTTAGCAGTGTAGTTCGCTATTATGCTGTTTGATCTTCTGATCTGATGCCACTTTGCTTTAGAAAAACAAAGTTCAAGATGAAAACATTGATTTTTGATGTTAATTAAAAGAATCATAATGGCAGACCAAATTCATGTATGCAATACCATGCACAGTGTTGAACCAGTCTGTGCATGGCAAGTCAGGTTGTTTATGAAAACAAGCTGCTTTGGTTGGCTCTTCCACTTAAGAACTTAATGCAAGCTATAGTTCTATTGTTAGGCTTGAGTCAATGATCTCTATCTTATAAACTTCCTAGGAGAAATCTTCTCAAATCAAAACTTTCTTCTGTAGTCTCATTTTATAGCATTCTAAACACAAACGAACACACAAGAGTGTACAAGCAATGTTTTGTACGATACGCTGGCATAAACGAGGAAGGAATCATCGCGAACATTTTATTGGAAAGTAAATTAAACTATGAAGATTGTGGATGCAACAATATAAAAGGATTTTGTTATATACATGGAAGTTGAGGGGAAGAAAAAATGACTTCCAATGCTTGGAAATAAAGCATCTATATGACGTTAGGTTGCCATGTGCAAGAAACGTTTTTTTCTCAATAAATTTTTTCAAATCATGTTGATTTCCTGTTCAAAATTGGTTTCTTATTGAGTCCTGTAGTTCATGTACAATGGGACGTTGTAATTATGCTTGTTTTATTGAGTTCATGTACTTTCCTCCTTGTTGAGGTTTTCTATATATAGTGCTGTGTCAAAGAGCTATCTATTCCACGGCTGAGTTGTTTGATTTTACCAAATTTCTTGCAATGATCAGCACTTACTTTTTGTTCACCTCTTTTGTCATGAATTCCAAGTTGAGTAAAGGAGCAGAATCTATCTAGTTTCTATCACTTAGAGGAACTGTGTGCCGTAATTGTGCTGTTAGATATCATCTATGCAGAGTTATGTCTCATCCTTTGTTTTTCCAGTTTACTGAGTATCTGGATTTTGAATCGCATAACAATTTCTGAAGTAAAGCACATTCATAATCAGGTTTCAGATTGATGATAGATACCTTAGCTGCATTTCATTGCATTGATTCTACATATATGTGCGTTGATCATATGTACAATTAGTTGAATTTGTCATACTTCAAGCTAAGCTATGCAGTTAACCTAAATTCTTTATAGAATTTTCACTTTATTCATGTTGACATCGGGCTCTAGCTTCCAAGTCAGGGTAGAGAAGTCCCATCAAATATATAATAGATGTTACAAACCTAGATTAGGTTTTTGTGAGTTTTTTTTTCTATCTTTATTTACTAAGAACTCTGCAAAAGTTTGCCTCATTAATCTAAACCCTAGACTGAGTAATTATAGCACCAAGATGCTTTAAGGATTGAGAGGTGCTATCATCTGTTTATTGGTTCATGTTCTTCCATAGATTAGTTTTTTCCCTTTTTCTGGTTGATACTACCGATAAGATTATCAGAGATCTGGTTGTTTCAGATGTTTATGCCACTCTCAAGGCCATCTGTCCTAGGGGAGCCTGTAGTCGTTTTAGGCTGTAGAAGAAGGGGCAATAGACCAAGAACACTTCTTCTCTCAAGCCCCAGACTCCAGATTGTATGTCGTTTCCAATATTGGATAAGAACAAAACTTGAATAAGATATCAGAAATGATTGTTTTGAGCTTGCTTCAACGATGCTTGGGAATTCTCAAGATTTTTTTGAATGAAGAATTTTCTTATTCAAAAGTGGCCTTGGTACAAAGCTGGCACAGAAAACTTTCAGCTAGATAGAGGAAGATTCATATTTGTGGTAGTTTTATGCATAAAACCCACATAAAACATAAAGTTAAATTGAATTCTGGATCTTGGGGGGATGAAGACAACATCTCCTGGATTTGTGTTCAGTACTGTATTGTACATGTTTGCATTGAGGAGAGGGTAGTGATTGACTAGGGAAGCAATGCATTTTTGTACTGCTATGCTATTATATATGGGATAGTCATATTGTCGAAGCTGGTCTATCATGTTTTCAATATATATGATCACGATGGTTGAAGAGATGGTCATTTCTCTTGCTCTCAATTGATAAAGTATGAGGCGGGGATGTATTTTCACTAGGGAAGCGATGTTTTCAAACTTTGCTTGGTTGTTTTATATGAACTATGGAAAGAACACATCCCTTTTTACTGAACCAAGACAGTGTTTTGCCTAGAAACTGCGAAATACAGAGACTTTAGAGGGTAGTTTTTTAATCAATTTTCACTGATATTGAGCTGATTTCACTGTTGAATCAAACTAACCTTTTTTTTTTTTTATCTTGCAGACTAATAATTTAATTGTAGAGGAATGAAAATCCTAAAGTTTAAAATGAATATTTTCAAATTTATTGTATCTGATATTGAGCTGATTTCATGATGGAAACCATAACTTGCTGTTGTTGGAGATCTATAGAAACCGGATTTCGAATTATCTAATTCTGTAGGCATAGATAATTTAGAGAATCAGGTGTTGTGCATAACCTTCTTCTTGCTACTTTTGTATTCCTTTTTTGCATTGATAATTTCATGTGCTAAAAGCATGCTAATTGGAAGAAATTTTGTTGTCTTGTGCTATTTGATGCAGTTTAGTCAAGACAAAAATGGAAATTTAATTTTGTTCCTTAAGACTCCCAGCTCACTTTATGCTCTGATGCATTTGGACATTTTTGTTTGACACTGAAATAAAGGTTGAAATCATATATAGAAGATATGCTATATCAAACTTAGCACGCTAGAAACATACAGTGATTGGCTTGTGTTCATTTTTCTAGATGAAGCTCTTGTTCTTTATATCACTCCTCTTGCACTTCACTAACTTTAAGCTGCGGCTAGTTTTCGCTCAGGAATTCGATGGAAGAAGAAACTGTGAGCTTGATTTTAAATGCAGAAACATCTGTAATTGAAGAACTGTCAGATTCAAATAGCAGCACTCATCCATTTCCACCAAACAAGCGTGCAAGGTCTGGCAGTAATGTCAGCGCTTCAAGATTCAAAGGTGTTGTGCCACAGCCAAATGGTCACTGGGGTTGTCAAATATATGCCAACCACCAACGGATTTGGCTAGGAACCTTCAAATCTGAAAGGGAGGCAGCTATGGCTTATGATAGTGCAGCAATAAAGCTTCGGAGTGGCGATTCAAGGAGAAATTTCCCACCAACTGACATAACTGTCCAAGAGCCAAAATTTCAAAGTTATTACAGCATTGAAGTCGTGCTTGCCATGATAAAGGATGGTACCTACCAATCCAAGTTTGCTGATTTTATAAGAACATGCTCCCAAAGTGTGGAGACTGCACTCAGCCTCAAGCTTATGATGCCGCAAAGTAGTGAAGGGCTAACATGTAAGCAACTGTTTCGAAAGGAGCTAACACCAAGTGATGTTGGGAAACTAAATAGGCTTGTCATCCCTAAGAAATACGCTATTAAGTACTTCCCAAATATTTCTGAAAGCGCTGAAGAAGATGAGGCGGCTGACAAAGTAGTCGATGTGATGCTAGCTTTCTATGACAAGTCAATGAAGTTGTGGAAATTTCGGTATTGTTATTGGAAAAGCAGTCAGAGTTATGTCTTCACCAGGGGTTGGAATCGATTCGTGAAGGAAAAAAAATTGAAGGCAAATGACTCCATTGTTTTCTGGTTATGCGAGAGTGGAGAGACTGTAGATTCCGCTGCTCAAACATTCCAAATGATTGATGTAAGCAACTGTGAAAACATCAGTAACATTGCAGAGTCATCCAACCAAAGCATCGCGTCCAAAGTTGAGTTGCAGCTTCTCCAAGGCCCGGGAATCGCCCGTGACAGTACAGTCAAGAAGAACGTCGAGGAAGACAGAATGGTGCGAGCTGATAAGCCAACACATGACGCTGTGAAAACAGGCTTTAAACTCTTTGGCATACAAATTATGTAGAATGGCATGGTTTCTTATAAGGGTTCTCTCTTCTGCCTTATAGTGTGGGTTGCTAAGTTCATTCTGATGGCTCAGCTTTTTATATGAGCAATTTTAATTACTAGAAATTACCTTAGTTATATGGGACTTGTAATTGGCAGCATGGGTGGATGCTGCTAAAATTCTCGGTCAAGATCTTAGTGATTGGCCAAATTATTGATATTATAATTTACAAGCAGGGAAGGGAGCAACCCTTGCAGTTCATCTTCCATGACATGATGTCGGGAATAAACGCCGAAGGAATTGTGTTTCTCATTTTCAGTTCCATTTTAACCAGGTGATTGCATTTGTTGATCTTTTGGATCTGCATATCTTGGGCCAAAATGTCCCTTAGCCAGTTAATGCATGGCACCATTAGTATTCACAAACATAAGAAAGCGGAGGAAAAGGTAATTTTTATTTTTAAAATATATTAAAATAAAGTTCTTTTTATATTTGATATTAATATATTAAAATCATTTAAAAATATATAAAAATATTAATTTGATGTTTTTTCATGTAAAAATTAATTTAAAAACACTTAAAAAGGCTGGTTGTGATGCAAAAACAAACATTCAATTACTCATAAACAACAACAAAAAATAGTGATTTACCTACGTGTTTTGCGTGAAAGCAACTTTGATGCTGATTTCCTAGCTAAACACTGGTAAGGTCTATGCCGCGGATCGAATCAAAATGGCTTTGAACATAAAAAAAATCCAAGCCACAAGAAATCATTTGAAATTGTTATTAAACCCAGATTAGCGAGTCAACTAAGAAACATTTCAACTCGATTCCTTTTCTAATTCAGGTTAAAATTAAATCATATTGGAGTTGCTCTGATGTGTCTCATTTGACTTGGTGGGTCAAAAGATAACCTAAATAACTAGTAAAAATGTGGAGTGGATTTTAAAATAAATCAAGCTCACATCTTTTTTTAATATAATATTGGGACGCTGACATATTTGATTGACCCAGGCTATATGGCAAATTAAAACAAATTATAAAGATAAATTCAAAATCATGAAAATATTGACCGATGAAATTGAGAAAAAAAATAAAAATAAAAGATCAAAAGAAAGGGAAATGGAAAAGAAAAGAAAACAAAAGGTAAAAAAAGGACATGCTTCACTGTTATGGACAATGAAACATGTGGTAGTTTTTTATTTTTTTTGTTACATTGTAAAATTGAAGAAAAAAAATGAAATGGAATAAAAAGAGGGGAAATTGAAAGAAAAAGAAAAAAACAAAGGAATCAAAGTAGATCAAATTCTATTTGTATTATGTCCGAGATGAATCTTGTATTTAATTTCATATTTTTACCATAATATCACATTTAATTTCATCAAATTAGGTTATAAAAGTGATACGATCCGGGCAACGAAAAAACAATCAGATTCTTATTCTGACGTAAAATGCGCAACTGTTCAGTTTTACGGCAACAGTCATAATTCTCAATCCGACCGTTGGATCAGGCTAAACCTTTATGTAGAGTCTCCTGACATGTTTTCATACATTGGGTTAAAATTTCAGGTTGATCGTAGATCGGGAAGGCATTTCAATACAGGTCCACAAAGGCTGTATGAATTTTGTTATTTACTTCCTTTTAACTTGTGAACTTCCTATTTGATTAGGATTCTTTTCCTACAAGGATGTGGCAGATGGTTTTGGAAATTTTCTAGTTCCACAAGGATCTTTAATGAGCTACAATATAATCTCCAAGTGTGGTAAGAATTCATTAATATTTCAAGTGTGGTAAGGATTCATTAATATTTCAAAATCCTTTTCTTATAAGGATTCCTTATTCATCCTAACTACACAAGGAAAGAAGAGCTAGTGGTATTTAATGACAAATTAGTTATTTTTTTTATTATTTTCTTTCATGTTTGGGCTTAATTAAAACTTTGTTTTGAAATAGGATCCAAGACTTGTTTGGATCAGGTTATGAGCTTTTTAGTTTAGGGTTTTGGGTCAGTTTTGAGTGGACCTCATATAAATCCACATAAGGGGTCCATTATGGTTAATTTTTCAAGTACTATTTAAATTCATGAAACCAAAATTTCAGCAGCTTTTGATGATTATTACTTTTGAATTTTTCAATTTTAATATATGAGAGTGATTGTTGCATTCAGTGGCGGAACCACATAGGGTCATGAAGGGGCAATTGCCCCCTTAATCTTTTTTTATCTTTAATTCCTTTTATATTAGAATATTAATAATATCTAGCAGATTTAATTTTATTTTGTTGGTTACCAATTAACCCAAGTTAGCTATTGTTAACTTTAGAGGTGAGCAAAAAAACCGAAAAACTGATTAAACCGAGAAAATAAAAAAAATAATTGAAAAAACAAAATCTTGAAAAAAACCAATTAACCCAAGTTAGTTTTTTTCATTTTGAAAGTATTCTTAAATTAATTTTGTTTGATATGAGTTAGTACATATATTTCAAATTAATTTCTCTATATAATGCATATCTACATAATACATAATACATAATATCAAGTATTTGTTAATAATTTACCCCCTCATTTAAAAAATCCTGGCTCCGCCACTGGTTGCATTCTTCAGTTCTTGAAAGAACTGAATCTGACTTATCGAAGATTAACTGGCTTCGTGGCATCATTTTACTCATTTCAATAGTGTTGGTGGCTTGGGGCAGGTTTTCATTGTGTCACACTCCTATCAGACATATTTCGACTTTCCAGGATCAGATCTCAATCTTGATTGTGGGTTGCGTGACCACGTGATCACAAGGTTCGCATTAAAAAAGGTCTAATTAAAAAAATAGAAATTAAAAAGAAAAAAGTTAAGGTGCTTCATTGTTTATATGAATAATAAAGCGTCATAATTATACATATAACTAGAAGGAAATGCACTTTCACTATACAAATGGCACAATTAAAATTTTCTTCAACTTTTTATACTATATTGATGGCAAATCTATAATTTTTTAAGTTTATATTTTAAATTTTCTTTCTTTCTTTTTTATTTATACTTGGCATATTTATCACTTTACAATTGGCCTATTTATCACTATTTTTTTTTCTTATCTTCATTGTTTTGTAATATGTTTTTAGTTTTTCCTCTTTTTTTTCTTTGCACTTTTTGTTGGAAAATAAAATATTATTTTTTATTCTTTGTAGATGGAATATTTATCACTTCACACTCGATTTATTTATACCATTCTCTTTTTTCTTATTTTCATTCTTTTGTAATTTTTCCTTTTTTTTTCTTTACATGTTTTTTTTTAAAAAAATATTATACAAAACTAAAAGTAATTAAATGGTGTTTCACTATAGTAATTGCAACATTGTTTTCTTTTCCCACTGCGTTAAAAACAATCTTAAGATTTTACATGTTTTTATTAACACATATAACTTTTATTTTATTTTATTATTTGTAGGCATCAGTTTTTTTATTCACAATTATATTTTTTACTTGATGTACAAAAATATGTTAATAACACCTACACTTCATTCTTTTGTGTTATAAAAAAAATTATTCGACTCGTAGTGAGGCGAATCGAATAGAAACATTAACATTTTTTTTTATTTATTAGCATTAATGATTCTTGATTTATTCAATTAAATATATGTATAGGCTTTTCAATTTATAATTGGGATTTTTTGTAAAAAAAAAAGAAACAAGAGAAAACATAGAAAAAGCCTGCATATTCATTTTTTACTTATTATATTAAAATTATCAGACCCACAGTTAAAACGCGAGTCAAATAGCTCTTGTTTTATAAATGTTTTAGTATAGTAGGATAATCTTATCATGATGCTTTTTTTTATCTAGTGGGGCAGAGGTGCTGGTATGAAATTCTTTCTTTTAACACTTATAATGGATAAATTGGTCCAATTTCACGGATTAATTTAAAACTCTAATAGCCTATAAGATAATGATAATGGTTAAATTTGGTTCATTTTGACATATTGATCTAAGACCTTGACAACTTATACTCTAGGTCAAGTCATATTTATAAATGAACCAAACAATTCATATGCTCAATCAAAACTTGATAAAAAAAAAATTAATTTTCTTAATTTTATTTTTTTGCTAAAAAGTTCATACCTATCCGTTAACTCAATGATCCACATCATCAACTAATCCAATGAGTTTGGATATTTGAACCAAACAATTCACAGGCTCAATCAAAACCTGATCAAAATAAGAAATAAAATTGATTTTTCTAATTTTATTTTTTGCTAAAAAGTTCAGACTTATACATTAACTCAGTGATCATCAATGATCCACATCATTGACTAATCCAGTGAGTTTCGATATTTGTACCGAATAATTTATAAGCTCAATCAAAACCTGATCAAAATAAAAAATAAAATTGATTTTTTTAATTTTATTTTTTTGCTAAAAAATTCAGACCTATACGTGAACTCAATGATCCACATCATTGACTAATCCAATGAGTTTGGATATTTAATCGAATCATGTCCAAAATTAGATTTAATCACGTACGTTCTTTTTACACTTATAGTTCCTGTACCAACAAAAAAAAGGATATGTTAGAGATTGAGTAAGCAAGTCAGGTATTTTTTTACTTGTAACCAAGCAGTAATTTATGGTAATTGACTACAATTTGAACTTGATCAGACAAGAGGTGGTCTCATCTTGTCAATGATTGTGTAGCTTTATTCTTAGGCATGCTCATGAGCTTTTAGGTTAAAAGGGTCATCATATGACCACAAATTGGTAGTAGATAATCTAGAAATATATGTGAAAAGGATGCTTCATGTTTGGTTAATTAAAAATGGGTGGGGCTTTCTTAAAATTGATGAAGTTACGGGTCTTTCTAATATAGAGAGGTAGTGATCTTGCTTTTTTGGCAAGGAAATGAGTGCTGTGTATTCTTAGTTTTTGTCAATGGAACCGCGTCTTGAAATTTTGTCTTTGATAGAAGAAGAGGAAGAGGAACTTGTTTTAGAAGATGAGGGTATGAGAACGGAGGTACAATCTTTTGATCTTTATTCAGTGGGAAGATTTCTTACATACAGAGGGATTAATTTTAATGCCATGAGAAACAAAGTGGAGGTATATATGTGCATTAGGGATCTCAATTCTGGTCATTATTTGTTTCAATTCTTTCATCAAGTTGTTATGAAAAAGGTACTTGCGGGTGTGCGCTATGGACTTTTGACAGCCATCTCTTGTTACTCCACCAGCTCAAAGAAGGTGAGGTGATTATCCAGATTGCCATTAATCATATAGAATTCTAGGTTCAGGAATGGAGATAAGCTTTCCTAGCTGCTATCCCAAGAGGAGGTGTACTGGCATCAACGTGTGAAGGAGGATTGGCTAAGGGATACGGACGCTAATACAAAAACTTTTCACGCATCTACATCTATGAAAAGGAGACGAAACAGGATTAAGAGGCTGGTTAATGATGTGGGGGTGGAATTTGAAGACGAGGGGGGTATGGAAAATGTGGTGTTAGATTATTTTCACCAACTATTTATCGATGGCTTAAATCCTAAGTTCTTTCAACAATTCTAGAACTTAATAAGGTCAGTTTGCGTGGATACTTGCTGGCGATTTTAGTGAAGTTGGGATTTAATAGTGGCTGGGTGGATTTGATTATATTGTGTGTTACATTAATTTTTTATGTTGTGTGTTTGAATGGAACAAAGGTTGGGACAATTCAGCCAGGTAGGGGTCTGCGACAAGGTGACCCAGCTCTTTGGCATCTTCTTTCGCAAAGAATACGTAGCTCTCCGCTAAAGCCCTTGACTCGCTTTTAGTTGAATCCTCCCATTTCCTTTTCTAATGCTAATTGGGTTGGAAACCCAGATGATCGTCGCTTCACTACATGGAAAAGCACCATGGTTAAGCACTTACTTCAATAATATGAGATTAAAGTAATTAAAGTAATGATCATCTGGGTTTCCATGTAGTGACGGGTGAATGCAGATCACACGTTTCGAATATCTTAGAGGTCCACAACCCTTTAAATCATAGGAAATATCTCGGATTGCCTTCCATAAATGGTAGAAATAAAAGGGATTTTTTTTATTATATCCGAGATTGATTATGGAAAAGGATCATCTTCAGTGGTTCAAGCTATCCCAACTTATAGTATAGGAGTCTTCTTATTGCCACTTGCATCATGCGAGGAGCAAGAGAGAATGATCTGATGGGGCAATAATATTCAAACTAGACGTGGGATTAATTGACAAAGATGGGGTAGATTCTTCAAATCAAAGGATAATGGTCAATTGGGCTTCCGCAACAACAAATCATGATGGGTAGAGCCCATCGATTATTCCATTGTAAGCCCAACTTAAGTTCTATTACAAATCTAGCTTCTGTATGAAACTGGCGTCCTATGTGGCAATTCTGATGCTTTGGTCATCTTGATTTACCAACCAAACGGTCCATGGACACAAGTGGGCCCAAGCATGTATGCTTTCTCCTTCACAGATCACACCTTTTCTATTGCTCTTTTTATTTTTTTTATTAAATAATAAAATGTATTTTTAATTAAGAAATAATTTTTTTTCATCCGAAAGATTTTAAAAACGCATCATCACATCAATATACGAAACCATCAGATTTTTGTTAACCTTCAGATCAACACCTTAAGATTTAAATCCTCTAATTTTAGTAATTATTTTATAAAACCATCCACTTGGAATCAAAACAATGGGTTTAACAATAACCTGGTTTTAATTAACAAGAAGAAGAATAAACAGCGGTGCCCGCTGTTGTCTAATCCATAACCGTGACAACAACAATGCTTTGGCAAGTTTTGTCTTCTTTAACGATGATTGAAAACTTATAATTATATTGAAAATTGTCTCGTAATTCTTTTTAGTTATACTAGACCATCAATGTATGATCAATATGGTTGTTTGGGAACATGATTGGAATAGTATCTTTTAAAAATTTAAATATTTATATCATTTTAATATACTGATGTCTAAAATAAATTTTTAAAAATAAAAAAATATATTATTTTAATATATCTTATAAATAAAAAAATATTTTTAAAAACAACTATTATTATACTCTCGAGTATTAAATATAATAAATTTAAAAATCATTTATAATATAAAAAAATGCATCATCATCCATTACCACCTCCATTGGCCTCACCACTATAATGCTTGTAAACTAATCAAAATTAATAATGATGTTATTAAAGAACTAATATTTAACCACTTACCTGGCTGAATCTAAAAGACCTCCCCCACCTAGATGCAAAAAAATGGAAACATTGCCATGTGCATTTTTTTTGTTTTATTATTATTAACATGGGTGTTCGGGTTAGTTTATGCGCAGCTCAACTAATTCTATGGGCCCTAAAGTTAATAACCATGTAAACCTTCAGTAGCCATCATATTAGCAATCACAGAGCTCCAACTTAAAATCACAGAAGAAACAAACTTTTTAGTCTCAAACTCTTATCACTAGATCACCTACTAGATAGTTGTCATGTGCATGTTTTCTTTGCCTTGTTTGTAGTGTTAGTTTGGTTTTTTTTTTTTTACATTATTTATGTGATGAGTGATGCAATTAAATTGGTCATTTCTTAGAAATTATTAGTAATAATTTCTAAGGAAAACTTAGTAGTTGATATGTAAAAATGTAACGAAAAGCCTTCGCATACAAGTTCAGAATTTAGCCCAAAATGATGAGCTTGCTGAAATTTGTCCTATCATTTAGACATACAAAAGGGTAACTCTCTCAATAAATATGATTGGTAGGTGACCAAATTCACTATGCTATTTATGAAGTTAGCCAATAGGAGCAGACACAACTCGATGCATGCTGTGGCTCAAGCAATTACCCTTTTTCTAATGTCACTTTTTCGTACTTAATGACTCAGAAAGGCATCATCACTAGTGATTATCACAAAAATCATCCCAATCAACGCTATCACTGCTAATAATGGTTAAAAAATCAACTCAACCTACTTGTTTAATTATTTTAACTTAATAATTTAAGATGTTTATAAAATTTAAAATATAATTTATATTATTATTTAATATATTCCAATTTTGATATTAATACATACTCTGTTAAAAGAGGATTTTAATAAAAATATTTTAACTTTTTTACGGTGCCAAGAAAAAGTATATCAAAACCCACAAAAAATTATTTAGATTCATATTAATTTTGAGTTTTTAGATTCAGTGGAGGTATTAAGGTTTATATGATGTATTGAATATGTTGCAATTTAGGTTTTGGAGTCTGAAATACCCCTCGTCCTTGATTTTCCATCCACCTGATGCCACGTCATCTTCCATGATAGATGTCTTGTCGTTTGTTCTTTAAGAAACCAACAAAAGTCAATTTGCACGACAGTTAGGTATTCTTAATAGGATTGACATGATTCTTTTGGCCTTTTTTTTCTATTTAATTTTTTTTAATATTTTATAATGAAATACTCTTTAAATAAAATAATTAAAATTATATTTGAAAACTTATTCGGTTTTGTCATAATTTTCAATTAAGGTTAGAGC
>Ga0307515_10014535_pt1 | contig 14577 bp, 21 predicted proteins | sample 17_EM_MG_FD_194513 | JGI IMG/M metagenome (GOLD analysis project Ga0307515, IMG submission 194513) | Populus trichocarpa ectomycorrhiza microbial communities from riparian zone in the Pacific Northwest, United States - 17_EM | ecosystem: Host-associated > Plants > Roots > Unclassified | place... | reverse complement strand
TCCGACTTTGAATTCTATTTTGATCCTTGTTCCTCGATACGCACTTCGAGTTCAGTCCAGCAACATTCACATCACCTGCGTCCGACCCCGCCCGTTACAACAGAAGAGATTAAACTACCAATATTGTGGACATTACTTACTTCATTATTACAGCCACTGGGATCAGTACCCAGATGCCTTGAGTGTGGAACTCTATCTTACCCCACCCAGACAGCCAATGCAAATATTTGGTGCTAGTTATTTAATATCCAGAATCTGGGTGAAATTCCAGCAAGGTTTAAAGCTGTTAGATTCAGGCCTATTCTGACCACCTTGGGTGTAATTACACACACAGAGGGATTTTGTAAATTTAGAAATATGAGCAGCATTTCTGCAAAATCATTGCTGCCAATTTCAGCATAAATGTTGAGAGTATTTACATGATCTGCAACAACTATTCTTCACCACCGCTTCACATGATGAATGAGGCCAAGAAGATTAAAAATGAGCATTGCCTGTTGTCGAGTAAGTACACCAGGGAGGTGATTTTGAGTTCTCTTTGGGTTATGAAGATCTGCTCCACCTGATGCTTAGACTTGGTCGGGTTTAGAATACTTCCTTGGTGCATTGACAAGCATTGGTAGAAATTTTTGTCTCACATATGAGGAGTTGGAACCATTTACTAAAGTATTGAGTAGCAATTCATGCTATCTTTGTGTACAACATCCTTGCATTCCTCCTTGTCTCCTTAAACTAATACAAAATATGCTAGCCATCCTCTAAGTACCCTCTATACTTCTAATACTCTACAAATCATAGCTTTGCAGAAAGATTTCCACTTTTCCTTACTTGACCTCAGACTTTGCACGATCAATAACATGGACATTCTCTTTGGCAAATAGGATAAGTGGTTTTAAATTGCTGAGTTTTCGTTCCAACAATTTTCAGATCATTCAAGAATTCGCAATTTGTATCATTTGGTGTGTAGTATGCTTCTGAGCTTCTTCATATTTAGTCTGGATGGCATGTATCCAACTCTCCAAAGCAGAAATCAGGGCATCTGCACCTTGCATTTCAATCACAAAATTATGTTATTGATATTCAGATGCATATGATTACAGCCACATTGTATCGTAACACTAATCAACAACTGAATGCAATCTTGGCATTGATGACACCTAACGCTTGAATCTCATCCTTGTATACTTCAAAATTTCCCAGTGTACACTGTATTTCATCCTGTACCAAAGAGTGTGGTTAAAACTTCCAAAACTCCATAAATGATGGGAGAGTTGGTCAGTCCTTGATGGTTTCATGCCAGATGTGAAGGTATTGCTTATTGAACCAACATGTATAAGAAAGTAGAATGATATTGCACCAGTTTTCGGGCTTCTCAATGCAGCTGATCAGATCCTCATCACTGAAATACCTACCTTCTAGAACTAATATGTTCATCAGTTTGAATGTTGTCAGGTATGTTATCTCATCTCCGACACTCCTGTTTATCAGTACAGCTCTGGATACTGTAACTATCAGAATCGGTTCGTGGGCAGAAATCAGTTCAGGATTGCTCAGAGACAGAGTTGACTGATACTGTACATGGCAGTGTGGCGCAGCATTCATTCCCTGTAATAAATACTGCTCCCATGCATTTCTAACATTCCAGGGATAGTCATTCTGAGCCATATCCACCCATTTGTCCAAAGTGTTCCCCCACAGCATAGACCATGGCAATGCCACAACAACGTTCTTAGTTGAAAACTTGCATATTGTACCTTCTGCCACTAAGGTAAAAGCCTTACCAAGACCTATTTGATCTGCCACCAGCACTTCTGGCATTTCCAAATCCCAAACCCATCTGCTCATAAAGATCCATATTTCCCCACCATGTGCACCAGTAACTTGGTTCCAGACAGACCTGGAATGAAATACCTATAGCCAGGGACTAGGGTTTCTTTTGAAGGCTAATTGGATGGACATACACCTATGTTACCACCTCATCCAGTCACTCATGGTCAAATTCATTGCTGATTGTGTTGCAATGTCAACTCAATTGTGACCAGCTAATATCTGGATCATGGACCTCCTTGCCATCCAACTGCACCTGAAGCACCCATGCATGTGTATCTATTTTCTGCAGAATATCAGTAATCCCTTCCAGGTGTTCAGAGGTATAGTGGACAGATGGGTTCATACTCTACTGCTCCTGAATTGCATCTCAATGATAGGTATTTTACACAACAGCATTTAAATGAATATTTATGTATTCAATATAATTATTTCTCTTCTTCCAATCTGAAGTTATATTAATACTTCCATCATCCTGTGGCCTACCATTCTCCTCATCCTCTCCTCATCTATTCTTCTCTGATTCTGCTGAGGTCTGTTCATAGTGAATTTGTTGTTCAGTATATGCAGCCTTAACTATATTAGCAGTGATTAGCTTGACTGGTCTAAATACATGCTCTGCACTATCTTTGCCAACATATAACCTCATTTGTACAACAACTGCATACAAATATAATGTAGAGGCATTCAGGAAACAACAGTTGACTGAAATCTAGCCAGAATTGGGTACATCCATTGTCTGCCCAGGTACATTTGATTCCATAAACAATTTGTCCCATTGTTTCTGCTCAAAGATGTACTTTTAGGCTACTTTTAAACTATCTTCCTCCTTTGAGTCTTAGTTTTGTTTCAATACCATCAAATGGCTCCTCCCAGTTCATCATATTGGTGTATGTGGTATGCTGTTCAGTAGGGGATATATAGCCGATGTGTTCATTAAGCAATAGTCAAATCTTGACGATGAGTAATGTATTTTGCAACTATTGGAGGAGTCTTCTGGCATCTTTGCTTGGATGCTTTTGGTAATATGTCGCCAGTTACTAGTTATCATGCCTCGACATCTTGTTGGTGTTCTGCATCGTACATCCTCCATTCTTCAAGCATGGTGTGGCGGGAAAATGTGTTTCTCATCACCACCACCACTCAGCTTGGCAGAGGACTGAGCGATGGCGGATGTGAAGAGATACAGGGATGAAGGAGACAGACTGGGTGACAGGGGCTTATGGAGATAGAGGGGTAACGGATATAGACTGAAGGATGGGGAGTATTCATTTGGGAGCCCCCGGGGTAGACAGTCACCATCTCATCTAATCATACATCCCACAATACACACACTATCTTTCCAAACTTTTGGTCTGACTTGCTCTTTCCAAGTTTTCGTGGATTCTCATGGCCCCGTGGTATCATGTCTTCTTACATTCTTCGTATTCCCCTCAAACCTGAACCGCTCTATCTAACAATCTCTCTTTGGATGCTGCAAGAGGTGCGGCGGAGTGTCGAAGGTTGGCTCTATGCATTCTGGCTCAGTTGTTTCACCACAAATGGAGCCCAAACACATATACTGGTTTGGACAGCTGAGTACCGAATGACGCGACAGACCCCCACTAGCTATTATGGGTAACTGTTGAGAGAAGCTGCTAATGGATGGTGCTAACAACGTCTGGGTGGAATGCCAGATGTGGTAAGCCTGGTACATCGACGTCACAACCGAAAAACGCGCCAACCTATCATCAGACGAGTCACATTGACCTTATACCAGGATGAACATCTAGGAATAGCACCGACCTAACACCGGACAAAAGGCACTGACCCCATACCTGGATGAACACCCCAAAACAGGCCCCAACCTAGTACTGGGACGAAGGGAACCGACCTCATACCGCGACGACTTGCACTGACCTAACACCAGAATCACAGGCACTGACCTCTCACCGTAACTATAGGCGCCAACCTCGCAGACTGGACGTCAGGTACTGAGCTAACACTGGGAGGACCAACACAGACTTGGCAGATGGGACGAACTCTGAGAACCAGCAATGAGCTTCTACCTGGACGAGAAAACAGAAGCGAAAAAAGAAACTGTGCGCCACTCCCTTAATAAGGAAGACACTAATCCCACGGATTACTAAGAAACGTAATTCACGATGCTGGTAAGATTGGGCAGAATGTTATAGAGAATACTACTAGTCTTGAAGGGAGAAATCGCTGGGAACAGAACCCGAGAGATAGAGGATGTGGCACAAACTAACAGGGAAGACTGAGAGGTGGTAATGCTGGGCTAGGAAAGGAACGAAAGTAAGAGGGCACCTCAAAAAGAGGGTCAATTAACCCGACCCCCCTTCCAAGAACTCATAAACTAGCAATTGACATTAGATCACCAATCACTGCCAATTCACCACCCAAACCACCATCTCATCTTCAAACCGTTCCAACAGTAATGATCCACGATGTCAAGTGAGCACACGGAATCTACTTCTGCTGCTGGTTGCTGTGGACACACCGGTTCCCCCAGTGCTGGACCTTCAAGCCATGGTAGATCCTCCAACAGCACCGGACCTTTTGCCAACACCTCGCTCAACCATGTACACGATCAAAGGCAATTCATCCAGTCTTTCCCCATTGCCATCACTAATGGAAACTAGCCAATGCCACTCACAGGAATCATGGGCGCCGCAGCTTGTCGAGGATTGGACATTTCCAAGTTCATCGACACATACGAAAGGCTGTCATCTCGCACAGGGACCAACCCCGTGCGCACAGATGTCATCCCAACCATCTGGCACTACTGCTCTGAAATGATCCAGGTGATGATTAATATGATGATCGGAGATTTGAGGAAGAACTGGGAGCTGTTGAATGAGAAACTGAAGGATGCTTTCCGCCATGCCAATAGCTGAGTTTATATGGATACGAAATTCTATTTGGAGTGACTATGCAAGGAAAAGCTGGAAAGGTGGAATGTCTGCCTGAAAGCCTTTATCCTCGCCTATGACATCATCAGCCAGATTACGGTCAACATGGGAGCCTGGGCCGGGTACTCACCGGGGGAAATGTTGCTCACAGCCCTCCCAAGCGATCTGAGAACCAAACCGGAAATGGAACCTGAACTAGACCCCAGAGATCCCCTGACTTTCAAATATGGCAAAATCCGAATGCATGCCCTTGACAATGGTGGGACTGCTGATGCCCTTGCCATCCTGGATTCGGGAGGAGTGCATATCTCGCCAGGAGTCTCTCCTTACTCAATCCCAGCTGGAGTTCTGCTCCCACAGATGCCAGTAGTGGTTAACCTTCCAGCAATCCATAGGGAAGAGACCCCCACAGCTGCACAAACCACAGAGGAAATTCCTATCGCTAATGCGGAAAACACAATCCACACAACAATGGACACCAAAGTGATAGCCTTCGAGGTCTCAACCGTCCAGATGAGCAAGACAATTGAGCCCAGATATGGAGGTCACCAAACCGCCGGAGTGGACACCATCCAAACTGACCATCCACTGCCGCATACAGGAAATGAACTTCCCACCTCCGGTTGCACCCATGGGACCCACTTACTACCAACCAGGACCCAATTACGTTCAGTATCCATGGGAAGGATTAGGACCCGGTATCTATTGTGATGAGCTAGGACACAAACTCACATTCTGTCCTGATGTGCACATTGACCAGAATAAGGGTATTGTCCACCTCAATGATTGCGGAAGACTAACCATAGGACTAAGAGAAGGTATTGGAGGAGAGGTATCTGAATATTGATCAGAAAGAAGGTTCTTGTTAATGTGGGAGTATGTCCGGGCAGTAGCGAAGCAAGGGCAGTAGGGCGGGGGAGTAACCACCACCGCTGCACCACAGCCGCCCCAGCTGCAGCCTGTTGCAAGATCTCAGCTGATTCAGAGGGCCAGTTCACAGGTGACTGCGTTTTGCTCAAGGATTGCCCGACAGCTGTCGGAAATTAACAGGTACTATTCTGGTCAGTCAACACGTAAGTCATGTAACAGAGAAGGTAGTGGAGATATTATCGAGGAATTGACCGATGAGGATGAAGAGCAAGAAGAGTGGCAAGGCAAAAGCAGTGCAGAAGGAGAGGAGGAAAGTGAAATGGAGGAGGAGGAGAGAAACGCAGGTTTAGATGAGGAAGAGAGAGAACATTGGTCGGCAGTTGTGCGCACACAGTCGGGATATCTCTCAGTGGATGAGAGACAGAAGCGGACAGATGCGGTAACCAGTGGTGATGACAAGCAGGCATATAATGAGGATGAGGTCCCGGAGGTTTCAATGATTGCTAGTAACCAGGAAAAGCGAACTGTCAGGACAGTGGTAGCATTCAGCACACAACTGGCCAAGGCAGACACCATCGAAAACATGACTTCAATGACTCCACAGGATCCCACTATGCTACCAAAGCAAGCACTGGCTGTGGATAATGGAAACTACAAAGTCCTCAGGAGCAGCCAACCTGAATGCACCATCCTAGCCCGTCAGGTGAGAGAGACCGGCGAATTGACCGTTCGACTGCTAGGAAGGACTAAAACGGGCTCAGTTCCCAAAGAGAAACCAGTTGCCACCATGACCGTGGCCACCATGACCGTGGCCACCATGACCGTGGCCACCATGACCGTGGCCACCATGACCATGGCCACCATGACCGTGGCCACCATGACCGTGGCCACATGAAAGAAAATTGAAATCACTCACAATTCTGGCTTCTCCAGCCTGACACATCACATCAGATAAACCAAATTCTGTTACGCCAGGGCCACTCAGACTGGTTTTGCAATGATAAATGTGCACAAATTTCCCATCCTTATTGATGGTGGATCTGAGATCTGTGTGATGAGTGAAGAGGTTGCCAGAGATTGAAACATTGGGTGGGAACATGCTGACTAGAGGCTGACCGCTGCTGATGGCAATAAGTCTGATTTGACAAAGGTGGCAGAGTCCATGACCAACAACGTCCATGGCATTGTCATTCCCGTGCTTATTTTTTCTGCAAAGTCGGGATCGAAACAGGTTATCTTGCATCGCCCAAGGGAAACATTCGCTAGAAAGTGTGAGAGTAACCTGGACGATGGCAGTTGCAAGAGCACCCTCTGCACTGCAGACGGGTCAGAGCAGGTGTCGTTTGTTGCTACCTGTCAAGGAGACAACACGGATAGATTTGCTAGCGGGTTGGGAAACTTATATGCCAAGTTAAAGTGGAGGTGACAAGGCAGGATAAGGCCCAGAACTATGAGAAAAAGACGATGCAGAGATCTGGGACAAAAGGCGGGAACAAGAAGGGCTTGAATAGTAAAACAGGAAACGAGAAGGAGTTGGTTGATAGGAAGAGGGCGCTTGGAGGGAAAGTAGAAGGATTATACATTGGGAAAGAGCAGGAAACATTCGAGGAAGGAGGGAAACAGTCAGTCAACAAAGGAGGGCTATCGAAGGCGGTGAGGAAGGTAATGGGAAGAGGTCTGAATTGGAACGATGAGTGGGAACAGGAGGAAGGACTAGTAGTCAGAGAGTTGGGTAGGAGGATGTTACCAGAAGAGTGGTCGATTAGAGAGGAGGCTCCGGTGAAGGATAGAAGATTAACTGGGACAGAATTTACAACTTTTGGGTGCGGTTCTAAAAATACCATTGCTCCGGAACTTGGCCAAATACAATCCATTTCCTCTTACATTGACTTGGCAAAGTGCAACTTCGACGAAAGCACCAAAGCAGCCTTGGTGTGCGCCCACTACAAATGCGTCACCAAGATAGTGAAGTCTGCTCCCTTGTTGGATACACATAAGCCAGATGCCGGACTCAACTGGACAGGAAGAGCTCTCGTCCAGGCCGTCCCGATACAAGGCTCTCATGACATCTGGGTCATGTCCAAGTTCTCCCATGCAGAGAGCGGTGGAAGGTTGACCCCAGAGAGAGTACGAGAGTTGAAGAGAGGCAGTCTATATTGGCCAAACGTGAAGGAAACCCTCCTGGCTGTACCAAATAGAGAGTATGCTCTCTCATCGAAATGAGAGGAACAGGGCATGATCAGCCATGAGGTTGAGCCACCCCATTGTATCCAGCAGGAGGCCAGGGACACAGCCTGGAAGGATGGCGTGTTCCGCATAGCAAAAAAAGTCATTCCCATCGAACAAGAGATGATGGAAGAGAGGGTTTGGCAGGGCCTATTCGAGCTCGCTTGGAGCCCCTACAGGGATGGTCACTTCTGAATTCCTAAAAAGAATGTGAAGTACTGCTTCATCAGCTCTGCTGGGAGTGCCAATTGACATACACTGGAAGTTGCCAGAATGCCACTTGACATCAAAGAGTTCTCCGGAGCCTGTGCTGGACTGCACATTTCTTCTCTGATTGACCTTCACTCTGGGTACAACCAAAAAATGTCGCAGAAGGATAGCTGGGACTATATGGCCTTCCAGACTATGCATGGCATGCATTGGCCGACCAGACTGGCACAGCGAGCTACCGATTTGGTTTCAGCATTTGCCAGAGTATCCTGAAAAATATTAACGCTCGTCTGGGATCAATCGCATAAACATCCGTCAGCACTGTTGGAGTGAAAGGCCTGAAGAATCGGTATGGAGAAGAGAAGGTGGAAGAGCTTCCCCCAGTTGAAATGTGTGTTATTGAACTCCTCCAGAACATTGATAACGTAGTTGCTGATGCGGAGAGAGCTGGAGCGACCATTTCCGGACAGACCCCTGACTGATGCTGGAAGAGAGTAACAATAGTCAGGTTTGTCTGGGGAACCAGGAAGGTGGCCGCAAGTGTTGAGCTGATTGGAAGTACCGATATCACGATGCCAAGGACTATGATGTAACTTGCCTCTTTTGTAGTTAGCGCAATTAGCCATCGATCAACCTTATGTCAATGTGACAAGTCTCGTTACAAGATACAATAGATGCACTTTCGCTTTTGCCCGCACACACTCGACTACTCGTGCACAGAACACCATACAATAGGCTATGAGCCCTTGCGTTTAAATGGATTCCGATGATCAATACTTCCATTTTCATTTGCCAAGTGGAGGTCAACATCGTCATGGAGAATGGTCTCCCCAAGCTAAGATATTACCCCGCATCCCGCCGTGTGTCTGACGGCGGCCGCTGGATGTCTCCCATACAGTATGAGAGACTGCGATAAATGACGATTGCGATACAGAATGTGTTCGTCTACCATTACCATCACCAAGTTCAATGGCATGAACTCTGCACAATGGGCAACCGAGATGGCCCTACTTCTCGAACAGAAGCAAGTGAATGTTATCATCAAAGGATACCATGACAAGCTAGAAGAGCCGGCAGCAAACGCGACCGCTACAGAGAAGGCCGCTTTCAAAGACTGGATGAATTGCCATGGCGTTGCCAGATCTACTATCCTGCTCGGCATGGAACTGAGGATAACAGTGGAATATACTGTTGTTGACGAAGCGAAGACGCTTTGGGAAAAGCTAGCATAAGTCTCCAAGTCAAAGTTGAAGCTCAACATCTTCGAGATCAGGGAAGAGCTTTGGACTATCAAGCTACAGGACTGCTGAGATGTTGACAGCGACACATCGCGGATCGATCGGAAAGTCCAGGAATCCAATCTCTGTGCTGGTCCATCAACCGCTGACACTGATGCCAATATGGACTCTGCACAGACAATTGCCAAGATGAGTGAGCACGAACACATCTTCTACCTCCTTCACAGGATCCCAAGGAACGACGAGTGGAAAGTCTTCCTGGAGCTCATGATGGACACAAACGCTACGATGACTGTCAGGTGCAAGGAGATCGTCACCAAGCTCGTCGAAAAGAAAGCTGCAATCAAGAGAGAGAATGGGCTCGCTCCAGAAGCTCTGCTCATTGCAAAGAAGGGTGGCAAAGGTGGTAATGGTTGTAATGGCAGTAAAGCTGGTAAAGGCGGCAAAAGTCCAAGGAGGGATAAGAGAGATAATAAGTACGATAGGAATGAGAAGGATCTCCGGAAGTGCTTTCATTACCAGCGGCGAGGCTATACCACCGAGAACAGCTTGAGTAAGCAATGCGGCGATCCTCAAAAGTCTGCCCACAGTGGAGGAAATGCCTCAACTGAAGCATCGGCTACTTCGACTCTCACCACGTCGATCGAGAACTATTGGACGGTGGCCAGCTCAACTACTCCATCCCGTGATTAGATCATTGATTGCGGGTGCAGAACTCACATCTCTGGCCGTCGATCAATGTTCATCACCTACAATGAATATCCTCGGAATACGAAGAAGGTGACGGGATACAATGGGGTCCCATCGTTTGCATCCGGATATGGAAGTGTTCGGTTGATTTGCCAGCTTCCAGATGGAAAGACAGAAACGATCATACTTCAAGAAGTGGTGCATTTGCTAGGATCGTTCAATCTCATCTCACAATCTCAGATCATGGACAAGGACGTCAATTTCGAACCAGTGAATCCTTACGGTCTCAACCTGTGCAATCGCAATGGCAAATCGATTGCCACTGCACCGCAGGTCCATGGGCAATTCGTTATGGATTGTGTTCTGGATCGGGCTCCTGAATCGACCCAATACACCCATATCGATGACAGGTTCCCACTGGCACTGAAGACGACTGGGCATGCATCTCGACACAATGCAGACAAGCGGATGATATGGCCCCACCGCCTGACACACATTGGTCACAAGGCTTTGGAGCTCATGCCGACGATCACTGAGGCTCCGAGAATGACCGGGAAGTGTGATTGAGTGAGCTGCATGAAATGCAAATCGACGAGAAAACCCTTCACTCCGAACACCACTTCCCATGCCACCCAGCCACTGCAGCTCGTGCACTCGGACATATGCCGTCCCCTAGAAACAGCCATCGGAGGAGGTCGATATATGCTGCTCTTCATCGACGACCCCACGAGGCATACCGATGAGTACATGTTGACGTACAAGTCGGAAGCCCTTGAGAAATTCAAAGAATGGAAGGCTCTTAGAGAAAAGGAGTCGGGCAAGCAAGTGAAGCGATCTCGTACTGATGGAGGTGGTGAGTATATCTCCAAGACATTCGCAGAATACCTATAATCAGAAGGGATAATAAAGGAAACAACTATGCTCCATTCATCTCAGTCTAATGGAGTTATCGAACGGGCGAACAGCACAATCATGGAGTGCGTACGATGCATGCTGGACAATGCCGGACTTTCGAAGAAGTACTTGGCATTTGCAGTCTCAGTGGCGGTCTTTCTCAAGAACTGCACTCCGACACGCTGCGTGGTTGATTAGACCTTGTACGAGGCCTGGGATGGATCTGGCAGGAAACCAGCTTTGTAGTATCTCCGTGTGTTCGGATGATTAGCTTTCATGCACGTTCCGAAAGAGAAACAAAAGCAGTTGGATTACAGAGCCACTCCTGGCATATTTGTTGGGTACCGCATATCGACTACATGGTACTCCATGTACGACCTATTGGCCAAGACGCTGCAACGCTCCAGAGATGTGGTATTCAGAGAATGAAAGCGGTTCACAGCACCCAATGCTACAAACAAAGTAATCTTGAACGAGCACTTCTACGGAGATGTCATCGAGGAACCCAAACCCAAACACCTTGTGAAGCAACCATCCGAACATCACACGGAGGAGCGATTGGACGATGATTCACTTCTGGATCCTGCATAGCCGAAGAAGCAGTCGCGAGAATTGGCTGCGATTGAGACGTCACTTTGAGATGCATAGATGCCGCCGGCCGCAGGTAGTCGCTGATACCGCGCTGGGAAGGATATGATGGTAGAGTCTGCGCAATTGGTTCGCCAAGATTAGGAATTCGAAGCTATGATTCCCATCGATGCTGCAGCCGCGATCTCCGACGATCATGAGGAGGCGATTGATCCAAAGTCTGACAAAGCAGCAACCGAGTCTCCAGTCGCTGACAAATGGGATAATGCGATGTAAGAAGAGTCAGATGCAATTGGTCAGCATCAAGTCTTTGGAGATTTCGTGGAGTCTCCAGAAGGAGAAAGGCTTTGCCAAGTCATTGGGTTTATAAGATCAAGCGTGATGCAGCAGGCAATGTGCAGTGATTCAAGGCCAGACTAGTCTGTGGAGGAAATCACCAAATGGAAGGCATCGACTACCAGGCCACATCTGAACCAACTGCTTGCTTGGGCCACCTTGTGCTTCCACTCGGCATTGCCATCAAGTACGATCTCGAGATCCATCAAATGGACCTATGCACGGCTTTCCTGGGAGTTGACTTGGAGGAAGAGATCGCTCTGCACCCACTGCAGGGATACTTTCGTTCACTCCAGAATGAGAGCCCATACACTGATCCAAGATCAAAGACTTCGCGGAAGATGGTACTCCGCTTGAGAAAGTCTCTTTATGGCCTGAAACAGTCTTCGCATGGTTGGTATGACACTTTTAAGGAATGCGTGATCTCCATTGGGTTCATGGCATCAGGTCTCGACGCAGGACAATTCGTGCTTGAGGATCACGCCACAGCCATTGCCGCAGTTGTTCTGCACGTCGATGATCTCCTCATCACTGCTAACAATGGCTTGAGTGGGCAGATCAAGCACCAGATGAAGAAGAGGTTCTGGATGCATGATCTGGGGAGTGTCGCCTTCCATCTGGGCATGAACATGGAATGCAATCGTGAGCATCACACAATCCACATCTATCAGCACAGCTACATTCGGACGATCTTGGCGATGTTCAGAATGGACGAGTCCAGGCCAGTTGCCACGCCAATGGTGATGAAGCTTCACCAGAGGAAGCCCGACAAAGAAGCCTGTGATCCAACCATATACCATCCGATGATCGGAAGCCTTATGTACCGAATGACCGTCACTGGGCCCGATATTGCATATGCCATCGGAGATCTCAGCCGGTACCATCACAACCCAAGCAATGAGCGTACGCAGCTCTCAAGCGCGTGTTTCCGTACCACAATGGCACGAAGGACCGGCGACTGTGTTTAGGATGAGCACTCGGAGAATGTACACTCCCAGGAGAAGGAGACAGCGCTCTTAGATGTTATGTTGAATCGGACTATGCTGGATGCCCAGATGACTATAAATCGACAAGTGGACTGGTCATCACCTTCGGAGGAGCGGTCGACTGGCGATTGAGAAAACCGAAGTCGACTGCCCAGTTCATGACCGATGCTGAATACTATGGCTTTGGAGTAGGCAGCAGGAGACTCACCCAGATCTCGCATCCCATACTCAAGCTCGGCATCCCGACTATCCCTGACGTGTTCTGCACTTCACAGTCACCGATTGCGAGCATCAAGAACAGAATCTACTGCGGAACTGCAGTTGCACAGATTGCGACCAAATACTATCTTGCTGCAGATATGGCTGGAGATGGAGAGATCGAGTTGAGCTACGTACTGACTGCTGGGATGCTCGTCGACTGCTTCACAAAGCCACTGCCGAAGCCTGCCTTCTTGAAGCAATCTGCTGCAATGGAAATGATCGGGATTGGACTTGGGAATGGCCTCAGGATTGGAATTAGGAATGGACTCGGGAATGGCCTCGGTACGCTTGGCAATGGTCGCGGAAATGGTATCGGAACTGGAAATGCCATCCGAAAGTGAATTCATTTGGCACGTTCGTTTCGAGGAGATCCACAATGTTTGATTTGCTCCTCTCCTCCATTGTTTACTGTTTTTCGTTTGAAACGGACGTGATAGCCGTCCTGGAGGAGTGTTGAGCTGATTGGAAGTACGGATATCACGATGCCAAGGACTATGATCTAACTTGCCTCGTTTGTAGTTAGCGCCATTAGTCATTAATCGACCTTATGTCGAGGTGACATGTCTCATTACACGATACAATAGACACACCTTGGCAAACGCCGGCACACACTCGACTACTCGAGCACTCGCCACCGTACAACAGCAACCATGAATGGTCAACAGGGTATGGAATTTACCCTGGTTCAAGATCTGTAGTGAGTGCAGGTCATATTTAGAACTTTGCAAATACTATGGAATGTGGATCCATGAGTATGCAATAGTTACATGCGCCCCTGTTCTGAATCTTGCAGAAGGACATTGAGTTCCAATGGGAGACTGAGGAAATGAAACCTATGGCAATCTTGAAGGAGGTTCTCTGAAATGATACTGCATCGAAGACATTAGACGTTAGTGATGGCGCCAGGCAAATAGTCGTGTGAGTTGATGCCTTCTTACTGTGGGGGAGGGGATCTTACAGCAGGAAGACGAATATAAGGACCGGCACCCATGTTGCTAAGAATGCGGGCTCTGAAACACAGCCACAATGAGACTTGATGCAGGGAAACATCAGTGTCGTAGGCTGATGATGGCACTTGGGAAGTTGCGCAACTATGTATATGGGGTCAGATTTATCATGGAGACTAATACTAACACATTAGTACATGAACTAAACTTGCCCGCAAACGACCAGCCAGGAGCAGTAATCACCCACTGCTTTGCTTGGATAGGACTGTTTGATCTCGACATGAAACCTGTTCCAGAGAGAATGACTGGACATCCTGAAGGCCACTCTGTTGTACGGTGGCGTGCACTCGAGTAGTCGAGTGTGTGCGGGCGTAATCGAAGGTGTGTCTATTGTATCGTGTAACGAGACATCTCGCATCGACATAAGGTCGATCGATGACTAATGGTGCTAACTACAAAAGAGGTAAGTTACATCATAGTCCTTGGCATAGTGATATCCGTACTTCCAATCAGCTCAACACTCCTCCAGGACGGCTATCACGTCCGTTTCAAACAAAACAGTAAACAAAGGAGAAGAGGAGCCAATCAAACA
>Ga0307515_10014534_pt1 | contig 14577 bp, 13 predicted proteins | sample 17_EM_MG_FD_194513 | JGI IMG/M metagenome (GOLD analysis project Ga0307515, IMG submission 194513) | Populus trichocarpa ectomycorrhiza microbial communities from riparian zone in the Pacific Northwest, United States - 17_EM | ecosystem: Host-associated > Plants > Roots > Unclassified | place... | reverse complement strand
GGCAATTGGTAAATCCATAATGTACAATACATTTGTGACTAAAACAGGAAGAGCCGTGTGAAGAGAGATCTTCAAGCACGGTTCCGTGAGAACCTGAAAGTGAAACTCTTTTGGGTGACTCGACTGTGCGTCATTCAAAATCACCTTACATGAAGAATAAGCTTTTTATATTAACAGTTCTTTTCTTTCTCATCGGACTTGCACAGGTGCAAGCACAACAAGTTATTCGACTGTATTCTGGAAAAGCTCCCGATTCTGAAAACTGGACTTGGAAAGAGCAAAATTTGGGAGGTTATCTAAGAGATGTAACGGATCCGACTTTAACGGCTTTTGTTCCTTCAAACCCAAATGGTATTGCTGTTATTATCGCACCGGGCGGCGGTTTTCATTACCTCGTTTATGAGCTTGAAGGGACTGCCGTCGCAAAGAAATTAAATGAAAAAGGAATAACTGCCTTCGTATTAAAATATCGGTTGGTGCACGAAGACCCCGTTCATCTGTACTATAACAAAATGATGGAAACAAAGAATTTTAAAATGCTAGATTCGGTGAGTGCACCCGTAATAAAACTCGCACTTCAGGATGCATTAACGGCTATTAAGTATGTCCGCCAACATGCAGCAGAATACAAAATTGATTCTGACAAAATAGGCTTTATGGGCTCTTCTGCTGGAGGGACAATTGCGATGTCAGTCACGTACAATGCTTTGGAAGAGAGCCGCCCAAATTTTGTGGCAGTTCTTTATGCTTATGCCAATGCTATAATCGGTTCCAAAGTCCCATCTATGAGGTCACCCATCTTTATTGCTTGTGCCAGTGATGACGAATTCGGTTTTGCCGCCCACAGTGTTCAAATCTATTCCAAATGGTTAGAGGCTAATCAACCGGTTGAATTGCATATGTACGAAAGAGGAGGGCACGGGTTTATAATGAAAAAGCAAAATCTTCCGTGTGATACATGGTTAGAAAGATTTACAGATTGGCTTTCAATGCAATATCCTTAAAGTAACAAATGTACAGTTGATAGCATTAAACAATATAGTTCGCATTCAACACTAATTAGCGGTTTTCTGTCACACTCAAGTCAGAAACAATTTATTTTTCAAACTAATGAAAGACTAAAGAGAACGAACGCACAACATGGGTTTTCTGCTATGCTGGCTAACGAATATGTACTGATCGTCCCGTTCACTTATCATCTGTAGTTCAGACTGGACGAATAAAACCGAGCCATAGAATATAACAACAACAGCTCGCTATTCAACTTCAGTTTCGGCAGACGAATAACGCTGAGCGGCAGAATAAACAATGAACTTCAGTATCTTTAATCAGCAGCGGCACCGGGCAGACGGAAGACAAAATACCGCCACATCGCCAATGCTTTAACGTTACCTGCCATTCAAATGCTAAATTCCCTACAATCATATAAGGACTGGAAGGACTTCTTCAAAAAGCGACTGATTAACACAGGCGCTTTTCGTTTATCAGAAAGTTCTTCTAAAGGTGAGATAGACATTGAAATCTATTTCGCTCTGAGGGGTAATCTCGACACAGAAATTCAAGTTGGTTACTTTTCTCCAATGACACTCCTTTACATTCACATCTTTAATCCTTTAACGCCTGGTAAAAACAGACAACAGGAAATCGAGCATCTGTACAAATATGAGTTTGACAAAGAAAAGCAGTACGGACCGGCGGGACTTGACTTTAATGAAGTTAATGTTCAAGGTATCAACAACTACTTAGACCAGGGCTTCAATGGCAGCGAAACCGTCTTTTATCGACACGGCAGACCAGTCAAGTCAAAACTTACGACAAGCTACTACCCAGACAGCCCGACAAGCACAATAACTTATCATTTTCATGAAGAACCATTTTTCAAAAGAGTTCTAAACAGATTGCTCGGACGCCAAAGCCAATATGAAGACACTAAGAGCATTAATTTGCAAGATATTTTTGGTGGACTGAACGGCAGGTAATAGCGGTTTGCTGCAATACAGGCTGACGAATAAATTTTCAATAATAAATCGCTATTTTGCTATAGAACAATGGCTAAGCTGACGGAACATGAAATGCCTGTACTGTCAGCAAGCCGATGAACGTTAGCGACAAGCTTAGTGCGACACCAAACGTAATTTAACCAACAATAAAAAGTTGACAGTACAACCACTAATTGAATATTTTAAAAACTATCTTCCCTTAAACGACGAAGAGATAAATCTGTTGGTTGCAAGGGTAACAAAGCGACAGATAAAGCGGAGGCAAATGATTTTGCAGGAAGGTTTTGTTTGCAAACATTACACGTTTGTAGAGAAAGGTTGCTTTAAAATGTACGGCATTGACAAAAAAGGAACAGAACATAATTTGAGATTTGCAGTAGAAAATGACTGGATTGCTGACTTGGGAAGTTTCTATTCCGAAAAACCCAGCAAGCTGTTTATAGAAGCAATTGAACCTTCCGCCATTCTGCAAATCGAAAAACAAGACTTGCTTTATCTGTTTATCAATGTGCCAAAGTTCGACAGAAATTTCAGGGTGATTGTAGAGGAAAAATTCATTGAACTTCAAAACCGTTTACTACAAAGTTTCAGTTCAAACGCACAGCAACGTTACTCAGATTTTTTAGAACAATACCGGGAGCTTGCATTAAGATTGCCTAATACTCAAATAGCCTCCTACCTTGGTATTACGCCTGAATTTCTTAGTAAAATAAGAGGTGAAAAGTTATCAAAATAATCCTTACCCTTAAACTACATTAAGACTATTTCTTAAACTTGTTTATTGGCTGTTACGACAATCGCAAAGCATCTTTGCATTGTAAAACAAATCAGTGTAACAATTTTAAAATGGAAAAAATGGAAACAACAAAAGCGTTTTTTAAGCAGTTTGTACAATTTATAAACACGGCGGACGAGAACTTAGCTCAACAACTGATAAGCCCAGCAGCAAAATTTCATGTGCCTGGTCAGCCCGGACCACTTCAAGGTCCAAAAGGCTATCTGATGATTATTGCCATGATGCGTAGTGGATTTCCAGACATTCAATGGACAATCGAAGACATGATAACAGAGAACGACAAAGTAGCTGTAAGGTTTACCATGAGAGGCACACATCAGGGAACATTCTTTAGTGTACCTGCAACCAAAAAAGCAATCGTAGTTCAAGCTATGAATTTTTACCGCCTGGCTGACAACCAAATTATTGAGGAGTTTGGACAACCCGATATGCTTGGATTATTAACGCAAATTGGAGCTGTACCAACTATGTAACATTTGTGACAGTAGCGGGAGGTCTTCACGAAAGCCTGCCACCAACATTGGGTTTGAGCAGACATAAAGATTATTGTAGGACTGAAATTTCATTTGGCTGCATGCGATATTTCTATAGGCCCAGGGTCAGCTATTTTTTGAAAATAAGATTACAATACAAAATATCACCAGTCGCAATCACCCTTACATTTGTCGCTTTTGGCACTCACCTGTTTTAATTATATGCAGCATCTTTGTATCATAACAAACAATTAAAATTAAAACGTCGTGAGAAAATTAAAAGTACAAATGAATTTTGAGGGAATAAATTGGGATGATGATATGATAACCTTTTGCATAGACAACCTTAAAAATGTTGACAGCATCTTACTTGGACGAATCACGGCTGAAGGTTTTATCCCATACTGGAAAGAAGTTGCGGAAAATCCCAATCCTGAAGATATTAATAGCAGAGTTGGAAAGCCAATTAATGACACGCACAAAGATATTTATTCAAATACACTTAGGGTTAATGAATGGGAAAATGCAACTATCATAAGTGGAGACATTTCAGAAGAAATAAAAAGATTAAAAGAGAATAAAGGGAAAGACATCATTGTTTATGGTGGTAATACATTCGTATCATCCTTAGTGGAACACAAATTAGTAGATGAATACTATTTACTTGTGAATCCGCTTGCCATTAATAGTGATGAGCCAATTTTGAAATTCATCAATGCCAATTTGCAATTGGCATTGAAGGAATGCAAACCATTTCCCTGCGGAACAGTATTATTGCATTATTCAAGTCACAAATAGAATGACTAAAAATAACAACGAACCGCTAACATAACATTGCCGCAATTTGGGCGGACAGTTATATTCTCAGCATTATCCCGCTACCAATCATTTGTCATCGGGTTCACCGTTTATTAATTTGCTTTGCAATCATAAGAAAATTTCGTTCCTTTAATCAGCATCAGCACCGGGCGGACACAGCATCAAATTCCCAAACTGCGGCAATGCCCGACGTTAGCGGTCATTGTAGTGCGACGCACAGAAGACCAACAAGTAGAAACAAGTTATTTTTTAAAACTGTAAATTGACAGAACAAAAAGAAAATACCTATGAATACAAAATTTGAAGCAGGCATTAACATCGCAATAAAAATCCCCAAAAGCAAGTACGAAAAAACAGTTGCTTTTTACAGGGATATTTTGAAGTTTGAAGTCGAAGAAAAACCTATGGACAATCCAACTGTTTCCAGAACTCACGAAGTGAAATTCGGTAACAATATTATATGGCTTGACTGCGTAGACAACTACACACATTCAGAAACTTGGTTACAGCTAACAGTTCCTAATGTAGAAGAAGCGACAAACTACTTACTATCAAACGGCGTGGAGACTTGTGACGAAATTGAAGAACTCCCCAAAAATATGCATTGGATTCAAGACCCTGCAGGAACAGTATTCAACCTGCAAAAGAAAGAAATAAACTAAATGGATGGATTAAAATATTTGTGTAAGACATGGGAACCATTGAACAATAAATCATCGACTGATTTTTATTTGTTATGATTTCACTTTCAGCATACTGGCGTTAATTGCAACAATAACGGTACTCAGGCTCATTAATACCGCGCCAGCTGCGGGACTTAGCAGGATACCCTGTTTATACAACACGCCTGCTGCCAATGGAAGGGCGATGACATTATAGCCAGTTGCCCAAATCAGGTTCTGAATCATTTTCCGGTAAGTAGCTTTACCAAACAATATAAGATTAACAATATCTTTTGGATTACTGTTTACCAATACAATACCCGCTGTTTCTGCTGCTATATCGCTTCCGCTGCCTACAGCAATACCAATATCTGCCTGTGCCAGCGCTGGAGCGTCGTTAACGCCATCACCTGTCATGGCAACAAATTCTCCTTTGCTTTGCAATTCTTTTATCTTTTCCAGTTTCTGATGCGGTAATACTTCTGCAATAAAACTATCCATTCCCAACGTTTCGCTTACACTTTTGGCAACCCTGTTATTATCGCCGGTAAGTAATATTGATTTAATATTGTTTTGCTTTAATGTTTTAATGGCCACGGCCGATTCAGGCCGTATTTCGTCGGACAAAGCAATGTACCCGGCCAGTTCACTATTAATCATTACAAACACTACCGTTTCAGTATCATTGACAGTAAAACTCTTCGGAAAAACAATATTATTTTCTTTCAAATAACCCGGACTAACTACCCGTATTTTTTTTCCTTCTACGAGTGCTTCAACACCCCTGCCTGTAAGGGCATTAAAATTCTCTGTCGATGGAATCACAATGGATAAGTCTTTGGCTTTTTGCAGGATGCCTGTGGCAATCGGATGCTCAGATTTTTGTTCTAATGCAACTGCCAGGCGAATGATTTCATTTTCGCTGGCATCTTTTTTCAGGGAAACAATTTTAGAGACCTCAAATTTTCCAACAGTCAGCGTCCCGGTTTTATCAAATACGATAGTAGTAATCTTTCTGGCATTTTCAAATGCCGTCCTGTTTTTAATCAGCAACCCACTTTGCGCAGACAAGGCTGTCGATTTTGCTACAACGAGCGGCACCGCCAGTCCCAGGGCATGTGGGCAGCAAATAACAATAACGGTAACCATTCGCTCCATAGCGAATGCCAATGATTGACCTGTAAAATACCAATATAAAAATGTGGTAACTCCAGACAACAATGCAATAATAGTTAACCACCTGGCCGCCTTATCTGCTAATAGCTGTGTATTCGATTTTGCATTTTGTGCCTCCTGTACCAACTTAATTACGTGTGATAAATAAGAATCTTTAGCAGCATGTGATACAGTTACTTTAATAGCACCATTCCCATTGATTGAACCAGCAATTACTTTATCGTCCTTTGTTCTCCGTACTGGTTTTGATTCCCCCGTAAGCATGCTCTCATTGAGGTAGGTTTCTCCATCGGCAATGATCCCGTCAGCTGCCAGCTTTTCCCCCGGTTTAACCAATATTACGTCCCCTGCCTGCAATGTATCTGTCTTTACATCCACTGTCATGGAACCATTTACTTTATGGGCTTCAGAGGGCATTAACTGCACCAGCAATTCCAGCTCCCTGGAAGCACCGGCAACGGATTTCATTTCTATCCAATGCCCCAATAGCATAATAAGTATTAACGTTGCCAGTTCCCAAAAGAAATCCATGCCCCGCAAACCAAATACAATGGCTACGCTATAAGCATACGCCACTATAATGGCAAAGCCAATCAGGAACATCATGCCCGGATTTTTAACTTTTAATTCATCCACCAATCCTTTCAGAAATGGCCATCCGCCGTAAAAGAAAACGATGGAGGATAATACAAGTAATAAATATTGAGAACCCGGAAAACTAACACGGATCTTTAGCCAATGCTGTATCATTTCTGACAATAACATTATAGGTATTGTTAGAACCAAAGTCACATAAAAGCGTTTCTTAAAATCCGCAACGCCGGAATGGTGTGATGCCTGACCGCTGTGAGCCCCAGATTTTGCAAGCGGCACCAGCGTCATACCACAAATAGGACATTTACCCGGTCCATCCCGTATGATCTGGGGATGCATGGGACAGGTATATTTTTGAAAACTTTGCGTATCCGAATCTGATACAGCATTCGCCATCCCATTATGATGTTGAATTGCATGAGCCTCTGAGGGTTTATTTTCGTTTTGCAATACCGCTGGTACGGATTCAGCCCCAACCTCTTTTGCAGGAACTAATGTCATCCCGCATTTAGGGCAATTGCCCGGCATGTCTTGTACAATTTCAGGATGCATGGGGCAGGTATAGTGTTGATGCTTGTGTTCCATAATTTTATTATTAATAGGTAAATGTAAGTCCGGCTCCCAACCCCATATCGCTATCGTAATGCGAAGAAACGGAAACGTATTTTGTGGCGATATAACGCAGACCCAGCATGTATTCTTTATCTGTATTTATCATCATGCTGAAACGCAAACGTTTGGTAACCGGCACATCTTCCCGGCTTAACTGAAAGCGGAATTTTCCATCACCATCAATTCTTGCATCAGCCACAAATAGCATGGGCAATGTGTAAGCAATACCGGCAACTACTGTTTTGCGGTTGTTTTTATTGCTGGTCTGCCCAAACCAATTTTTCTCTTCGCCACCAAATATATTCTTTGGGCCACCTTCCATTTTATAATGATAATCAAAACCTGCATAAGGATACCACCATTGCATCCGCCCCAAATAACGGCCAATCATTGTTTCGCTTTCGTAGCCGTGCATATCATGGAAGCCCAGGTGCCAAAGTGTGCTGGCTTTCCATCGTGTGTTGGCCAGCATAGCTTCTCCATCACTGCCATTGCTTTCAATGCCCACCCTGCCCATCAGGTGAAACTCCCGATCATCGGCAAACAGTTTTCTTTGCGCCAGTTTTGGATTGGGTATTTCCGGGTTTGCAGGCTGGTTCTCATAGGTAAATACCCGTCCCATGCCGCTCATCATGTGGTACAATATATGACAATGAAAAAACCAATCGCCGTAAACATTCGCGTTAAATTCCAGTGTATCCCGCTCCATCGGCATTATATCTATGATGTTCTTCAATGGTGCGTATTCACCCTGGCCATTCAGCAAGCGGAAGTCGTGACCGTGCAGGTGCATGGGATGCCGCATCATGCTGTTATTAAATAAAACAATCCTCACGTTTTCGCCTTTCTTAATAAGGATTTTATCACTCTCCGACACTGTCTTGTTATCCAGCGTCCATACATAGCGGTTCATATTACCGGTAAGATCAAATTTCAATTCTTTCCATGGCCCGTCAGGTAAAGTAGTTTTTTCCGACGCTTTCAGCATGGTATAATTCAATGATACTATATCAGCGGATTCCGGGGCCATATTCATACCCTGCATACTATTGTTATTGGGCGTCTGCATATTGTGGCTACCATGTTCCGGTATATTTAGTTTTTCGGTTCCGGCATTTTCTTCACCTGTAATTTCCGGGTACATAACCGTATTCATGTCCATCACCTGGTTTTGCATCTTCATTCCTTCCATCTCAATCATATTGCCTTTCATGTCCATCATATCGTTCATCATTTTCATGCCAGCAAAATATTTGGGTCGTTTCATTTTAGTGGCGGCCACTTTTTCGCCGCTGCCCAACCATAGCGAAGCATATTTAGTACGGTCTTCCGGTGTCACCAGGAATTCATAGCTTTTATTATCTGGTATAGTTACCACAACATCGTAGGTTTCTGATACCGCTATTATTAACCTGTCCACTTCTACGGGCTCCACATCGCTACCATCTGTAGCCACTACTGTTATTTTACCACCCGCATAAGACAGCCAAAAGTAATCCGATGCCCCTCCGTTTGCGACACGAAGCCTTACTTTATCACCTGCTTTGAATTGTGGATGTTCACTGCTATTTTTTCCGTTGAGCAAAAAATTATCGTAATACACGTCGGTTAAATCCATTGCATTCATACGCTTCCACTCATTGCCCACTTTAGTTTTGAAGCGCCCCTGTCTGATAGCCTCGCCATAACTTTGCGTACTTCCTTTTAGCACGGCAAACCAATCGGTAGCAGCGTGCAGGCTACGGTGCACTTCCTGCGGGTTCATGTCTATCCATTCACTGAGCAAAACAGGCACAGTAGGAATGTCCCATTCTTTTCTTTTATTCATGATAAACATTCCATACATACCGATTTGTTCCTGCAATTTTGTATGGCTATGATACCAGTGTGTGCCATGCTGTATAATGGGAAATTTATACAAGTGTGTTGTATGCGGCTTAATGGGCATTTGTGTCAGGTTCGGTACGCCATCGTATTGATTGGGCAAAAAGAGTCCGTGCCAATGCAAGGAGGTTTCTTCGTTCAAATTATTGTGTACATAAATTTCTGCCGTATCCCCTTCGGTAAAAGTTAGTGTTGGCATGGGTATTTGACCATTAACGGCAATAGCTCTTTTTGCCTTTTTTCCGAATGTTACTATGGTATCAGCAATATATAAATCATAACGAACGGTACGGGGCGGTGTATTATTCACTATCGTTGTAACAGGTCCCAGTCGTGCTTTTGCCATAGACATTTGGCCCATTGACATACCCGGATTGGTATCTTCGCCGTTCATTTTCATACCTTCTATAGTTTTTCCTTTCATTGACGAATCCCCTAAAGGCATCTGCATTGTATCAACTGGCTCCGGCTTTTCTTTTAGCAGTTTCATCCCGCATTTGGGACAGTTACCGGGTTTGGTGGACTGAACTTCAGGATGCATGGGGCAGGTGTATACAGCCGGTTGCGCAGGTTTTTCTTTGCCTCCCATGTCCATATTCATTTGATCAGCCTTTACAGTATCGCCCGCCATTTTCATTTCCCCCTGCTTCGGATTCGCTGCTTGCTTTACCGGCTTTGGTTTTTCTTTTATCAGTTTCATACCGCACTTTGTACAATTACCGGGCCTGGCAGCATGTATTTCCGGATGCATGGGGCAGGTATAGGTTACTGCTTGTGACGCTTGTTTAGGTTTCTTTTTACCCATATCCATGCCTTTCATTTCCTGTGCCCGGGCAAAAGAAAAAGCAACTGTCATTAATAGTATTGCTATTACACTTTTCATCTGCTTAGATTTTTTTCTTAGGTTATTTCGCATTGCTCATTGCCTTTAACTTCGCTTTCATTTGCGCTATTTCTGCCGTCTGACTGCTGATTATGTCGTTGGCAAGCTTCTTGATTTCCGGGTCGTGTAATGACGCTTTCTCAACCATCAAAACCGCTGCAGCATGGTGCGGAATCATTGATTTTAAAAATTGTTTATCCCCAACTGCCGCCTGTTGGTGGATACAAAGAAAAAACACAATCATTCCTGTTACACCTGCAACAATGAGTAAGGCATTCAGCTTTTTTTTCATGTACATACCGCCCATAATAACAAGCTCCATTATTAGCATGGGCATGGTCATCAGGCCAGCCATATAGAATTGGTTTACATTCGGAACGACGTTGGAGATTTTGTCCACCATGGCATACATTAGGATGTACATGGCAATAAAGGAAATCACCAGCATCAGGGCAAATTTTTTATACATCATATTGCCTGATTTCATATTATGTGGTTGGTTATCCTGTTGCATTTTCATAATACTGTTTTTAATGTTTTTAATGCGATTGCAGAAACCCAGGCTGATTGCGCCTTATTATTTACGGCAATCTTTTTTATCGCACGAAAAGCCGTTTTAAAATTGCAAGAAATAATTGTTGCAGCATTTGCACTTCTTTAGTTATTTACTGACAGGCTATCCGCTTTTGCTTCCATCCAGTCTGTGATAATTATTTTTTGTGCCGTGTTCAGCCTGGCTTTCTTATGCATCAAAAGATAAGAAGACAAAGGCATTTCATCATCCTGAACCTGGCTGGCAATGGCTTTTAATTTACTCATCTTTCTTCTCGCCGTATAAGTTCCAAACGCACTGAAGTTCAATCCCTCTTTTCCATTGCTTATATGTCTTCGCAGTATCCAGGCCATAGGCTGTACTACCGAATACCACGGATAATTGGTATGGTTGCTATGGCAATCGTAACAGGCGTTTTGCAAATTGGTCTGTACATCTGTTGGAACAGCATATATACTTGCAAAATCTGATGCAGTGATCTGTTTGCTTTCATTGCGCACAGGCTGTATAAACTGGATAATGATCACAGCGATCAGTAGCGCCAGTACTATTTTTTTTAAACGGCTCATGGATTACCGGATGGTTTCTTTTACACTGCCACAGTCCGGCATCTTAGTACCCAGGTAAGGGTTTTTAATTTCCTTCAGTTCGCTTATCCAGAAGGCGCCCTTGCCGTTATTTGCCATTGGACAAAAATCTTTATAAAGTGTTTGACCACCATTGCCAAACGTTTTTACCAGGTCTGCCATATCTTTGCTGAGCATTTCAAAATGTTCCCGCTGATGGTCAATTTTACCTGCATTGGCACCAATGTGTTCCGCGTTTTCTTTTAAGTCATCAGCGATGTCCATATAACTTTTCATCTGATCTTTGGGGAGACTTTTCATGTCGATTTTTGCGAGCGCGGCAACGATTGAATTCCCAGCCGCAGCGGCATCTTTGCCATTGTCTTTTGTCAGGGCATTTTTTAATTCCAGGTAACTACCAATAATCGCTTTAGCTGAAAATGCTGCATCGGCAGTGGTTGCTACGGGTGCTTTCGCTGTAGTATCTGTGATTGCCGGTAGCGTATTTGCAGTGGTATCTTGTTTTGTGGTATCAGCTATTTTGCTAGTACTGTTATTGCAGGCACTTAAATTGATGGCAACTATTGCAAAACCAATAATGATATTTTTCATGTTTGATTTATTTAAAATACAGCCTGTAGCCCTTCAATTGCATGAAAGGCTTTAAGCGGATGAATAAATTATAATGTTTCTTTTACTGTCCCGCAAGTGAGCATGGCACTGCCATAGTAGGGATTTTTAATTGCCTGTACACTGCTGAGCCAGGAAGCTTTTTTCATGGGGCAGTATTGCAGGTAAACCGGGTCGGCAGATAGTTTTACCGTTTTTGCAAGGGTCACCACATTAGCCGACAAAGTCGAAAATTTTTCCCGTTGAAGTTTGATGTCTTTTGACTGGGAAATGGCTATGGCATCTTTCAAAAGAGCAGTCCGGGTATTTTCATTGATGGTTTCAACAGTGGTGCCGGTAATAGCATTTGCCAGGTCACCCGCATTCGCTGCTGCTGCAATTGAGTTGCTGACTACAAGGGCATCCTTGAGTTTAAAGTAGGCATTGAGTATTTGTGAAGATTGTGCTTTTGTGCTATCCTGGGCAAAACTGTTTTGAGAAAATGCAATTGCTGTTACAGCAAGCATTAAGAATACTTTTTTCATTGTAATATGATTTTATGTTGAATAGAATACAGGCATGAAATTGCTTTTCACGCTGAAAAACATACAATCAAATCATATCTGAAAACGCTGAATAGCGATACGAATATCCGGAATAGGCGGATGGTGACCTCGGACAAAGTATTTTCTGTTGGGGGTTACAGATGAGGAAAATATAAGTTCAGTATAATAGTATGTGGTAAGGAAAGCAGTAAAAAATACAGGACTAATGGCGGTATTGGATGGAGGTACAGATTTATCACTCAGAGAAAGTTTAACCACGGAATCCTTGCAGCAGTTGTCCTTACTGTCTTTGTTTTTTGCCGTATGGTCGTGAGCATGTTTTGTATGTTTGTGTACTTTACCATCTTTATGTACATGAATTTTGGCAGCAGCTTCATTGTGATGATGAGAAGTATTAAAGCCCATATCTACACCCACGGCACAGGCAAAGCCAACGATGGTATTCAGCCCGAAGACCAAAAGTAACAGCGCTGCTTTTAATTGTATGTAAATATTTGTGCTCATCAGTTGCAATTCAAAATTAAGGCTATTTCGGTGAAAAAGAGCATTTTAGGTATTGTAAAGATACGCTTGCAAGCGGATCTGTTATTATACAATCCTGTAAAGTTTTTATATAATTTGCACCTGATGCCACCTGGCTCACCAGACGACATAAAAAAAAGGGTAGCCTAAATTTTATATGATATATGTCATAAAATCAAGATCCTCTATCGGTAATAAAGGGTCTTGATTTTTGTAGCGCCGGGATAGCATGTGTTACGATTGTGTTCAGGGTTAGCATTTGCAGAGCAATCGGAGGTATACGGCCCAGTGTTTTTCTTAAAAAATCAAATCACAATGGACTGGAGGCCTTAAAAAAATTAAAGCAATAAATTAGCTGATTCCTTTTTTTGCTATACGAAACCAGTTCCCCTTCCGGGCTTGCCAGACGCATGATTTTCTTCAGTGCCCGGATGATAATCCGCAAGATTGTTTTCATAAGTTGATAGTAAATAAAATGCCTGCTTGTTCAGCAGGCATCGTTGTTCGTTTCAATGCAAATGTACATCCTGGTATTGCCGCATCTTATACAAAATAGCCCCTTTTTATTGACAGGTAAACGCCGGAAAAATTCGCTAAACCGTTAACACTAAAAGTTTCTACGGCTTAATGATTATGACCTCCACCCCATTCCCGGCACGAATGCCAGTGCAAACGCCAACGCAACGATAAATGCCAAAGTAATTACCAATAGTATAGTAAGCACGCAAACTTGCAAACGCTCCCCCAAACTATCCTTCGCGTTACTGTTCGGAACAGATAAGCGTTGTGAACAAATAAACAGCAGGCATTTCAAACAACATTATGCGGGCCTCCCAACCAAACGGGCTAAGAAAATATGTAGTCAGAATGTCACGGCAAGTGAGCTGAAGTAAGAAGATATTCTAGAGCGGTACAGGCGCCGGCAGTTCCAAACCTTTCCTTGCACGTGGAAATTGATAGAGGGGAACTCAACAGCCGGAGCGCACAGGATGCCATTATTCAAGCATTAGAGGCGCATTTGCGCGGTACAAAACTGCCGAATGGTGAGTTGTATGCGGTGAGAAGGGATATGGTCCTTTCGTCTGCCCATGAATAACTTACAAATAATGGCCTTTAATCCATTAGGTTCCCATCATTTTAGATATATTCAGGCCTTGATTTCAGTACTCAATGCAAGTTTGCTTTGTGACTGAGGTGGCGAAGCCATGCGTAACCGCCTGTTTTGGCTGGTGTATTGTCGCAAGTTTTTGAAAAGCTAGAAATCTTGCAAAACCCTTATATTAGGTTGAATATCAAATAGGATATTTTTATTCGTAAATTTCAGCACTTTCGTATATACGACAATACACACGTTGGCAGATATTTATTTCCATAACTCAGATTACGACCCGAATGAAAACAATGTTATATGGTCCTTTTATTTTTTTTGCTACATGCATTTCAAGTTGTTCGACAGATCAAAAAGTTAGAATTCGACTAGTAGCAAAAACTGAATTTCGAAAATCTTTAATATTCCTTGACAGCATATCGAACCCTCAATTGGACTCGTTCGCTAAGGAAAACCCTGACATTGTATTATTGTTTGACAGCGCCGAGCAATTCGGGATTGAGACGCTGACAAAAAATGGAAATGTGGTTAAAAATGAACTGCTACTACCTACTCTTGAAGAAGTTGCCAGCAAAAGAAATCTCATAGCTAGAGGGAACTTGAACATTGATACTTTTTTTCTAAACCTCGACACTGCTAGATTAAAAGCCGCAATCCATGTTCAAGGGGCGAACATCATTGACAGTATACAAGTGGACTGGCCCATGGAAGAGTATGGACTTTTCTTAGTAAAAGATACTCTAAAACAAACGGT